>PVMS01092838.1_pt1 | contig 15820 bp, 16 predicted proteins | sample 1853461 | NCBI WGS metagenome assembly PVMS01 (sample SAMN08582032, study PRJNA380276) | Marine sediment metagenome, whole genome shotgun sequencing project. | isolation source: ocean sediment barecode stripped | collected 2017 | reverse complement strand
TGTGGGTGGAATCCAGGATGGTCCACACGAGCAGGACTGGATCCGCGCTTGTAAGGAAGATCCGAAAAACCGTGTGCAATCCATGTCCAACTTTGATATGGCCGGCCCCTTTAATGAAATGATCGTGATGGGTGTACTGGCAGTCCGTTTGCAGAGCCTGGACCGGGAATTGCAATGGGATGGAGAAAACATGCGATTTACCAATATTTCCAGCACAGATCAATTAAGGGTTGTCTCTTCGGATGATTTTAATGTAATCGACGGGCATCCCCACTTTGACACTAAGCATGTGACTTTGAATGCCGAAGAGACTGTCAAAGAGTACATCAGGCACAACTATCGCGAAGGCTGGCACCTCACAGAATAGGGTTGGAACCTCGCAGAATACGCAAAACTAAAACCATCAAATCTAGACAAATGAAAACAATCAATCTAGCTGTTGCTGTAATAGCCATGGCAACCATGTGCGCCTGCACACAACAAACAAAACCTAAAACAGATGACGCAGCAACATCAAACGAACCAGCAATGAATACCCTGACTGCGGAAGAAAAAAGTGATGGCTGGGTACTGCTTTTCGATGGCAAAACCACCGAGGGTTGGAAGAATTTTAATGAAGATAAGATCTCCGGATGGCTGGTGGAAGACAGGTGCCTTGTGGGGCAGGGTCTGGGTGGTGACATTGGTGGTGATATTGTCTCTGTAAAAGAGTATGACAATTTTATACTGAGATGGGAATGGAAACTGGGTGCCCATGGCAACAGCGGGGTCATGTACCACGTGGTTGAAGATGTAAAATACAAAGCGGCATATGAAACCGGACCCGAGTACCAGATGATTGAGGATGATGATTTCAGGGATGAGCATGGAGAACCCAATCCCATCGAAGATTGGCAAAAAACTGCTGCCGATTATGCCATGTATGTACCAAATGATCAGAAGAAAGTGAATCAAAGGGAATGGAACAGTTCAAAAATCGTATTCAGTCCCGAAAAAGCTGAGTACTGGCTGAATGGAAAAAAAGTCCTGGAGTTTGTTCCCTGGAGTGAAGACTGGAACGAACGTCGCAACAGTGGCAAATGGGATGCCTACCCGGATTATGGTTTTGCTAAAACCGGAAAGATCTGCCTTCAGGACCATGGCAGCAAAATTCATTTCCGGAACATAAAGATCAAAGAGCTGTAGTGAAGGGCCGGGCCTATCTCTATTTCATCAGCCTGGTCGCCACCATAGGCGGACTGATGTTCGGATTCGATATTGGAATTATATCAGGTGCCATTCCCTTTATTCAACCCTATTTTGGTTGGGATGAATTGCAACTTGGATGGGGGGTTAGTTCCATCCTTGTGGGGTGCATTGCAGGCGCCTTTGGAACCGGTGTGCTTACTGAAAAATACGGCCGAAAACGGTTATTGATTTCTGTGGCACTTTTCTTTGCAATTTCCTGTGCCGGGATGTCGCTGGCCAAAACGGCACCGTTCTTCATTTCATTCAGGATATTGGGCGGATTGGCAGTTGGAGCGGTTTCTGTATTGTCTCCCATGTATGTGGCTGAGGTGGCTCCTCCAAAAATCAGGGGTACGCTGGTCACCATATACCAGCTTGCCATCACACTGGGAATACTTGTCTCCTACCTTGTCAACTACGGATTGCATGAAGTGGATAACAACTGGCGCTGGATGTTTGCCACCGGTTTGCTACCTTCAATCCTCTTCTTTGTGGGATTAATTTTTATCCCCGAGAGTCCACGCTGGCTGGTAAAAGCCGGTTTCAGGGAGAAAGCTTCCGACGTGTTGGAGAGGATCGGCGGGAAAGAATTTGCCGGAGCTGAACTTTAAGAGATTGAAAACAGCCTGAAGGATCTCGGAAGTTCCTCAAGTTTCAGAATGTTGTTTGCTCCAAAGTACCGAAAAGTACTGTTCGTCGGTCTCCTGCTATCTGTACTTGTTCAGGTTTCGGGAATCAATACAGTGGTGGACTATGCTCCAAAGATCCTGATGGCTGCCGGATTAGAAATTAAGAATGCCCTTCTGCAAACCTCCCTTATCGGGATTGTCAACTTCACCTTCACCTTTTTTGCGATATGGCTCATTGACAAACTTGGAAGAAAGACATTTTATATCATTGGTTCCTCGGGTATGGCCACAACCTTGCTGATGCTGGCGGCTGCATTCCACTTTGAGATGGATCCCATTTTCACCACCATCTGCATCATGGCATTTATCGCATTTTTTGCCTCCTGTATCGGACCTGCATTCTGGACCATGATCACAGAGATGTTTCCAAACCAGATCAGAGGACAGGCTGTTGCACTGGCCTCATTTACACAGTGGGTCTTCAATTTTCTGGTGGTCCTTCTATTTCCTTATGTACTGGATGCACTGGGCGGATCAGTCACATTCCTGTTCCTTGCAGTGATGTCAGCCGTGCAACTTCTGGTGGCCTGGTTCTACCTGAAAGAGACCAAAGGTAAGTCACTTGAGGAAATCGAGAAACTCTGGACCTGATTTAGAAATCCGTATCCGCTTCTATCAGATCAAGTTCCTTAATCCAGATGTTCCGATAGAGCACCGGGTGACCTTCTGCCTGAAGCTTCAGTCCCCCGGGTGTATCGGTGATCCCTTTGCCACCATCATTCCCTCCGTCAATCCCGGAATTTGGGCCGCCCCAGACCTGGTTGATACCAATATTTGAGTAGACTTTTATACCGTTGAAGTAGTTGGTAACCAGTGCTTTTTCGCTTCGATTACCATCCTCAAACCGTGCAGCCCGGAAGGTAATATCATATGAATTCCATTTCCCGACCCCTTTATACGCATAATAGGGTGAATCAATCTCATTGATCACCGCACCCATTCCGTGCTTGGTAGAATCGCCATCCAATACCTGGATTTCATAGCGGTTCTGAAGATAAACCCCGGAATTACCACCTTCGCCAGCAATCAGGAATTCGACATGCAGTCTGAAATCGCGGAAGGCCTTGCTGGTTACTACATCAGCGGTTCCATATTTCCCTCCAACTGCGGTTGGATCATTGCTGTTCATAACTGTACCCTTTTCAACCGGATCGTCCACGATCTCCCATTTAATGGGCAATTCAGAAGCAAATCTGGGACCCTCCCAATAGGTCCAGTTGTTATCGAGCATCTCGCGGCAGCCATCAAAAAGCACTTCTGCTCCCGCTGGAGCTTTTACTCCCACTCCAACCGTTTCCTGGTTGCATGCATTGATCATAAACAAAACTACGGCAAGTAATAAAACTGTCAGGGCTCTCATGTAATGAATCTTTAATGGGTTAAATAAATCAGTTTAGCGTCCAATGTTATCCGGCAATCCTTTATAATGCCTGAAACCCTCCACGGGGATACCATTCCTGTACTCAATCCATTTGCGCAGTTGGGACTTCACCTCCTTCTCCTCTTCCTCAGAAAGATCCGGACCCTTATAATCGGACCATCCCGAGCTAAACTGGCTAACATATTTTGACATCGCATCAATTTTGCGATCTTCCCAGCCAGTAATATCCACAAAGGTATCCTTGTCCTTATCAGCCGAATCAAATAGGATATACTCCTCAACCATGTGTGCCTCAAGTCCTTCCAGAGTAATCTGACCCTGGAACATCAGGGGCCACATGGCAGCCCTGGCAGCATCTGCAGAAAGGTATGCCGATGTCCGGTGATCAGCCTTGTGCCACCGTTGTCCGCCTTTACCCGGATCAAAAGCAAACAGCACATCAGGCTTGATCGTACGTATTAACCGTACCAGCTTCATCACAACTTCCTTTTTATCTTCAAATTCAAGCATACCGTCGTCATATCCCAGGTTGATATAGTGGTCGGTGGGAATTCCCATTGTAGCCAGTGCAGCCTGTTCCTCCTGTTTACGGATCAGAGCCAGGTCCATCATTCCAAGTTTGGGGTCAAGGGTGCCCACATTCCCGGTTGTCAGGATGGCAATATGAACATCATTACCATTGGCATTTAAAATTCCAAGTGTCGCCATGGAATAAGAATCATCATCGGGATGGGCACCGATCAGAAGGATGGTTTTTCCTTTCCACTCCTCTATGGGAACCTCGGGCTGAGCCAGAGAGGCAAGCGGAAGTGCAATGACTAGGGCAATCATCAAAATGGTTCGCATGGTCTTAGTTTTTAAATGTTGTGAATATGTTCAAGTTAGCAATAAATCCCCAAATCATTTTCACCCATCACTTTCCTATCACGGGCGAAGCCCTTATCACGCGGCTCAGCCGCCATATCACTCTTCTATCACAGTTGCGTAGCAACTCTATCACAGTTGCGTAGCAACTCTATCACGCAGCGAAGATGCTACGTCACTTTTCTATCACGGGGCGAAGCCCCCTTATCACGTTGCGCAGCAACCGATCTGGGATGAAAACTGATAATGGCTTCACGCAGGTATTCCCGGTCAAGATGGGTATAAATCTCAGTGGTGGTAATTGACTCATGCCCGAGCATCTCCTGAACGGCCCTCAGGTCAGCTCCTCCATTCACAAGGTGTGTGGCAAAGGAGTGCCGGAAGGTGTGTGGACTCACCGTCTTCTTAATACCTGCAGCCACAGCCAGTTCCTTGATGATGGTAAAGACCATCACCCTCGACAGCATCCTTCCTCGCCTGTTCAGGAACATAATGTCTTCATGGCCAGGCTGGATAGAAAGGGAATTACGATCGGGCATATAGAAATCCATTTCCTTCAGCGCTCGTTGGCTGACAGGGACCAAACGTTCCTTATCCCCTTTACCAATGATCCGGATAAAACCCTCTGATCTGTAAATATTTGAAATCTGCAATCCCAACAGCTCACTAACCCTGAGCCCGCAGCTGTACAGGGTTTCCAGCATGGCCTTGTTTCTCCGTCCAACTGGTTTACTCAGATCAATCTTACCAAGCAACTGATCAATCTCCTCCACCGTTAAAACCTCAGGTAATTTTCTGCCAAGCCGGGGTCCCTCCAATAGTGCTGTGGGATCTTTACTGATCTGCTCCTCGAGCAACAAATAGCGATAGAATGATTTAATACCCGATAGGATCCGGGCCTGACTCCTGGCGGATATACCCGATTCACTTATCCAAACCAGGAAACTGTGAAGTTGATCATGCTCAAGTTCGGATGGATCGGTTTCGATCAGCTCCAGTTCCAGAAATTGAAATAGTTTATCAATATCCCTGAGATAGGCATCAATGGAGTTGGAGGATAATCCCTTTTCCAGTTTAAGGAATCCTTCATAATCTTTCAGTGTTCTCTTCCTGTCCATCAGAATGGGAATCTCTCTACCATCAATACCAGTGAAATACCCAGACCAGCTCCTGAGAGCAACACATGCCATTCCCGTCTTGGGAAGTTCAACAGATCCACCACCAGTTTGGTAAGGACCATAATTACGGTTACAATCAGGATTTGTCCCACTTCAATTCCCACATTAAAAGAAAACAGGGGTAGTACCAATCCCCGCTCTGATCCAAGCAGGCTGCGAAGATAGTTGGAGAATCCCAATCCATGAATCAGTCCAAAAAAGAGTGCCGCACTATACTTCATGTAATGCATGGCATGGGACACTTTTTGATTCCTGGTCATCAGATTGGCCATTGCAGTAATAAAAATGGTCAGAGGTATCAGGAATTCGATCAGATCACCATCCATTCTGATCAGATCAAGCGTTGCCAGTGCCAGGGTCAATGTGTGTCCGATAGTAAATGCAGTGACCAGTATCAGAACCCTCTTCCATTCACTGAGGCTGTAAACAGCGCACAGGGTGAGAATAAAAAGTATATGATCATAACCCTTAAGATCAGCGATATGCTGCAGGCCCAGTTTGAAATAGAGTTCAAATAGAGACATTGGATGCTAGTTCATTAGAAGATTATGTAATTTTGAGTCATGAGAGTGATTGGTATACTCATCCTTGCTTTATTTCTGTCGTCGTGGACCATGGCCCACCCGCTTCATCTTTCCATTACGAATATAACATATGAAAATGGAAAGCTGAAAATTAGTATGAAAACATTCAGGGACGACTGGGAGGTGGCCTATTTTCATTTTCACAGCAAGCCCATTGATTTTAAGAATCCTGCAAACAGAAAAATCCCCTGGGTTGAAGTTTACCTTAACGAAAAGTTTAAAATTTCGCATCAGGAGGGAGTCCCGGGTCTGGAATTCCTGATTGATACTATTCAGGTTGACGCCGATGCGCTGACCATTGTGATGCACTCCACCATCTCTTCCAAGCCAAATTCTTTGTACATTTACAACGCTTTACTTACAGATATTTTCCCTGATCAAACAAATCTTGTGATTTTTGGGTTTAATGAACGGGAAACTGGTATAAAATTTGATGTAAGAAAGCAAAAGGCTCAGGTGTTGTTGAAGTGATGGAATGAAGAGAATAATTCTCCCCATATTGTTTCTGGTGTACATGGTTTCACCTCTTTTTGCCACCCATAACCGGGCCGGTGAAATTACATTGACACAGATCGATGATCATACGTATCAGATCACCATCACTACATTTACCTATACACTGAGTCAGGCAGACAGGAACAAGCTTGAGGTTCAATGGGGTGACAATACCTTTTCATTTGCCAACCGTGTCTCCATCACACGACTTCCGCACTTTTATCAAAAAAATGTATACATCACTCTGCACACATTCCCCGGGCCCGGGGTATATGAGATCGTAGTTCAGGATCCCAACCGGAATGAGGGCGTAAAGAATATCCCCAATTCAGTGAATGTGGTCTTCTCCATAAAAACTACCATCTATATCGATCCCAGAATCGGCGATAACTCCTCACCTGTACTGCTTAACCCACCCATTGACAGGGCCGCTTACGGGCAAATATTTATTCATAACCCTGCAGCCTATGATCCTGATGGAGATAGCATCTCCTATAAACTCACGGTCTGTACAGAAGCAGATGGCAGGCCAATTGCCGGTTATACCCTCCCACCTTCCAGCGATACACTTTATGTGAATCCCTATACAGGTGATCTTACGTGGATAACACCATCTGATACGGGCATCTATAACATTGCTATTGATGTGGAAGAGTGGAGAGGTGGTGTAAAGATCGGGAACATTGTAAGGGATATGCAGATTGAAGTTTACAATACAGATAACCATGCCCCGGTTCAGACCGATCCGGGCAATTACTGCATCGAAGCCGGAAGTACCCTCTCCGTAGATGTGATTGCCACAGATGAGGATGGTGATTCCGTATATCAATGGGCAACCGGAGGTCCATTTGTGGTGGAGCAAAGTCCCTCTACTTATGTGGTTGACAGATCAGCACTGGACCATGGCTACAGCCAGGCTCACTTTGAGTGGAAAACCCATTGCTCACATGTGCGGGAACAGTACTACACCGTTGTTTTTAAAGCGGAGGATAACCATTTTGAGACACCACTGGTGGATATTCGCAATATGAACATCAAGGTGCTCGGTCCCTCTCCGGATATGCCAACCCTGATACCTGGAAGCAATTCTGTGACGGTAACATGGGCGGCTGACACCTGTTTACCTGTAACGGGATATCAAATTTACAGGAAGATCGGGCCTGCGGGATATGTTCCTGATACCTGTACCGGCGGAGTTCCTGCTGAAACTGGATTTGAGTATATTGGTAAAACGGGCGACAGGCTGGAAACCCTCCTTGTGGATGACAACAATGGCAATGGGCTGATACAGGGAAATGAGTATTGTTATATGATCGTATCGGTATACCCCGACGGAGCGTTGAGCTTCCCTTCACCTGAAAATTGCACTCCGCTGGTGGAGGGTTCTCCCTCAATTCTGGAAGTTAGTGTAACCAGGCATACCACCAATGGAAGCATCAGGCTGGCGTGGGCACGGCCTCAAAAACTGGATACCATCCCGGCAGTTGGTCCCTACGAATATATCATTTACCGTTCAGACGATTTTCTGGGGCAATCCCTGACCCAGGTGGGCTCATTTAAAACAGCTGATTTGAACGATACAGTCTGGCTGGACGAAACAGTCAACACCACCCTTTTTCCATGGTCCTATGGTGTGGAACTCTACAATGATGAATCCGGAAACAGATTCCTTATCGGTAAACCCGAGGTTGCGTCTTCCCTCTACCCTGAGCTTAAGGGTGTTGATAATAGCGTAATTATAAAGATGAGGAAGAATGTACCATGGATCAACAACGATTATTCCATTTATCGACTCAATGCGAACTCAGGAGAATATGATTCCATAGGCTTCACCACCGAGGACACCTTCATCGACAAAGGCCTGGCCAATGGCGTTGAGTATTGCTACCGGGTCACGAGCAATGGCTGGAGGATCCTGGAAGGGGGACTTTATGAGAATATGAATTTCAGCCATACCAGTTGCACCACTCCAATTGACACCATCGCTCCCTGTGCACCTGCTCTGAGTGGCTATTCTGCATGCGACAGCGGATACAATCACCTTTCATGGAGTTTTGTCGATAGCACCTGCTCCATGGATGTGGTGGGATATAAACTCTATTTCGGTCCCACCATTGAAGAAACTCCTTTGCCCATTGAAGAGTTTGATAGCAGGGATGATACTATTTTCAATCATTACCCTGACAACTCACTAACCGGATGCTATTTTGTAACTGCAGTGGACTCTTTTGGAAACGAGTCGGAACCCTCCATCAGGCTCTGCATGGATGAGTGTTCCAACTATGTTCTGCCCAATGTTTTTTCACCAAACAGTGATGGGATCAATGACATCTACCGTCCTTTCAGAACCTCTTACGTGGATCGCGTGGATATGCAAATTTTTAACCGCTGGGGCCTCCTTGTATTTCAAACGGAAGATCCCGACATTAACTGGGATGGAAAGATAAGTGATACCGACCAGCTGGTTGCTCCCGGGGTTTACTACTACATTTGTGATGTGTATGAATACCGGTTAACCGGGATTGAAGTATATACCCTTACCGGGTTTATTTATGTTTACTCAGGTGACGATAATGAAGTGTTTATTGAAACCAAATAGCTGTTTTATGCAAAGAAAAGGGATAGGGATTCTGTTGCTGTTTCTATCTGTACTTGGGTACGGGCAGATGGATCCATACCTGGCAGGTCGTGCGTGCATGAGCGAAGGGAAATTTGATCAGGCAGTTACTCACCTGGATGAAGCACTATTGCAAAACCCGGGCGAAGCGGATATATACTACCAGCTGGGCCTCTCCCATTTTGCCCTGAAAAACTATCCAAAGGCCTGGAACTCCTTTTATGAAACGGAAAAGCGCCGCAAAGGCATGGGCAGTTTTTACCTGGCTAAATGTGAGGTGAAGTTAAACCACCCTCAGCAGGCACTGAACTACCTGAGAATACACCTTTCATCCAGGTATAAAAAACCGGAGGCTGAGATCTTGCTGGATGAGGATCTTTCATCGCTGGAGCGTAGTTCCGGATGGCAGCAGTTGTGGGAAGAGAAAAACTGGTACAATAATGGAGATAAAGATTTTCAACAGGCTATGTTCTTGAGAGACCTGGGAGACCATCTGGAAGCGATTAATATCCTGAATAAACTTGAAAAACAGGGTTATAAACGGACCATGGTGCAGACCGAAAAAGCAATGATCTACACAGAACTTGGCAACCCTAAAGCTGCACAATCAGAACTGCAGTCAGCTGTTAAAAGCGATGTGAGAAATCTGAAAGCATCGCGGCAACTGGCTCAAATGCAAATAGACGAAGGAGACCCGGGTGGTGATATCATCCAGCTGAACCGGGTGATCAGGAAGGATCCTGCGCAGTTTGATGCCTACATTCAAAGGGCAGAAGCACGCAGTCAGGCAGGCGACCTGGGGGGAGCCATGGAAGATATGGACCTCTACCTTTCCTACTTCCCTCAACATGATGAGGCCATCTATAAAAGAGGGCAGATCCAGTATGAGAACGGCAAATACCTGGATGCCATCCAGTCCTTTAATCATGCCCTGGAATTGAATAAAGGCGAGGCAACTTACTATTTTGCCAGGGGGAAAACCTATGCAGCCACAGGGACCACCAGGTATGCCGACAAGGATTTATCAATGGCCCTTGATCTGGATCCCCTGAACGGAGAGATCTGGTTTGAAAAGGGCCAGCTCTCAGAAACATTGGGAGACAGGGCCGGAGCATGCCACTGCTTCAAGAAAGCCTATCAGTATGGAATCTTTGAAGCGGGCGAACTGATGGGTAAGAACTGCAATTAACCAAATGGAACCAGCACAAGATAAAAACAGTAAACTCAGGTCACAGATCCAAACCCTGCGTTCAGGAAATCACTCAGCCATACTAACGACCCTGAAGGATCTCAGATCTCAGGGTAATGTATCCATTCTTCCCGATCTGTTTGAACTACTGTTAGACCAGGAAAATGAATTGATAGTCGCAGAAATCACCTCATTGCTGAGCGATCTGAAGGATCAGGATGCTGTAGAGGTTCTGGCAGGGGCTATTGGCAATCCGGAATTCCGGAACATCCAGGCTCCACTGGTGGCTTCTTGCTGGCAAAACGGCCTCTCCTATGGGAAATTCACAGACATCTTTATCGATGTGGTAATAACCGGAGGTTATGAAGCCGCCATTGAAGCATTTACTGTGATTGAAGAGGTTGTTGGCGATCTGGACCAGGATCAGAGAGACCGGGCAGTCAAAACCCTGAAATACAGGTTAAGTGATAAGGAAGAACTGAAAAAGCCTCTTTTAAGCGAACTGGTCAAAGTCATACAGACCTACTAGCCCACCATCACTCTTCTATCACGTGGCGAAGCAGCATATCACGTGGCAAAGCCATTTGGCTGCGCCAAATGGCTTTGCCACCTACTGCATCTTGGAGAAATACTTGATAAACTGTGCGCGTTCATAAACGGAAGGATCTGCCAGGCTGCTATAGTTCATCTTGTCTCTGAAAGCTGCAAGGGTTTCGTAGTTGTTCTTCTCCATCCATTTTTTCATCTCGGTTACCATATCCCTGATATAATCGATGCCATTGCGGTAGAGAACCGAGCATACCTGAACAGCATCCGCTCCTGCCAGGATCTGTTTGACTGCCGCCATTCCTGAATGTACTCCTGTAGAAGCGGCGAGGTCGATCTCATCAACCTGGGAAGAGACTATTCCAATCCAGCGCAGTGAATTCCGCAATTCAGCCGGAGAACTCAACACCTCCGCCGAACCAAAGGTGAATTTATCGGTATCAATATCCGGTGCGTAGAAACGGTTAAAAAGAACCACAGCAGCAACACCGCGCATGTAGAGCTGGTTTACAACCCATGTAATATTGGAGAATCCATTGCCCAGCTTAACAATAATCGGTAGGGATGTTTTCTTCTTGACTTCTGCAACCAGATTAAGGTAGGCTTTTTCATATTCCCGGGGATCTTTATCCTTATCAATGGGCAGGAAATAGATATTCAGTTCCAGGGCATCTGCACCTGCATCTTCGATCTTTTTGGCAAAATCGATCCATTCGGTACCACTCACACAGTTAATGCTGGCAATCACAGGAATATCCACAAATTCTTTTGATGAGCTGATCAATGAAAGGTAGTTATCCAGGGAATTCTCTCTTGCATAGGTCCGGATATAATCCTGTGCCTCGGGATAGTCGCTATCGGCAGAAAGTTGGCTGGTCTCGTAAAGAATCTGCTCTTCAAAAAGGGATTTTATCACAACGGCACCAGCTCCTGCTGCTTCAATCTTCTTGATTCGATCTACTGAATTGGTGAGTCCGCTGCTGCTCACTATCAGTGGACTCTTTAAAGTAAGACCTGCATACTTGGTGGTAAGATCAATCATATGGGTAGTTTTTCAATAGTTCCTGGCTCCAAATATCAGGCTTCCAATACGTACCATCGTACTCCCCTGCTCTACGGCAAGCATGTAATCTCCTGACATACCACAGGAAAGCTGGTCGAATGAATCGCCATCCTGAAAAAAGGAAGCCTTCAGCTCATCAAATATACGTTTTAGAAGGCGAAACTCCTCTCTGATCTGTTCTGAATTTTCCGTATAAGTAGCCATTCCCATCACTCCCCGGATTCTGATATTTTCCAGTTCCCCATAGGATTCAGAGTGAACCAGCTCCAGGACTTCATCCTTTGACAATCCAAATTTTGTCTCTTCACTGGCAATATGAACCTGAAGGAGGCAGTCGATTATCCGCTCGTTCTTCAGGGCTTCCCTGTTGATTATCCGGAGCAGTTTGAGGCTGTCCACACCATGGATCAGGTGAACATATGGAGCCACATACTTGACTTTGTTGGATTGAAGGTGACCGATCATATGCCACCGGATATCATCAGGCAGCCGTTCAGCTTTTCCTGAAAGGTCCTGAACCTTATTCTCACCAAAATCGCGATGGCCAGCCTGGTAAGCCTCCATAATTATCTCGTCTGGCTTTGTCTTGGAGACGGCCACCAGTGCAACATGACCCGGAATCTCTTTCCGAAGGGCCAGAAGATTTTCGACTATTCCCATGCCCGAAGATACGAATTAATCCAGGGAGTGGATGACCAGCCCACTGCGTAACTTGGGTTCAAACCAGGTGGTTTTTGGAGGCATAATCATCCCGTTATCGGCAATATCCATCAATTGCCTCATGGTCACCGGGTAAAGGGCAAAAGCCACAACCATTTCGCCACTATCCACGCGCCGGCTGAGTTCTTCAAGTCCGCGAATCCCACCTACAAAATCAATGCGCTTTGATTTCCTGAGGTCTGTGATATTGAGCAAAGGTCCAAGTACCTGTTCCGAGAGAACTGTCACATCAAGACAACCAATGGGATCTTCATCATTATAGGTACCTGACCTGGCAGTCAGTGAGTACCACTTCCCTTCCATATACATGCCGAAATTATGAAGCTCTCCGGGTTTGTATATTTCCTTACCTTTCTCCTGTACCACAAAACCTTCTTCCAGCTCTTTCATGAACTCTTCAGGTTTTAGTCCGTTCAAGTCCTTTACCACCCGGTTATAATCAATGATGGTTAGTTGTGAAGCCGGGAAGTGAACCGCAAGAAAAAAGTTGTATTCCTCGTCTCCCCTGTGTTCAGGATTCCCCTCTTTTCGCTCCTGCCCAACCAGGGCAGCAGCGGCCGTCCTGTGATGACCATCTGCCACATACGTGGATTCAATATCCCTGTCAAAAATCTCGATGATCCGGTTAATGTCGCGGCTATCGTTCACCAACCAGAAATGGTGGCCTACGCCATCATCTGTGGTGAAATCATATTCAGCATCCTCACTGACCACCCTTTCCACAATTGTATCCAGTTCAGCATGATCCGGATAGGCAAAAAAGACTGGCTCGGCATTGACATTGGTCACCCGGATGTGATTCATCCGGTCCTCCTCTTTATCCGGTCTGGTTAGTTCATGCTTTTTGATTACATTATGAAGGTAGTCTTGCATGGATGCGCAACCTACAATTCCATATTGCGTTCTTCCAAACATAGTCTGGCCATACACATAGAGTAATTCGGTGGAATCCTCGATAAAATAGCCCTTTTCAATAAGCTTTCGCAGGTTATCCCTGCCTTTATTATAGACGACCTCCGAGTAGAGATTTGTATCCTCAGGCAGATCCACCTCAGGTTTTACAACATGCAGGAAGGACCATGGATTACCCTTTACCTCCTCGCGGGCCTCACTGGAGTTTAAAACATCATAGGGTCGTGAGGCCACCTTGTTCACATTCTCTTTCCCGGGTCTGTAACCCTTGAATGCATGTAATTGTGCCATGTATTAATTGACTTTAAAAGTTGTGTCTCCCTTATCCAGGAAATTTACGATCTGACGTGCTGCTGCCACACCTGCATTCAGATTGGCTTCAGCGGTCTGTGCTCCCATCTTTTTAGGTGAAAAAAACAGACGATCAGCAAATTGTTCTTCCAATTCATCTTTACAATCGGGTGCAATATCGGAGAAGTACCTGAAATCCTCCCTTTCACTGAAGATCTTTTTCAATCCCTCTTCATCCATTACTTCCTTGCGAGCCGTATTGACGACCGTTGCGCCTGCAGGCATAAGGTTCATCAAATCGAAGTTGATGGAGCCCCTGGTTTCTGCTGTGGCCGGAATATGCAGGGAGATGTATTCACATCTGCTGTACAGGTCCTCTGCGCTCTCCATACTGACCACACCGTCGTTCTTAATGATTACAGAATCGATGAACGGATCGTAAGCATAAACTTTCATTCCAAATCCTTTGGCGATCATCCCCACAATTCTACCTACATATCCATAGGCATGGATACCCAGTTTCTTTCCCCTCAATTCGATACCAGCTGATGGTGTGAAGCGATTTCTGTTCATAAATACCATCATTCCCAGTGCCAGCTCCGCAACAGCATTTGAATTCTGTCCGGGTGTATTCATCACAACTACATTATTATCACAGGCTGCTTCCAGATCTACATTGTCGTATCCGGCTCCTGCCCTGACTACTATTTTCAGGTTTTTTGCGGCCTCTATCACTACCCGGTCCACCTTATCGCTGCGAATGATCATGGCATCCACATCGGCCACCGCTGAAATAAGATCAGCCTGATCGGGGTACTTGGACAGAACTTCCACGTCATAACCTGCTCCCTGGAATATAATCTTGACCTCCTCAACCGCCTCTGCGGAGAAAGGTTTTACTGTTGCTATTAAAACTTTAGCCATTATTTTATGGTATTAGAATGGATTATATACTTTTTTCAAACTCCTTCATGGAATCAATTAATGCCTGCACTGAGGATTTGAGCATCGCATTGTAGATAGAGGCCCTGAAGCCGCCAACAGATCTGTGCCCCTTAATACCTGACATTCCACGACCAGTAGCAAAGGCCAAAAAATCAGCTTCCTTTTCTTTGTATTCCTCTTTCATTACGAAAGTAACATTCATAATGGAACGATCCTCATGATTCTCGATATTGGACGTGAAAATGGAGTTCCTCTCAATTTCGTCATAGAGGATACCGGCTTTCTCCAGGTTCAGCTTGTACATGGCGTCCAATCCACCCTGCTCTTTATACCAACGAAGGGTATGCATGGCGGCATATATGGAGACACAGGGAGGGGTATTGAACATGGATCCTTTATCAATATGGGTACGGTAGTCAAGCATGGTAGGAATATCACGCTCCACTTTGCCAAGGATATCATCCTTTACTATCACAAAGGCAACTCCGGCCGGTGCCAGGTTCTTCTGGGCTCCCCCATAGATCAGAGCGTATTTAGAAACATCCATGGGCCGGCTGAAAATATCCGAAGACATATCCGCTACCAGGTTGACAGGCACATCCAGATCCTCCCTGATTTCTGTTCCGTAGATAGTATTGTTTGTGGTAATATGGAAATAATCAGCATCGGCCGGGATAGTATATCCCCTGGGAATATAAGAATAGGTTGTATCCTTGGAGGATGCTACCACGTCAACCTCACCAAATAGTTTGGCTTCCTTCACTGCTTTATTGGCCCACGCTCCGGTATCCATATATGCTGCTTTGGTATTCAGCAGGTTATAGGGGATCATACAGAACTGCATACTGGCTCCACCCTGGAGTAGCAAAACACTGTATCCGGCCGGGATATCCAACAGATCCTTAAAAAGCTGTTGAGTTTCATCCATGATGGCCATAAAGTCCTTGCTTCGATGTGAGATTTCCATCACTGACAGACCTGAATTATTCAGATCCATGATGCCATCAGCTGTGTTTTTAATGGTGTATGGGGAAAGAATTGACGGGCCTGCGGAAAAATTATGCTTTTTCATCCGATTAAGTTTTAAAGGTGTATAAGATTTCAGGTGCTGTTGTTATT
>PVMS01143955.1_pt1 | contig 15822 bp, 17 predicted proteins | sample 1853461 | NCBI WGS metagenome assembly PVMS01 (sample SAMN08582032, study PRJNA380276) | Marine sediment metagenome, whole genome shotgun sequencing project. | isolation source: ocean sediment barecode stripped | collected 2017 | reverse complement strand
ATCTCAAACTGGAAGGACAGGTCGCCATCGTCACCGGTGCGAGCAGGGGGCTGGGTCAGGCAGCGGCGCTGGCCCTGGTCGAGCAGGGAGTCCGGGTGCTGGTTGCGGCCCGCTCGCTCGATGACTTGAAAGAACTGGAAAGCTCGGCGCCGGGAAAAATTCTCGCCGCGCAGTGTGACATGAAAGATGCTGATTCGGTTGCGCAACTGCCCGGTCATGCCATCGATGCGTTTGGGCGGCTTGACATCGTGGTTAATAACGCTGGAATCGCTCCCGCCGGTTATTTTCTCAAGCAGAGCAACGAGGTCTGGGATGATGTGATGGCAGTGAATGTGAATGCGCCCGCGATACTGGCACGTGCGGCGGGTCATCGCATGATTGAGCAGGGATCCGGCAAAATAATTAACATTGCCTCAACTTCTGGTATTCTCGGCAAGGCAATGCTGGTGGCTTATTCGACATCCAAAGGCGCTTTGCTACAGTTCACCAAGGCGCTGGCGGCGGAATGGGCAAAAAAAGGGGTCCAGGTCAACGCCATAGCCCCCGGCGCATTTGAAACGGACGCACAGCGCGCCGTACTGGAGTCGCCGGACATCCTCAAGCGCCGCCTGGGAAAAATTCCCATTCGGAGGATGGGCGAAGTGGGTGAAATCGGGCCGTTGATCTGTTACCTGGCATCCCCCGCATCAAATTTTGTCACCGGCAGTGTATTCGTGATTGACGGGGGAGAATCATGCAAGTTGTAGAGTGGAAACTGAGACAATATGAATCCAGAAGCTGATGCAGTGCAGGAATTCGCCTTGCCGGGAACCCGTGGCGGGAAGCGCCGGGCGCGGATTTTGACCGCCTTCCATGAGTGTATCATTTCCAAGGGTTACGCCAAAACCACACTGCGTGACGTGGCGCGAGCCGCGGAAATGTCCGCCAGTCATCTGCTTTATTACTTCCCGGGCAAGGACACCATACTCGAGCACTACTTCGAAAATGTGGCGCAAAGAATCGTCGATCGAATCGAGAGTTTTCAGACGGAATCTCCGGAAAAACAAATTGACCTGCTGGCAGATCTTTTTTTCGCCGGTAAAGGCATCACCCGCTCCGAAATTGGATTCATGCTCGAGTGCTTCGGGGTGGCGGTGCACGACAAGCAATTACGCCGCGACAAAAAGGAACTGGATCGCATCTGCAAGGCCTACCTGAATGGCCTGTTCAAGCAATCTCCTTGCGGCCCAAAAAACGCCAATGCTTACGCGGAAATCTCTTATGCAATGCTCATCGGATTGCGCACTGCCGCCTATTTTGACAAGCGACTGGGTTTGCCGAAGGCGCGCAGCCTTTTTCATAACCAGATGCTGGACCTGGCAGGTTTCAGTAATTCGGATTGACTTTCAACTTAATAGATGCAATCGGTGAACCATGAAATCATCAGACAAACTAGCAATCCATGAACTCCTGAGCCGGGCTGCGTATAGCTTTGACGAACGCAATATGGACATGCTCGAACAATGCTTCACCGTCGATGCGAGCATGTTGGTCAACATCACTGGAATTGGAGAAGTTGGTCCGTTCGAAGGGCGTGAAGCCATTATGCAGTTGATGTCAGATACCCTGGCGGCACAAACGGATGTGCGCCGGCATGTCATCTCCAATTTCTTTTTTGAATCTGAAGGGAAAAAAGCGGCAAGCGTCGTTTCCAACCTGGTGGTTTTCTCGGTGGAGAATGGGGAAATCAGCGTCATCATCAGTGGAATATACCGGGACGACGTCGCAAAATCAGACGGTGATTGGCGCATAATGCACCGGCGCCTGGACCTGGATCTCCCCTTTTAACCGGAGAGTGAGAAACATGAGCGCTTTGCTTACCGATGAGTTGTTGTTGAATATCGGCAAATCGGCGCCACCCAGAAAGGAACTGGTCACTCGTCGTGACATTCGCAAATATTCAGTTGCTACAGATCAGCGCCTGGAGAAGTATCTCCAGGGTGATCAAGCTCCGCCGATGTTTCACATCGCATTGTTCTGGGATGTCGTGGAACTGGATCAGCTGATTGAGGACGGGCTTTCAGTTGACGCCCTGTTACCTGAGTTTCCGCTTAAACGGGCCATGGGCGGTGGCTGGAAGATTGACTACCACAAGCCCATTTTCCCCGGGGACGTGCTGGTCGCCACCCGTACATTGACCGATATTTACGAGAAAGCAGGGCGCCAGGGGCCGCTGATCTTTTACGAAGTGATCATGGAAATCGAAAATGAAGCCGGTGAGTCGGTTCTTACTGATAAAACAACCCGGATTCTGCGTTGAGCATCATGTCGAGAATTGCAATGATAAATCCTGAAGACCTGCTGCCCGAACGGCAGCACAACTGCGACAATGTGCAGCTGTTTTTCTACAACGCAGCGCTGTGGAACGCGCATCGCATCCACTACGATCTCCCCTATGCCACCGAAGTCGAGGGCTATCCCGGCCTGGTTGTCGCCGGCCCGCTGATGGGCGACTGGCTGACACAGACGGTGTTGGAATGGCTGGATGGAGAGGGTGAGCTGATTTCTTTTGAGTATTCGAATCGCGGGGCAGCCTATACCGGCGACGAGTTGAAATCCGGCGGCAAAGTGTTGTACTCGAATCCTGAAACGGGTGAAGCCGAACTGGAGTTGTACATCAAGAATGCCGCGGATCAGGTCATCACGCCGGGTAAGGCCACGGTTCGTTTCCCGGTGGCCTGAACGGGAGCAAACATGGATTCACTGCGCGGAAAAGTGGCTATTGTCGGCGCTGCCGACACCGAAGTGGGAAAACTCCCGCATATCGGCCCCACCGCACTTTGCATTGACGCCGCACGCCGCGCGTTGGACGACGCCGGGATTTCGAAAGACCAGGTCGATGGGCTGGTCACCTGCAATTCCATGGTCGAGCCCTACATGTATCACGCCGAGGTCATGGCTGAATACCTGCAGATTTTCCCTCGCTACTGCATCAGCGCCAATGCAGGCGGAGGAACCACGTATTCGACTATCCAGCACGCAGCGACGGCGATTGTGACGGGCGTTTGTGAAACCGTGCTGGTCACCATGGCAGATTGCCTGCGTACCGGACTGTCACGGGAACAAGCCAAGAAAATGCAGTCCTCTACCGGTCATCCGGAATTTGAAACACCGTATGGCGCGACCGTCCCTGCTTTCTACGCCCTGATTGCCCGTGCCCATATGGATGCCTACGGCACCACCCCGGAGCAAATGGCCGCGGTGGCGGTCAGCGGCCGCCGGCACGCTGCGCGCAATCCTGCGGCGCAAATGCGTGAACTCATCACCGTGGAGGATGTGCTCAACTCCCGTATGATTGCAGACCCCCTGCATCTGTTGGACTGTTCGCTGGTGTCGGATGGCGGCGCCGCCATTATCATGACTTCCGCTGAGCGTGCCGCCAGCTTTCCACACGATCCGATTTACATCCTGGGTGCTGGTGAGGGGCATAGCCACGAACACATCAGTCAGGCTCACAGTCTGACAACTTCGGCCGCGGTGGAGTCGGGTCGCCGTGCCTACAAGATGGCTTGCCTGGGGCCCCGGGATATTGATCTGGCGCAGCTCTACGACTGCTTCACACCAGTGGTTTTGATTGAACTCGAAGACTTGGGGTTCTGTGAGAAGGGTGAGGCGGGCGCATTCGTTGAATCTGGCCAGACCGCACTTGAAGGGACGCTGCCGATGAACACGCACGGTGGCATGCTCTCCCATTGCCACCCGGGAAATCCCGGCGCTATGTTTTCGCTCACCGAGGCGGTGACACAGCTAAGGCGCCAGGCTGGCGCTCGCCAGGTGACTGGCGCAGAAACCGCGCTGGTGCACGGCCAGGGTGGGATCATGTCCAGTCACGCGACACTGATTCTTGGCCGGGAGCGGGACGGATGACAGCCTATTCCGGTAAATTCCTGCCCAGACCACGGCCAGAGACAGCAGCCTGGTGGGTAAATTGCCGTGATCACAAGCTGATGATCCAGCACTGTTCTCAATGCGGAGCGTTTCAGTTTTATCCAAGAATTGTGTGCTCAAGCTGCTTGAGTGAGCAGGTCGAATGGGTGCAATCCACCGGGCGCGGAAAGGTCGTAACGTACACGATTTGCCGTCTCCCGGTCGCAGAGGCATATGCAGCCGATGTGCCCTATGTGGTTGCATTGATTCAGCTCGAAGAGGGTCCAACGATGATGAGTAACATCGTGGAATGCGATCCTGAATCGGTCGTCACCGGCATGCCGCTCGAAGTGGTCTTTGCGACCTGGTCCGACGAGATCACGATCCCGCAGTTTCGGCCCCTGGCGGATTTACCCGCTAATGGCTGACCGGGAAGCCTGGTTGGCCTTGACAGCCGAAGAGGCCATCGAACCAGGCCTCCCCATCTGCGATCCCCACCATCACCTCTGGGACTACCGCGGAAGCCGATATCTCATCGATGAGTTCGTGGCGGACATCGGGGGTGGTCATCGGGTTGCCAAAACGGTTTTTATAGAATGCCAACAGTTTTACCGTGCCGGGGGGGGCGAGGAATTGCGCCCGGTGGGCGAAACCGCATTCGTGGATACGGTAGCCGGCCCGGTGCAGACCAGTTCCGGGGTCAGCGAAGTAGCGGCGGGGATCGTCGGCTTTGCCGATCTTACCCTGGGATCCGGCGTGCAGGCGGCGCTCGATGCCCACCTGGATGCCAGCCGCCGGTTTCGCGGTGTGCGCCACGCCAGCGCCTGGGACGAGAGCGGCCGCATTCATAACGCCCATACCCATCCGCCCCGGGGGCTGCTGGCCGACCGGGTATTTCGCGAAGGCCTTGCCTGCCTGGAAAAGCTGGGTCTTTCCTATGATGCATGGCTCTATCATCCCCAGATACCTGAACTCACAGACCTCGCCCGGGCTTTTCCCGATCTGACTATCGTGCTCGATCACATGGCGGGGCCGCTGGGAATCGGACCCTATGCCGACCACCGTGAAGCAGTATTTGAGGTCTGGAGGAACAATATGGCGGAACTCTCAAACTGTGAAAATGTATCCGTCAAGCTGGGCGGGTTGACCATGTCAATGAGCGGGTTTGGCTGGCATAAGCGCGACATCCCTCCCGGGTCTCATGAACTGGCGGAAGTCATGGGCCCTTATTACCGGTCCTGCATAGAACAATTCGGTGTTCAGCGCTGCATGTTCGAGAGCAATTTTCCGGTCGACCGCGCTTCCTGTTCCTACACGGTGCAGTGGAATGCTTTCAAGCGCCTGAGCAGGGGGTATTCGGATGCAGAACGATCAGCACTTTTACACGACACGGCAAACCGGATATACCGATTGGATGATTATCGTGAGCGCTGAATGGAAACTTTGAAGGTATTCGACATCCCGGAAAACGTCGCTTCAGCCGCCGCCGGTTACATTGGCGAGCTGGCGCGGCACTGCATCAGCGAACGCGGCCAGTTCAGCATTGCACTGAGCGGAGGGACCACGCCCTGGCAAATGCTGCGGTCGCTGTCCCGGCAAGCGCATGACTGGGACCGTTGGCACGTATTCCAGGTTGATGAAAGAGTAGCACCAGCAGATGACGAGTCACGCAATTTGCTACAGATCAGAAGGAATTTCACCGATCAAACCGGGGCCGGCATCCGTCTCCACGCCATGGCCGTGGAAGCACCAAACCTGGACGCCGCCGCCGATCGCTACTCAGGTGAACTGCAGGATCATTGCGGCCACCCACCCGTGCTGGACCTGGTCCAGCTGGGCATGGGCGCGGACGGGCACACGGCGTCCCTGGTCCCAGGCGATCCCGTGCTGGATGTGGAAGAGACGGATGTCGCGATCAGCGCGACTTATCAGGGTTGTCGGCGGATGACCCTGACTTTTCCGGTCATCAATCGAGCGCGACATGTCGCCTGGCTCATCACGGGCGGGGGCAAGACGCCGGCGCTTCGGCAAATGCTGCAGCAGGACACGTCAATCCCGGCGGCCAGGGTGAGTCAGGAACACGCCGTCGTGTTTGCCGACAAGGCGGCGGCTGCCGCCATAACAAACAGGAGTTAATCTGATGCTGAAACTGGGCTACAAGGCCTCGGCCGAACAATTCAATCCAAGGCAGTTGCTGGAATTTTCCGTGTTGGCGGAGGAAACGGGTTTCGATTCGGTCTGGGTCAGCGACCATTTCCAGCCCTGGCGCCATCACGGCGGCCACGCACCCTATTCCCTGGCATGGCTCGGGGCGCTAGGCGAAAGAACTTCCCGCGTCACTATGGGGACCAGCGTGGCCACTCCCACATTCCGCTATCATCCGTCTGTAGTGGCCCAGGCGATGGCGACACTCGCGTCCCTGTCCCCTGACCGGATCGTTCTGGGTGTTGGTACTGGCGAATCACTCAACGAAGTTCCCGCGACCGGGATGGAGTGGCCGGGTTTCAAAGAGCGCTTCGGCCGCTTACGGGAATCCATCGAGCTGATAAAAAGACTCTGGACCGAGGAACGCGTGACGTTCGAGGGCGAGTACTACCAGACCCTCAACGCCACCATTTATGACCGGCCCGAGAACCCGGTGCCGATCTTCATCGCCGCGGCCGGGCCCACGGCTTCGAGGTTTGCGGGAAGGGTGGGCGACGGTTTCATTTGCACCAGCGGAAAAGCAACAGAATTGTATACCGAAACGTTGTTGCCGAACGTGGCCGTGGGGTTGGAACGCTCCGGTCGCAGCATGGATCAGGTCGAGAAGATGATCGAAATGAAAGTGTCTTTCGACACTGATCGCAGTCGGGCCCTGGAAGACACCCGCCACTGGGCCGCTCTGGCACTTTCTCCGGAAGAGAAAATGGGGACCGAGGACCCGATAGAGATGGAGCGCCTCGCCGACGCACTGCCAGTGGAACGGGCCGCGAGCCGTTGGATCGTCTCGACGGACCCCGAGGAGCACATCGAGCGGATCGCTCCCTACATCGAACTTGGTTTTAGCCATCTGGTGTTCCACGCACCGGGTTCCGACCAAGAGCGGTTCCTGCGGCTTTACTCGAAGGAGGTCCTGCCACGGCTGCGCCGGCAGTTCGGCTGATTGCGCCCCTGGCGCACTACTGGAAAATTGAAGAGGATATAGAAAATGTCAAAAGCAGACATCGGCCTGATCGGCCTTGCCGTCATGGGCGAGAACCTGGTGCTCAACATGGCCAGCCACAACTACCAGGTAGCCGTGTACAACCGCACGACATCCAAAGTCGATGAATTCATCAATGGCCGTGGCGCAGGGAAACCCATCATCGGCACCTACTCCATCGAAGAATTGTGCTCGAAATTAGAACGCCCTCGCCGGGTGATGATCATGGTGAAAGCCGGTGCAGTCGTGGATCGCGTGATCGAATCCCTGCTGCCGTACATGGAACCCGGAGATATCGTCATCGACGGCGGTAACAGCCAATACCAGGACAGCATCCGGCGCACCGGGGAACTCGGGGAAAAAGGCCTGCTGTTTATAGGCACCGGCGTTTCCGGCGGCGAAGAGGGCGCACTGAAAGGGCCCAGCATCATGCCGGGCGGCAATCCCGAAGCCTGGCCGCATATCAAACCGATCTTCCAGGCAATTGCGGCCAAAACCGAACACGGCGAGCCTTGCTGTGAGTGGGTCGGCCGCGGCGGCGCCGGGCATTTCGTCAAGATGGTGCACAATGGCATCGAGTACGGCGATATGCAGATGATCTGCGAAACCTACCAAATGATGAAAGACGGGCTGGGCATGTCCAATGAAAACATGCACGAAGTGTTTGAGCGCTGGAATGAAGGTGTTCTCGACAGTTACCTGGTGGAAATAACGCGTGATATCCTCGGGTATCGGGATGAAACTGGAAAGTCGACACTGGATCTTATCCTCGACACCGCGGGTCAGAAGGGGACGGGCAAATGGACGGTAAATGCCGCCCTTGATGCCGGTCAGCCACTCACTGCCATTGCCGAGGCGGTATTTTCCCGTTGCCTGTCAGCGCTGAAGGATGAACGCCTGAAGGCATCCCAGATACTCGCAGGGCCGGAACCCGTCTTCGAAGGCAATCGCCAGGCCCTGGTTGACGATCTGGAGCAGGCCTTGTACGCCTCCAAAATCGTTTCCTACGCGCAAGGCTACCAACTGATGCGCGCCATCTCGGATGAAATGGAATGGGGCCTGAACTACGGCGCCGTGGCCCTGATGTGGCGCGGTGGCTGTATTATCCGCTCACGCTTCCTGGGCAACATCCGCGACGCCTTCGAAAACAACCCGGAACTGGACAACCTCCTGCTGGACGACTTTTTCAAGGAAGCCGTCAGAAAGGCTCAGGGGGCCTGGAGACGCGTAGTGGCTACCGCGGTGACGCTGGGCGTACCCGTGCCGGCCATCAGTTCAGCCCTGGCCTACTATGATGGCTACCGGTGCGGCCGGACATCCGCGAACCTGCTACAGGCGCAACGCGACTACTTCGGAGCGCATACCTACGAGCGGATTGATAAACCGAGGGGTGAATTCTTCCACACCAACTGGACCGGGCGGGGCGGAACAACGGCTTCATCGACTTACGATGTTTGAGACTGCTCAATTAGGTCCAGGCAGACCCGCGCCAGCTTCACGCGGTCATCAAGTGACTCCATCACGGTCTGAGTGACCGATACCTTCATGCCCAGGGCTTCGATTTCATCGATGAGCCCGGCGTCTACATTATCAAGCACAAAGCCATTCAGGAAATGCCGGTAATGATCGGCGACCCAGGATGCCGTGTTGGGTACCGACAGTTCCTTCATCATTTTTACGGTTGGCCCCTTGATGGCTGCGCCCCCGACAACGGGTGAAACTGCGATAATCGGGGCCGGGCATTGCTCCAGCCGTTGCCGCATTCCCGGCACGGCCAGGATGGGATTTACGCTGACAAAAGGATTGGACGGACAGAGGATTACTCCCGCCAGCGCCGGGTCAGCCAGGTACCGATCTATTTCTGGATTGATATGGGCGCTGTCGACGTTTCCGAATTCGAACCCGTTAACCACCGGCTCACAGCGATCACGAACGAAATAGTGCTGAAAGTCCATTACACCGCCATCCGTCAGCACCCGTGTGTGCACCGGGTCATCGGACATCGGCAGGATACGGTGTTCAATACCCAGCGAGGAAGCCAGTTCGGCGGTGACGCAGGTGAGCGACTCGCCGGCTGCCAGCCTGCGCGTGCGCTCGATGTGCATGGCCAGATCTCTGTCGCCGAGCCTGAACCAGGTTTCCCCACCGAGCGCCGTTAGTGCCTCCATGAACTGCCAGCTTTCATCGCGGCGCCCCCAGCCGGTATCCGGATTACTCTCTCCTGACAGGGTATAGACCAGGGTGTCGATATCCGGTGAAATGTGCAATCCAAGGTGTTGGAAATCATCTCCGGTATTGACAACGAAGGCCAATTTATCCGCGTCCAAAAGCCTGCACAGGCCAAGGGCGAGCTTGGCGCCGCCGACGCCACCGGTAATTGCGAGATAACGACGCGTGTCCATCTCAGAGAAAAAGATCTTCTTCCAGCGGGCGGACAGCGTCGCGCGCCACCTGTGCACTGTCTTGCAACGGCAGTCCCCGCACCAGGACCGCCGGCACCCGTTCGGATGTTTCACCCATCACCAGCATGGCCGCGGTGGCAATTGAGTCTGCGTGGTTGGACATGGTCACTTTCAGTTCACGGCCAAAAATGTCCGTTTCCCCGCGTCGGTCTTCCAGAACAGGTACGCCGGCGCTGCCAATCGCATAACCCACTGTTCCCAGCCGCCAGGGACGGTTCATGCTGTCACTCACGATCACGCCCAGGCTTTTTTGGAATTCCTTTTGCAGCGCTTCTCGCAGACGCAACGCAGACAGATCTGGGTTTTCCGGCAGCAGCAGCGCACTTTCGCCATCCGCGTGATTGACGTTCGACTGGTCAATGCCCGCATTGGCGCCAACCAGGCCAAGGCGATGGCGCACGATGATCACTCCGGGCGCCGTTCGCACCACTGCTGATGATTCACGCAGGATCAGTTCCACCAGGCGAGGATCCTTGTCAGTCTCCCTCGCGATTCTGATCGCGGTTGCTGAAGGATCGATATCTGCCAACAGCACCTGCCGCCCTTCTGACTTGGACACGATTTTCTGGGCAAGCACCAGGATATCTCCATCGACGGGTTCAATACCGGTATCACCCAGTGCTTCAACGATCACTTCAGCAAGGTTGTCGCCGGCTTCGATGAGCGGAATATTCTTGAGTGGGTGAATGTTCAGGGCTGGCGTCATGTTGATAGTTCAGTCTCGCGGCAGGCAATGATAAAGCATTTACACGATTTCTCGCAGACTTTCAGTGAAATCAGGGAATTCATATACTGACGGCACATGATTTCCTTGAATTTAGTTCAAATTGCTCTGGTCGATTGGATAAACCTCCGTTAAACTCCAGAATGCAACGCTCCCGTGGCCCGCATCAGCAGCTACCGGCTTCTGCTCAACGAGGGCGCACAACCTGGAGGATGTACTCTCTGCCTATGCGGTTTAGACTCTTACGTCAATGAGCGGGCAAGATAAAGGTCTGTGGGCGCTGGTGCCGGTCAAGGCTCTGGAGCGTGCTAAACAGCGCTTGAGAAATTGCTTGGGAGAGGACAGGGTGGAATTCACTGTCGCCATGCTAAAAGACGTGCTGGCTGCCCTGTCTGACAGTAAAGAGGTTTCACACATTGCAGTCGTGACGAATGATCCCCGGGTAGCGGCGATCAGTAAACGGGGCGACCTGGTAGTGCTTGACGAAGGTGAATCGAAAGGAATGAATGAGGCTCTGGAACTGGGACGTGATGCGATACGACGAATGGGGGGGGCAGCGCGTGGTGATCGTTCCCGCGGATATTCCCCTGATGACGGGTTCTGAAACAGACCGTGTCGTGCATGAGTTACAGATTCAGCGCAAGGTGTGGCGAGACGGAATCACCGGAATCGGGCCTTCGAAAGACCGCGGCGGGACCAATTTTCTTTGCATCGAAACGGGCCAGCCATTCCCCCTGATGTACGGACCGGATAGTTACAGGCGTCACAGGAAATGTGCTATTGAACACGGGAGCCAGCCCGTTTCACTGAAGTCGATCACCATTTCACTGGACATCGATGAGAAGAAAGACCTGGATGAATTCATCTCATTCTGTTTTTCAAACCCGAAATTTCAAGCGACCGAGACCTGGCAATATTTGCAGGAAAGCGGCTATATTAATCCATGCAGGTCAGGCAGAATCAAACAATGGAAATGAACAGGCAAATCCCTAATCCAACAAACTATAAACTGCCCGAACGGGGAGATATTCTGGCCCTGGCGGACAGGCTCAGCCTGGCTGACATGTGTGAACTGTCCTGTGAGGTCCGGGATCAGGGTCACGGCGGCATCGTCACCTATTCCAGGAAAGTATTCATCCCGCTGACCCGGTTGTGCCGGGATTTTTGTCATTACTGCACGTTCGCAACCAGCCCCAAACACCTTGCGACGCCTTACATGTCAGCGGACGCGGCTGTTTTCATCGCCCGGCAGGGACAGGCGATGGGCTGCAAGGAAGCCTTGTTCACCCTGGGTGAGAAACCCGAACTTCGCCATGCGGCCGCTCGCCAGGCACTGGATGAAATGGGCCTTGAAACGACATTGGAATACGTTGCCCATGTCGCCGGGCTGGTGCTGAAGGAAACCGGATTGTTGCCGCATATCAATGCAGGCTGTATGACGCCGGAAGAGATCACCATGTTACGGCCATATTCAGCATCGATGGGAATCATGCTGGAAAATGTATCCGAACGATTATGTGAAAAAGGCAATGTCCATTACGGGTCTCCCGACAAGAGTCCTCAAATTCGGCTACAGACCATTGCCGATGCAGGCAGGGCCAAAGTTCCGTTCACAACGGGAATCCTAATCGGCATCGGTGAGACTCGGCAGGAGCGGCTGGATTCGCTGTTGGCCATCAGGGAACTGCACCGGGAGCATGGCCATATCCAGGAGGTGATCATCCAGAATTTTGTACCCAAGGCAGATACCAAGATGGCCGGGGCAGCCCCACCCGGGAATGACGAGTTGCTGTGGACGGTTGCCATGGCCCGGATTATTTTCGGACCTGACATGAGCATCCAGGCGCCACCAAACCTGAGTCCGGGAAAACTTGAAGCATTGGTTCGTGCGGGGATTAACGACTGGGGTGGTGTGTCACCATTGACACCTGATCACGTCAACCCGGAGTCACCCTGGCCACAACTCGAAACTCTTCGGCGCGAAACCGCCTCGGCGGGTAAGTTGCTCCAGGAAAGACTCACGATTTATCCGGCTTACTCTTTCAGTCCGCAAGTGTGGCTGGACAGTCGTATGGTGGGACCGGTTCTGAAATTATCTGACGGTGCCGGTCTGGCTCGCGAGGATGACTGGTTGAGTGGTCAGTCGGTAGAAATTCCAGAAGGCTTCACGGTTACTCCATCCACTTCCCAATCCGTTTTTCATCGAGTTTCGGAATCGAAAAAGACCCGCACGATCCTGGATCATGCGATGGCTGGAGATCATGCTTTCAGCATTGATGAGATCAGTCACCTGTTCAACGCCAGGGGTGATGATTTTGTGGCGGTCTGCCAGGCCGCAAACCAGTTCCGGAAGTCTGTTTGTGGTGACGCAGTGAGTTACGTCATCAATCGGAATATCAACTACACGAATATATGCTCATTTCGCTGCAAGTTCTGCGCTTTTGCCAAGGGCAGAAAAAATACACCAGCAAGCGATGCCCCGTATCTGAAAGGCCCGTTCGAAGTTGCCCAACTTGCCAGAGAAGCCTGGGAGCGCGGGGCAACCGAGGTGTGCCTGCAAGGCGGTATTCACCCGAATTTTACCGGTCAGACCTACATTGATATTTGCGCTGCGGTTAAATCGGCGGTCCCGGAAATACACATCCATGCCTTCTCACCACTGGAAGTGACACATGGCGCCGAATCGCTGGGTCTTTCGGTCGGTGAATTTCTGAGCGAATTAAAAAAAACAGGTCTTAATACCCTTCCGGGTACTGCGGCGGAAGTTCTCTGTGACGATGTCCGGGATATTATCTGCCCGGACAAATTAAACACCCGGGAATGGCTGGACGTGGTCACCGCAGCCCACGACCTGGGCCTGTCAACCACGGCGACCATCATGTTCGGGCATGTCGATCGCTACCATCACTGGGCGACACACCTGCTTCGTATCCTTGAGTTGCAGCGGCGTTCCGGTGGCATCACCGAATTTGTACCCCTTTCGTTCGTGGCCGATGAGGCGCCTATCTACCGGCGTGGGCAGGCTCGCCGCGGGCCAACTTTACGTGAGTCTGTGCTGATGCATGCGGTTTCAAGACTGGTATTATCACCCCATATTGCCAACATTCAGACCTCCTGGGTAAAAATGGGATTGGAGGGAGCCAGCCTGTGTCTGCGGGCAGGCGCAAATGACATCGGTGGAACGCTGATGAATGAAAGCATTACGCGGGCGGCAGGGGCAAAACATGGACAGGAAATGACAGCGGAAAGCCTGGAAAAAGTTATTATGTCCAGTCAGCGTTTGCCCTATCAGCGCAATACGGTTTATGATCCCGTTGTTTCCCGTGAACTGCAAATAATCGGTAACGCCTATACCGATTTGTACGGGAATCCGCTTCGTGATCAGTCGTTCCCCTTATTCACTGAATCGTCAACGCATTATCCAGCATCAGTTCGGCGCCATTCATGAAGCGCGATTCGTCGCTGGCCAGGTAAAGCACCAGGTTTGCAACGTCCAGGGCTCGCCCAATGCCGACCGGGTTGGCGGGGTCCTGTTTGTCCGGGTCCGGTGGATCCATTCCCAGTTCTGCAAATGTATTTCGTACCATGGGAGTGTCTATGGCACCTGCGTGGATGGAATTGCAGCGAATGTTGTAACCATTCATCTGGCAATGCACTGCTATGCACTTGGTCATGCTCCGGACCGCACCCTTTGCAGCGGTGTAAGGAAAATATATCGGGTAGCCAAGGTGGGAAGCTACCGACGCCATGTTGATGATCGATCCGCCACCACGAAGCTTCATTGCCGGAATGGCTGCCCGGCAGCCCAGAAAAACGCCTTCGCTCATGACTGAATTGGCCAGGCGAAACTGTTCCAGCGTGGTGTCTTCCGGGGTTGCTATGAAGGCGACGCCTGCATTGTTGACAAGTACATCCAGCCCACCAAATTCGTCCACGACTGCCGCCATGATTTCTTCCCAACGGCTTTCGTCCGAAACGTCATGGTGAAAGAAACGGGTCTGCTGGCCTGTTGATTCACTGATTTTTGCAGCAAGCGCCTGTCCGTCGTCGTTGATGTCGGTGAGGATGACCGTGGCGCCTTCCTGCGCCAGCCTCAGGGCGTCTGCTTTTCCCAGGCCAGAGGCTGCTCCAGTAATCAAAGCAATCTTTCCAGACATGCGCGACATTGAATTTCTCCTTGATCAAAGTTAGTCTTCCATATTAGCAAGCAGTATTGCTTGTTTCAAACAGGCATGACTTTTTTATTTTCACATCTATGTACACTGAGTAAAAACCAACGCCCATCCCATGATAAATGAATTGATGGAAGCCGAAACAACGGTAGCAAAAAAACCCAGTGGCCCCGGCGAATCCGGCTGGCAGGCTCGCAAAAGCGCCGCCACGCGTAACCAGATCATCAGTGCGGCCATTCGCTGCATCGTGGAATCGAGTTATTCGAAGACCACGATGATGAAAATTTCCGAAAAGGCTGGATTATCGCGTGGCGCCACTTTGCATCATTTTCCGTCCAAAATGGACATTATCAGGGCGGCTGTCGACTATATTCATGAAAAGCGTATTCAAGCATTTCGCCGCTCCATCAAAGAGATTCCGGAAGGTGCAGACATGGCCCACCTTGCTGTCGAAGCTTACTCGGCTGACCTGAATCATCCAATTTTTGTAGCGCTATTTGAGCTATCGGTCGCCGCCCGTACCAACAGTGAACTCAGGGAGATATTGCATCCGGCGCAGCTCGCCTTCGATCGCGAGTGGTACGAAACGGCTTGGGGCTTGTTTCCTGAGTGGCATTCAGACCGACCGGCGTTTGACCTGGCTTTGAACCTCAGCCAAAAGCTGATAGAGGGGATGGCGATCAGTAATTTCACGCACGCCCGCCAGTACGATAAGGTTCAATTGCTTAACTATCTCGAGGCGAAAGTCAGGGAACTCAAACCTTCTGGCGATGCATAAAAAAGGGGCCGGATACATTTTATCCGGCCCCTTTCGATGTGGCGCGTAAAGCCAGCAGGAATGCTCATTTCACAGTAAATATTGCCTTTATCCTTCCTGTTCACTGATAATCGATAGCATGCTGATATCTGCGTTAATGCTGAACGACTCTCCGGTCAAACTATGGGGCCTGAGTTCGAAACAACGGCTACGGCGCCAAATACGCGAAATGGGCGGGATTGAATGGCTGGAAGATATGGCGGACATGCCACCAGGTGGGTCTGTCCTGCTGCTCGATGGCAACTATCTTTTTGAGATTCGTACCCTGCGGAATTTACTCGAACAGCCGGATTCAATACTGCATTGTGCATCTGACGAGCGGCCTGCTGCCGCTTTTGTTGGCGCGGAACGTGCAGCGCTGGCGGCCGGTCACATGGGCGCCGTCTCAGAGGGGTGGGCAGCGATGTACCAGCACCATTCAAGCGGCTGGAGATCAGTGACCTGAAGGCCTATGACCGAAAACTCCGCTTTGTTCGCCCCCCATTGCTGGAGCATATCACCAGGGAAACACGTACGAGCCTGGAAACCCTCCTCTACGGCAATACAGCTGTAGCTGT
>PVMS01068973.1_pt1 | contig 15823 bp, 16 predicted proteins | sample 1853461 | NCBI WGS metagenome assembly PVMS01 (sample SAMN08582032, study PRJNA380276) | Marine sediment metagenome, whole genome shotgun sequencing project. | isolation source: ocean sediment barecode stripped | collected 2017 | reverse complement strand
CATTCACTATAATTATATGCTTAAGAATTAAGCAACAAACTAACCAACTTAATTAACTATCCTTATTGCGGGTACTGTAAATCTTGCTATAAAAATATTCTAGCAAACGTATTAATTATTTTTCGTTCATCTAAATGAACCCTATGCGTAATATATGTACTAATAAATAGGTCTGATTACTAGACATAAACAAAAGAGGTATTCATGAAAATTCTAACGACTCTATTTACATTAATAATCATTGTACTACCTGCTATCTCAGCTGCAGGCTTTGGCGGCGGCGGTAGAGGTTATGAGGATGGTTTATTTTGGTCTGCAGACCTCGATCGAAATGAACGAATTGATCGAGACGAAGCTAAAACCGTTTATAATCTAGCAGAAGATACTATTTTTGCACGCTATGATAAAAATGGAAATAACACAATCAATCGCCCCGAATTTATGGAATTTATACAGCAATCACCATGGACAAATAAATTTGTTCACCCTCGCGATCAATAGCCACTAATACTGATATGTCATAAATTATGGTCATTGGTATACTTAATCAACCACCAATATTTTTATCCTGTTCATGAGTGATTGCTATCACAGCAGGGCGAGGTGGTAATTGTGGGTCAAAATCTGGCCAACGCGTAGATGGCCGATCAAAACTTGAATCTCCTCCGGGGTGTTGCACTGAGCAAAACATTGTTTTTTGATCCGGCGTAAAACAAGGGCTACAAATTTCTGCCTCACGAGGTGCGCGAAGAAAATGCTTGGTTAACGCTTTACCCTCACCCTGGGCCGCACTCACCCAAATTCCATCTGCAATGCCCTGACGATAAAATCCATCGGTAGCGATCCAAATATTACCAAATTTATCAAAAGAACAGTTATCAGGATTTGAAAACCAACCGTTCTCTGAAATATCTGCATGATATTTTGCATGATCAAATTTGTTATTTGGGTTACCTGCTAGCACAAAAACATCCCATTTAAATTCATGCGCACGGTGGTCTAACTGCGGGGGTACTAATTCCAGAATGTGGCCATGACGATTGAGCGCACGTGGATTTGCGACATCGGTGTTTAGCGGACCACGCTTAAAGTTATTGGTTAAAACTACAAAAACATTTCCTGTAACCGGATTGACTTTAATCTCTTCCGGACGATCCATTGGTGTTGCGCCCACCAAGTCTGCGGCACTACGCATATCTATCACAACATCTGCTTGGGTATTAAAACCATTTTTCCTAGTGTGAGGGTCCATTCCCCATAACAGTGGATGCCAGATGACCGTGCCTTGGTCAGTAAATTCAGCAACGGATAATTCCCCATCATCAAGTAGTGAAAGATTCTGGTTACGATTCCCAGGCTCAAATTTATTTTTACTTATATAGCGATAAATATATTCAAAAACTTGGTCATCTCCCATATAGATCACGACTCGACTATCTTTATTTACATGTACACCACAGCCCTCATGTTTACATCGGCCTAATGCAGTTCTTTTAATAGGAATGAAGTTTGGATCATAAGGATCGATTTCAACTATCCATCCAGCATGCAAGCCTGCTTGAGGTTGTCGATCAAGATCCCACTGTTCGTAATGTTTGCCCCAGGCAGAATAGGCGGACCTATCTCCTTTCAACCCAAGTCGCTTATAGCTCTTTTTCTCAAAAGTTTTTTTCGCTTGGCCAATGAAATAAGCCTGTACATTTTCTTCAGCTGTCAACACAGTACCCCATGGAGTCATACTGCCTGCACAATTACCAAAGGTTCCCATACAATTATCTCCATTTGGCGAAAATGAAGTTTTTAATCGATCATGCCCACAAGCTGGGCCTGAGAATCGCATTATTGTATGCGGTGTAATACGGCGATTGTATTTTGACTCCAAATTAACGTGCCACTTATATTTTTTCTTTTGTACTTCTACTATAGTTAACCCATGTGCAAGTATTTCAGTATCAACTTGTTGTTTAGTTAATTTAAAAGCGTGTGGCGAACCTGGATGCATCATACGGCTATTAACAAACTCGTGATTCACAGCAAGTAACCCATGCATAGAGTCGTTACGTGCTTGATCGAGTGACAAAAATGTAATGAAGTCGTTGTTATAACCAAACTGATTTGCCTGAGCTGCTGGAGTTTGCTTATAAGGATCAAACACAGGTGCATTGGCAAATACAGGATCACCCCATCTCAGCAAAACTTGATATGTATAACCGGAGGCTAAATAAAGGCTCTCGTCTAAGCCTTGGGCTATTTCTTCAAAGGCCAGTGCAAAACCACTATTAGATTGAGCATGAAGTCGAGAAGCAGCATTCAAGGTAAGCCCAGCGCTGATAGCGCTTATGTTTTTCAATAGCCCGCGTCGACTAATACGTGTTTCTAGAATTTTATAAAATGCGTTATTCGTTGCATCGCGTTTAATCGGAATACTATCTTGATCTTGATCCACATCCAATCCTGTTTCTTTGCCCATATTTTGATAGATGCCATTAAAGTTCCGAACCTAGAAGTGTATTTACTTGTTATTATTATTCAATGCCGATAACCTTTTAAAAAAATTAGCTGATATCATATTTCTGCTACCAATAAAGCAATCCGAAGGGGTGTTCGATGGTATACACCAAAAAATCATCCGCGCTATTGATCATTGGCCTAATTCTGCTGGCAATTTGGTATTTAGCTACAACTAACATCCTTTCTCCTTTTATAGAACACCTTGGTGGCACTGAATACAAGTACTTAGCTGAGATTACGTCGCTACCATTGTACTTTGGAATCTTTTCGATTGTATTTGGAGCATGGCAGTGGTTCGGCAAACAAAAAGAAGGCTCCTACGACTATTACCTGTCAACCCTCGCAGGTGGCATGTTCATTTTATTAATTACTATGCTGGTTCGTTGGTTTCTAGCCCCTGAAATAGCAGTAATCAGCAAGTCCATGGGTAAAATTGGTGCTACAGGCAAATATCTACACGACATACTAGGACTGAACTATGTAGTACTGGGAATTCTAGTGGGCATCATCATAGTAAATTTTTTTAAGGTCCCAAACTGGGCGCAAAATGGTGTTCGACTTTCGCGCTTAGGTTTAAAGACGGGCGTTATCCTCTTAGGCACTCTCTACAGTGCTGCAGAACTAAAAAACCTTGGCGGCTTGTCCATCATCATGATTGGGTTTTTTGTTCTGGGTTCAGTTGGATTAGTACTATGGCTGGGTAGACGAATGAGAATTCCAAATTCCATGGGTGGCGTGCTCTCTGCAGGTATGGGGGTTTGTGGAGTCTCTGCAACCGTAGCCTCTGCCCCAGTAGTGCAAGCGAAATCTGTTGAGATTGCATACACCATAGGCACTATCTTGCTATGGGGAGTTGCCTGTATGTTTGTGTTCCCTATTGTCGGACATTTGTTAAACCTTTCTCATCTGCAGTTTGGTGCATGGGCAGGAACGGGAATTTTAAATTCTGCTCAAGTAGCCGGTGCAGCACTTGCTTATCAACCAGATGGTATTGAAACACTCAAAGTTGCCGAAATATTTAATATTACTCGCGTGCTCATACTTCCTATCATCGTATTATGGCTTGCGGTTTGGTATGTCAAACGTGAAGGCAATAGTTCTACACAGGTTAATGCTGGGAAAGTAATATTTGAAAAATTCCCGATTTTTGTATTAGGGTTTATTTTGTTATTCGGATTATCTACTACTGGAATATTCTCACCTGCGAACCACTACAAGGGAAAATACTTTGGCAATACTACTGCAACAGGTTTTAATAAAGAAAATTTACTCACGTTAGATGAAATTTCGTTATTAAAAAGTGAGCTTATTAAAGTACAACGACAAGATCGCAAGCAAGCCTTTCAAAAATTATTAGAGCATGGCAAAGTCGCTAGCATCGATGATGATGACACCATACGCGGATTAGTGAATGCTAAGGTGCTTTCCAAGCCAGCCAATGACATCCTAAAGAAAACACATAAAGCAGTAAGACATACCGCTAAAAAAATAAAAGTATTCCGCAGTTGGATCACTTGGTTATTTGCCTTTGGCTTAGTTGGACTCGGTATGCAAATCACGGTATCTGCAATGCGCCAAGCTGGCGGTCAACCCGCTATAATTGGTGGCATAGTCGGCTTAATCAAAGCAGTATTTTCTCTGATCGTAGTTATATTATTGATATCAGAAACTATTTAGGAGTTCTGTCATGAAAGATAATGGAAAAATATTTGAACGTGGATCGGCCTTGTCTATTTTCAGAAGCGATCGAATAGAAGACTTTATCGCACTTATTTTAGCTTTAGTAATCGCCTTTTTTGTATATATTACCTATTAGAATTTATTTAATTTATTCCACTAGATGGTTAAGGCTACACAAAATATTTTACTGGCGAGTCATGGAACAATAGGTGCGCAAGCTGCCGAACAAAAAGTATTTGAAATGTGCGCAAGTAATACGCATATCACACATTTATTAGTTGTGCCTGAATTTTGGAAAGACATGCTAGGCGATGATTGGCTAAACAATAGCGTAACGCGCATACAGTTTGAAGATTATCTTGAAACAGAACTTGGGCAAGAAGTGGACCAACACATTGACCGAGTACATTCCCGACTGGAGAAATTAGGTATATGTAGCACTCACAAAATTGTTTTCGGCAATCCAGATAAGTGTCTAGTTAATACTTGTGGCCTATCTGAGTTTGATTTAATCGTAATGGGTTCGCCACGACCCAAAGGGACAGCTGGCTTACGTTCGCGCATGACAACTAAGTTCACCGCTCGCCAGCTAACAATACCTCTATTAGCAGTACCCCATCCTAATGCCTAATGGCAAAAATCTGCTTGAAAATGAAGACAAGGCTTGGGCAGCATTTAAGACTCCATTAGATAAAGACTCATTATTGGAATTTTGCCAAGATGTAGAGCGGTTATTACGTATAAATCCCTACTTAGTATTTAAAAAATGGGAAAAAATTGATGCTCGGCGCTACCGCTTTCATGCCGTAAACCATAGTCAAATACATGCATTCAACATTGAAACTGACTTGCAAATACTAACAACCTCAAATGGATTAGAAATTCACTATGCCCTAGGTTTAAAATCCAAAACAATATTTGCTGTAGAAGCAACACCTGAAGGCTCTAAACTTACGATTACTGAAAAGTACAAAGCCATGGAAGCGGATGAGCACTTATCTCGATTACATGAAGTAGATAAAAGTTTGACTAAATGGGCTGAAGAAATTCAAGATTATCTCGTTTATTGGCAACGCTGGTCTTGGTTTATCCCTTGGCGTCTTTACATGCAACGTATTTGGCAACCGATGAAACCGGCCGCTCGAAGAATTACCTATATGTTGTTATGGATTAGCATTATAGAGATTACACTTATTAGCTTAGGCGTAATTATTTACTTTGTTGAATATAAATAAGCTTTATCTAAAAACTATTGGGTAGCTTTGGAAAAGCATTCGCAACTTCTAAATGCTTGATTTTTCCTGCATGGATATTCAAGGTATTGCGAAAACCTTTGCCCTCATTAAGAAAAGCATCCAAGCCTAAATTACTAAGCTTTCGTATATACGGTAGAGTTGCGTTACAGAGTGCTTGGCTACTAGTACGACCCACCGCACCTGGAATATTCGTTACACAATAGTGGACAATATCATCAACGACGTAGACAGGATCATGATGCGTAGTTGGTTTGCTAGTTTCAAAACATCCGCCTTGGTCGATAGAAACATCTACTAACACCGCACCGCTCTTCATTCGTTTAAGCAAATCACAACTGATTAATCTCGGCGCGCGCCCGCCCGGAATAAGTAGTGCACCAATCACTAATTCCGCCTGTAATGCAAAATGTTCTACCGCATGTGGATCTGAGTAAATGGTTGTAACATTATCAGGCATCACCTCGTCTATATGTCGAAGTTTTTCAATATCGATATCCATTACTGTGACGTTTGCACCGAGACCAGCTGCTACACGCGCAGCATTCGAACCCACCACACCAGCCCCTAAAATTAGCACATTTGCAGGCGCTACTCCTGCTACACCTCCGAGCAAAATTCCTCGCCCCATCATAGGTTTTTCTAAGCACTTCGCGCCTTCTTGAATTGACATCTTGCCAGCCACTTCACTCATAGGCTTAAGTAATGGTAGCTGCCCATGCCTATCAGTGAGGGTCTCATAAGCAAGCGCTGTAACATTTTTTTGCAAGCATGCCTCAGTCAAGGTTTGTGAACTCGCAAAATGAAAATATCCAAATATGATTTGTGACTCAGACACTATTTTCAGTTCTTCGATCTGCAGTTCTTTTACCTTTATTAATAATTCACATTCTTTAAATATAGGCTCAGCTGAATTTACAATTTTTGCACCTGCAGACAAATAATCTTCATTATGATAGCCACTACCACGACCCGCTTGAGCTTCTACCCATACTTCATGACCATCTTCTACTAACAGCTGTGCACCTACTGGCAACAGTGAGACGCGATACTCGTCAGACTTGATTTCTTTTGGAATTCCAATTCGCATAATGCTTAATACAATTTACAAAATAAGTTTCCAGATATCCTCTAATACACCTTTTAAATGCGTGCAAAAGCGCGCCGCATCGGCGCCATTAATTACGCGATGATCATAGGATAACGACAGCGGCAATAGTTTCTTCTGCACTACACCGGATGCCGTAATATCTTCTTGAATAATCATTTTAGACAGTCCCAGAATCGCAACTTCGGGTGGATTAATAATCGGTGTAAAGGCTTGCCCGCCTAAATTACCTAGACTGGAAATTGTCATGCTGGCGCCCCCCATTTGTTTTGGGGTTAGTTTTCTTTGTCTAGCAAGATCGCCTAATTCCATTAATTCTGCAGCCACTTTTGCAATGTTTTTTTTATCGGCATCTCGCAGCACCGGCAACAACAATCCCTGCGGTGTGTCTACTGCAATTCCAATATGAAAGTATTTTTTTAAAATTAGTTGCTCAGATTCGGTATCTAGCGAGGCATTAAACTGAGGAAATTGTTTAAGTGTCACCACTAAAGCTTTTATCACAAATGCAAGCGGAGTAAGTTTGATATCTTTAGAGCTTAATTCAATGGCTAATTGTTTTCTGTGTTGTTCAAGCAATGTGACATCGGCTTGATCAAAATGAGTAACATGTGGAATACCTTGCCATGCAGCTAACAAATTCTTCGCCGTGAGTTTTTGTATTTTGGTCAATTCAACAGAATCGGTTTCACCATAGAATGAAAAATCCAATGATTTTGATCGAGCAGCTGCTTTTACTTGCCTCCCACCAGGGTGCTGGTGCAAGTTAGTACGCACATGGCTTTGTATGTCTTGCTTGAGAATGCGTGACTTACGCCCACTACCTTGTACCTTTGACAAATCCACGCCTAAATCGCGTGCATATTCATAAATAGCAGGACTTGCATAAGCATGTTCATCTTGTATTGATACTTTCGTTGGAATTGAATTTAAAGCTATAGGGCTAGAGATTAAACCCAATTCGCTTTCATTTACTTTTGCCGTGTTAGATGCTGATTCAACCTGCTTCTCTTTTGCGACTTCATCCTCAATCTCCAATGCAAGTAAAACATCGCCTTCGCAAACCTTTTCACCAACTTGCACATTTATTATTTTTACCACTCCAGCATGTAAAGAGGGGAAATCCATCATGGCTTTATCGCTTTCTAAGGTGATGACTGCTTGATTGATTTCTATGCGATCACCAACTGCAACTAATATTTCCACCACATCAACCGACTCGAATTCTTCGATATCGGTGACAAAAATTTCTTTAAGTTCGGTCATTACTGGTTCTAACAATTCACTGGATCAGGTTTTTCTGGATCTATGTCATATAATCTCATAGCGTCATGTACTACTTCTTTATCAACTACGCCTTCTTCAGTAAGTGCATGTATTGTGGCCAATACAATATTGCGCGCATCCACCTCAAAGAAGCGACGTAGTTGGAGACGCGTGTCACTACGGCCAAAACCATCTGTACCCAACACAACATATCTCGATTTTACAAAGGGTCGAATTTGGTCTGCATAGATCTTCATGTAATCCGACGCCGCAATCACCGGCCCTTGCGCATCATTCAGGCATTCCTCTACATGTGAAACTTTTTGTTTTTCTTGTGGATGCAACATATTCCAACGCTGGACTTCCATGCCATCTCTACGCAAGCGATTAAAGCTAGTTACACTCCAAACATCAGCTGTTATATCAAAGTCTTGCTGTAACAATTCTGCCGCTTGGATCACTTCACGCAATATCGCACCACTCCCCAACAACTGAACATGTAATTTTTTTGGTTTATCCTTTTGCAGTAAATACATTCCTCTAACAATACCTTCTTCACAATTTGTAGGCATGGGAGGTTGCGCATAGCTTTCGTTCATCACCGTGATGTAGTAATAGTAATCCAACTGTTGCACATACATGGCATCGAGTGCGTGATGCACAATGACTGCAAGTTCGTAGGCAAAGGTGGGGTCATAGGCGCGACAATTTGGAATTGTAGATGCCAAGACATGGCTATGCCCGTCTTGATGTTGCAGACCTTCACCCGCGAGAGTCGTGCGACCAGCCGTACCACCGATTAAAAAACCACGAGCACGACTGTCGCCAGCAGCCCAAGCTAAATCTCCGATGCGTTGGAACCCAAACATAGAATAAAAAATATAAAACGGGATCATTGGCATTTTATTTGAGCTGTATGAAGTTGCCGCTGCAATCCATGAAGACATCGCACCTGCCTCGGTGATACCTTCTTCTAATATCTGGCCAGCTTGATCTTCGCGGTAATACATCACTTGATCGGCATCGACAGGGTCATACAGCTGCCCTTTATGTGCATAAATTCCCATGCTGCGAAACAACCCTTCCATACCAAATGTGCGCGCTTCATCTGGCACAATTGGTACGATGTATCTCGCAATGGATTTATCCCGCGTTAAGGCGAGTAAAATTCTTACGAAAGCCATAGTGGTCGAATTTTCACGGCCATCACTACCAGACAACAGGTCTTTAAAAATATCGATTGGCGGTATTTTTAAATCAATTTTTGTGCGGCTACGTTTCGGCAATTCTCCTATTAGCTTGCTACGCAAATGTTTTAAATAGCGCATCTCAGCACTGTCTTCCGAAGGCTTATAAAATGGAACATCTTCTAATTCTTCATCTTTAATTGGAATCCGATACCGGTCTCTAAATGTGATCATTGACTCTTTTGTAGGTTTTTTTAATTGATGTGCAATATTCATGCTTTCACCGCTTTTACCTAAACCATAGCCCTTCACTGTCTTGACTAAGATTACCGTTGGTTGACCTTGATGTTTCACCGCTGCTGCATAAGCTGCATAGACTTTTTGTTGATCGTGGCCGCCACGGTTCAGGCGCCAAATGTCATCATCGGTCATATGTTCAATGAGTTTATTAAGCTCAGGATATTTTCCAAAAAAGTGCTTACGCACATAAGCACCGCCTTTGGCACGATAGTTTTGATAATCTCCGTCCAAGGCTTCATCCATACGTTTGCGTAAAATTCCGTCTTTATCACGCGCTAATAACGAATCCCAATTCCCCCCCCAAATCACTTTGATAACGTTCCAACCCGCGCCGCGAAAATTACCTTCTAACTCTTGGATAATTTTCCCATTACCACGCACCGGGCCATCCAGTCGTTGCAAGTTGCAATTAATAACGAAAATTAAGTTATCGAGCTCTTCACGTGCCGCTAATGAAATAGCGCCTAGTGACTCGGGCTCATCCATTTCTCCATCACCCGTGAATACCCAGACTTTACGATTACTGTTCTCGATGAGGTCGCGGTCTTGCAGATATTCCATAAACCGCGCTTGATAGATCCCCATGATGGACGCTAAACCCATGGATACGGTAGGAAACTGCCAAAAATTTGGCATTAGCCAAGGATGCGGATATGAAGACAGGCCTTTGCCATTTACCTCACGCCGAAAATGCTGCAATTGTTCCTCTGTAATTCGACCTTCGAGATAAGCGCGAGCATATATGCCAGGTGCGGCATGGCCTTGGAAATATACTAAGTCTCCAGCAAAGTCTTTGGTCGCTGGACGAAAAAAGTGATTAAAACCAATACTTATTAATGTAGCTGCTGATGCATAGGTGGATATATGCCCGCCTAATTCCGGGAATTTTTTATTGGCCTTAACTACCATAGCTAATGCGTTCCAGCGCTCTAAAGAACGCACACGATGCTCCATTCTCGGGTCACCGGGAAGACGCTCTTCTGCATTAACAGGTATGGTATTTACATAAGCGGTTGTGTTGCGAAAGGGTAGATTTACACCCGCAACCCGTGCGCTATGGATGAGTTGCTCAATAATATAATGCGCACGTTGTGCACCATCGCGTTTTAAAACAGCGCGTAAAGCATCCAACCATTCTTGCGTTTCTTGTAGGTCGATGTCACTCATTTAACAAATAACTTGATTAGGTTATTTATTCTCTGCTTCAACTATGCATTTTCTGAGCATGGCGATAAGATATCGTTGTTAAAAGCAAAGTAACCCGTAAATAAATTAGTTCATATCTTGAAATGTAATCTAATTTCCCTTGGTAAAATTGAATACGTACTATCATTGTGACTAACTAGACTAAAAGTTAATGACTATATATAGCTTTATAGGCCCACTAGAGCCACAAAACAACCACTAGAACTGCAAATAATATGTCTAACCCAATTAATGCCGACCTTGGTTTAGCGATGACAGGCGGCGGCGCACGTGCTGCATATCAGGTTGGTGTTTTACGCTACATGTGTAAAAAATTTGACGGCTTACGTCCACCCATCATCACCGGCGTATCTGCCGGTGCCGTCAATGCCGCACATCTTGCTGCATACCAAGGCTCTTTTAATGAATCAGTTGAGCAGCTTACCAATTTGTGGTTGGAATTAACTACGGATAAAGTTTTTCGTACAGATAGTAGTTATTTCTTTACTAACTTTTTCCGCTGGGGCTTAAGTTTTATTCTTGGCGGTAGCCACATAGGCCCACGCACACGTGGATTATTAGATAGCGACCCGTTACGGAAATTCTTAGTAAAAAAGTTAGCTACAAAAGCGACCGAGACTATCCCAGGCATTCAAGAAAATATTGACCGCGGCCATTTGCGTGTTTTAGGTATAACTAGCACCAATTATGGCACCGGCAAATCGATTACTTGGGTGCAGGGAAAGACCGAAGAACATTGGGAACGGCCACGCAGACGCAGCGTGAATGCGAATATTACTGTTGACCATGTTATGGCGTCTGCAGCGTTGCCATTGGTATTTCCAGCGGTAAAACTAAATGATAGCTGGCATGGTGATGGTGGAATACGTTCTATTGCACCATTATCACCGGCGATGCATTTAGGCGCAAAACGCATCATCGCAATATCAACCCGCTATCGTGGCGGACAAATCACGCCGGATGAATCCGTTATTAAAGAGTATGTGCCTGCCGCACAAATCATCGGTATCCTGTTAGATTCAATATTTTTAGATCTACTGGATTATGATGCCGCTAATATGAGTCGCATTAATGAACTACATGAAGAGATTAGCGAGGAATCACGCAAACAATTTAAACAAATTCAATTGTTAATTCTTCGACCGAGTGAAGATCTTGGCAAACTTGCGAGCCAATATGAAATACGCTTGCCGCTACCGTTTAGATATTTTACTCGCGGATTTGGAACCCGTGATACGAAAAGTCCAGACTCACTTTCTCTATTAATGTTTCAACATGATTACCTAAGGCGCTTGATTGAGCTTGGTGAACAAGATGCGGAACAAAACTCACTAGAGATTGAAGAATTTTTAAAGATTTAAAATAAAAGGGTAATTAAGAAAGCCCCATGGATCCATCCACAAGGCCTTCATAGTTGCCACTGGAGTTGGAACAATGTGGCAATCGAATCATAACCCTTTTTCAACATTAGTGGTAGAGAAACATTAATAACTAATTGTAGTTATATGATATTTTTAAGGTTTATATTTTAAAATGTGATAAAAATCACACTTCATGTGGCATTGCTGGCCTACATGTTTGTAGTGCCGAACGCATACAAATCATTTATGCATAAAATCATTCCAAACCTTCCACTCGCTTTAAGGTGCCATATATTTCTTGCTCTTGGTTCATACAGATATAGGGCAGCCCTAGGTCTTCTAGCCATTGCACACCCTTGTCCTCACCTTTTAGCATCGCGATAGTTGACGATGTTCCTGCAACAACACATTGTTCTGCATACACGCTAGCACTGGCAAAGCTCTTAACTGGCCAGCCTGTTTTAGGATTTAGAATATGCGCATAACGTACGCCGCCAACAAGCATAAAACGCTCATAGTCACCGCTGCTCGCCAAACCGCCACTCGACAACAATACATATGACATGGGTAGGTTAGGATTACGCGGATGACGTATACCCACCTTCCATCCATTACCATCTGGATGTGGACCAATTATGCAAATATCCCCACCCAAATTTACTATACCACCTGCAATTCCTGCTTGAGAGCAAATATTTGCGGCCACGTCAGCAGCATATTCTTTCACATAACCGCCAAAATCTATCTCCATGCCTACAAATGGTAAGTGCAAATACGGCGCAACCCATTCGACATGACACCAACCAATCAACGGCAACACCGCTTCGATTTCAAATTGTGTGGGTATGCGGCTAGATCGAAAGTCCCAAACTTTGCGCAGAATACCCGAAGTAATATCAAATAAACCATCACTTTGTTCATAGCCTACTTGGGCATAGTCCAGTAGCCGCGCGGTTTCATTATCAACTTCAAGGCCTGGTTTTTTACCAGCGCTTACATTTATTGCCGTAGTCACACTATTATCGCGGTAGCGTGAATATTTTTTTTCTAAACGATTGATTTCAGCAATGGCCTCATTTGCGACTTGCTGTGCGTTTTGTTCGCGATTTGCATAGAGGCGTAACTCACAGGGTGAGCCCATTGCCTTGAACGAGAAAGAAAAGAGTTCCAAACAGGAAATCCTGCATAAACAAAAACAAAGTGTACTAAATTTTTATTCTAAACAGGATCATTAAAAGCTGTAATCAGCACCAAACGTAACCGCGGTATAATCAAGTAAGGCAGGATTTTCAACATCCACACTTTGAACTGAATAAGACTTATCACTGATATAACGCTCTGCTGCAACTTTCACAGTCCATTCACCAATGCTCTCTGACAAGCCCAATCTAAATACAAAAGAACCATAGGGCGATAGTCGATAGTCGCTTGAATATTCACCATCTGCACGCGCCTGACGGTAAAATGGTTCATAGAAATCAGCCTGGGTTTGGCTGTAGTAACGAATAGAAGTATCAAGCGCCCAACCACTTTCAGTAACTTTATACAGCCCTAAGTCTAAAGTATGCGAGCGCACATCCCAATCATCATAGTAAAACCGATAGTCCACATGCAGGGCGGAACCCAATAATTCTGAATATCTACGCAATCTAGTCGCCCAAGTATATTGGGTACGATCACCTGGACGACTATCCGGCAAGATGCTGCCTGCGACCCACACTTGTTTGTATGGATCAGATAAAAATCCATCAAAATGCGAGACACCTAAGGTAGTTTGAATTACGGTGTATTTATTAATGACTTGGGTCAAGCCACCAAAAATGGAAAAGTTATCTTTGTCTTCGTTATTAACCCGTGTTACACCGGCTAATTGTGTCGGATCAATTTCATCAAATGAAACCGCTACACCCCCTTTAACTGAGGTTGCCTTATTTGGGGACTCATATTCAACTTCGACTCCACCGCTGACTGCTTTATAATCTTTTTCAGTGGAGTAGCCAATACTGGGCGAGATGGTAAATTTTTCGCCAAAGTAATCAGCCTTAAGACTAAAATCATAACGAGTGTCATCAATGGTCGCGCCACTCATTACAACCAGTGGATCGCCTGTGCCATCTGCATTGGTGGGCCGCACAAACCAAGGCGATGAACCACTCATATCGTCATAAACAAACCCGCCCGTGAGTTGCCATTGACCATTAATTGGATATAAGAATTCAATTTGCGCTACATCGATTTCATAACGATCTCGATCCCCAGCCTCTGGAGCTGCATCGCCACTCGGAATGCTATCTTCATCATAACGAGTGTATTGAAGAGAGAGCTTCGGTTCATTAGCGACCGCCCCGGCCTTAACCATGGTGCTTATACCAGGCAAAGTCATAGCCGCTGTCGTTAACGCAGCCAATGCAGGGCTTAGACCGCTTCTTTTTAATCCCATTTATTCTCTCAGTAACTATTTACTTATACATACGAGTTAAATCTAGTTACACCCACACCCACCCCCGCCGGCCCCATAGCCACCTGAAGAACCCTCTTTACTGAAGTAGATATGTTCTTGTAATTGCCATCGCAAAGAATCAGGTGTCCAAGCCATTTCAGGTTTAGCAAGAATGCCTCGCTCCCAAGGATTTACGGAACTACAGGCTCCAAGTAAATAATTACCGGCAATAAGCAACACAACCATGCCTATTTTTTTCATAGCTTTTGTGCTCATTCTATTGTGCAATTAATTTTTCTATTTCTGCTTTAATTTTTGCTACATCACCATCTTTAAATGCAGCATGTACGTACTGAACTACACCATTTTTATCAATTAAATATGAAGTGGGCATCGCTTTCACACCAAATACACCCGGCAATACACCTTTAGGGTCTTTAGCAATGGGATAACTCACCGGATGCTTTTGCAGAAACTTTCTAGCGTCATCAGTATTCTCGTCAACATTGATCGCTACAATTTCAAAATCAGTTGTTCCAAGCTCTCTGCGCAGATCATCATACAAAGGCAGCGACTTAAGACATGGCGGGCACCAAGAGGCCCAAAAATCCAACAACACAACTTTGCCGCGATAATCTTCCAAGGCAACACTTTTTTTGCCGTCTATGGTTCGTGCTTTAAATGATGGCACGGTGTCACCAACTGAAATTGCAGAAACGCTAAATGGCAATGTAAAAATCGCCGCCAACATTAATTTACTCAGAAGACGCGTATTCATACCTATACCTCATTAATAAATTATTTATGTGGAAACACTTTAGACAAAATTACCTATACATAAGTTTTGTCAGCGTCTAAATCGTTCGGCATTACTGCTCCAACAACAGCAAAGTTGAGAATGTCTATAGCAAAGACTATACAAGCCACAAGCAAGCGCTTGTTTCCATTTGTCTTGAAAACTACACAGCTCATCTTGGTTCGGTATAAACGTAATTTTTTAAAAAGTGAGCGCACTAAGCAACAAACACAGATGAAGATCTGTTTTGTATTATCTATAAGAATGGCAAACTCTTACCACAACTGAATCGTGCTATAAAAATTGATGCCAAGTATAAAGGCAGGCTAATTAAATAATGACAGCCCACGATGGTGGGCTACTCTAAATTTTTTAAATACTTAAGTCGAAGCTACTAATGCTTGATCAAGATCCGCAATAACATCTGCGGCATCTTCGATGCCGATTGAAAGCCGCACAACATCGGAGCCTGCGCCTGCAGAAATTTGCTGCTCTTCAGTTAATTGTCTATGTGTTGTAGAAGCTGGATGAATAATTAGCGATCTGGTGTCGCCAATATTGGCCAGATGCGAGAGTAATTTACATTGACTCACTACACCTAAGCCCATTTCATAACCGCCTTTAACACCAAAAGTAAGCTCATCTTGGTTCGGTATAAACGTAATTTTTTAAAAAGTGAGCGCACTAAGCAACAAACACAGATGAAGATCTGTTT
>PVMS01072181.1_pt1 | contig 15826 bp, 19 predicted proteins | sample 1853461 | NCBI WGS metagenome assembly PVMS01 (sample SAMN08582032, study PRJNA380276) | Marine sediment metagenome, whole genome shotgun sequencing project. | isolation source: ocean sediment barecode stripped | collected 2017 | reverse complement strand
TAGAATCAGTCAATCTCCGTCTGCATGCAGTGACAGTTTTGCTGAGCAAATTATGAGTGTCTTTATCAAAGGCTATGTATCATTCTGAATTTTCTTCCAGGATCTTTTTAATCAGGGCCGGTAACGGAGGCAAATCTACATGCACCGTATCCCATATAACTGCGTCGCTGGCTCTGAAATACTCGTGGACAACGAAATTGCGCATACCGCGCATCTCGTACCAGGGAACTTCAGGGTATAGATCCTTTTCTGAGATGTATTTTGGATTTTTTTGTCACAAAACAAGTTTTACGCTACAAAATAGTCTTTTATTTGTCGCAAATTAAGCATTTATGACACATTAACTGCAATTTCTGACGGCACCAATAAAATCTTGCATTAACTCAAAATTTTTTACACCATCTTTTTCCACCCCACTGGACACGTCCACGCCAAATGGTTTGATCTTTCTAATTACATTGCAAACATTGTCTTTGTCGAGGCCGCCTGCTACAATCAGCCTCCCCGCCACATCTTTAAGCCACTTGGGAAATGTTTTAAATTCGCCGCTTCCCACGCTTGTATCATACATGAAATAGCTGCAATTTAGATCTTTGGGAGGCTTTTCATGTGAAGCAAATACAAGATTCGCCAGTTGCCTGCGCTCATAAATTTGTACATAATCGAAGGCATCCGCGGCTGCTTCAACATCACTATAATGTATCCCCACCACAAAAGAATCTATTTTCCCGCGGGCATATTCTGCAAGCTTTATCGCCTTTTCAGGGGAACAATATCGTATACTTTTATGGTAGGCGACAACACCAATTGCATTATAACCATACTCTATGGCTTTATCTATTTGGGCTTTTTCAACTAAGCCGCAAACCTTTACAAACATATTTTTTCCTTTAACGGGCACCATAATTTCTTAACCGAGCGGTAATTTAACCCTAATTGAGCGTTTTCGCTCAATTAGGGTCTTACGATCCGCTTATATGTGTGGTCGCAGAGGCTATCACCAGTACCAATCTGATGTTTTCTCTCAAAGAGCCATTTACTTTTGTTGCTTTTTGCCTTTTCCCAGTCGCCTTCACAAACATAAGGTGCCAGTTCCGGCATTCCGAGTTTAATGAAAGCTTCACAAAAAGGGCAATTCTGTACATGCACTTTAAAGGTATTATGATCGTCTTTTACAATTGAAATATCAAAAAGCGGACTCCAAAACGTCAGGTTTCCTTTCATCTTTGATCTTAAAAGATCAAACTCGGAAGCATCCCTAATATAAGGCACCCAATACCTTAGAGAGCCTTTTGCAAGGCGAGTAATATGATGCCCGATGATCTGCAATGCTTTTTCTCTTTCGATGAAGATCGAAAGATACCAGATCATGCAAACATAAGGAATACCAAAGGTAAACCCTATCACTTGCCGTATAATATTCTTCATTTTTCGTTTTACCCGGGCGGAAAATGATATGTTTAATTCTCGCTTATTTTTACCTGCTCCATCTTATCACCCTCTTGAATTGAATCCACGACATCTTGACCGACCACTACCTTACCAAAGACTGTGTGTTTCCCATTCAAGTGTGGCTGGGGTGCGTGTGTGATGAAAAACTGACTTCCATTCGTGTTTGGCCCAGCGTTCGCCATTGAGATAACACCTGTTTCGTGTTTTAAAGGATTTCCTTGTAACTCATCCTCAAACTTATATCCTGGGCCTCCAGATCCTGTACCCGTCGGATCTCCACCTTGGATCATAAAATTGTTAATCACTCGGTGAAACGAAATACCATCATAGAAACCTTCTCTAGCTAAAAAGACAAAATTGTTAACCGTTTTAGGTGCATTTTGAGGATAAAGATCAAGTTCTATATTTCCTTTATCCGTTTCAATAACTACTCCATAAGATTTCTCCGTATCGATCTGCATTTCTGGTGATTGATCCCATTGCTCTTCTGTCATAATTTTTCCTTTCTTTGTTATAGTAGGTTATGCGGCTTTTAATTTACCGTCTAATTTAAAGGCCAAACAGTTGTTATCGTATACAGCTCTAATTCAATGACGCCCATGTTGGTTTCAATTATCGCCCTATACGTCTTGCTTGAGTCAATTTGTATCTCGGGTGGACTATCCCATTGCAGATTAGCCATAAACTATTCCTCCTTAATATTGATGAATTCGCAAAAAGGCGAATTCATCACGTTTTAGGTTTTAAGTGTTAGGTTTTAGGTTGTTGTTTTGCGTTTATATACAAATACTTAAACTTAATCGAGCGAAACTCTCGATGTCCGTAGTCAGTGGTTTTACAGGTTCTTAGGGCCTCTTTTTGTGTTTCATCTGCAGTTGAAATATAATCTCGCTTCAAATTGCTTAGCAACGGACGACGGACCAAGGACAACGGACACTCAATTGAGCGTTTTCGCTCAATTGGGGTTATAGGACATTCCCTGTCTCGTCCCAGCGGGCGATTTCCCCAGCATACGGAAACAGTGCGGGGGTTCCTCCCGTATGCCAAAACAAAACCGTATCATCCTGAGAAAACTCGCGTCGCTCTACCATGTCAATAAGCGCCCCCATCGCTCTTCCCGTGTAAACGGGATCAACAAGAATTCCCTCTGTCTCGGCTGTCACCTGTATTGCTCTCCGCTCAAGTTCACCAACGACTCCGTATCCATCACCAAAATATTCATTCCGAATTATGATATCGGAATGCGTAAAGGTCAGCCCTGCTTCCAGTCGTTGGGCCGTCGAATTCGCAAGACTCAACACCAATTCATCGAAAGGTCTATCACCCGCTTCATCTTTGTCGATCCCAATGCCGATAAGCTGAAAGTGCTGGTCAAAAATGCTCCGGCCCACGATAAGACCCGCTTGAGTGCCACCAGAACTTGAGGCAAACACTATTTGCGTTACCGTCTCCTCCAGTTCCGCCAATTGGGACACCAGTTCTCGAACGGCTTCAACAAAGCCGACTGCCCCCGTTGAATTCGACCCGCCATAAGGAACTATGTACGGTTTGCTGCCCGATTCGCGGATTTGGTCTGCTATCTCGGGGATCTTCTCGCCTTTCCGAAGCTCTCCGGTCCAATGAATTTTTGCACCAAACAGTCCATTGAGGAGAAGGTTGCCATTGGGAACATCCGGGGGTTCACCACCTAAAACCAGGTGACAGGGCAACCCGCATGCTGCGGCAGCTGCTGCCGTCTGCCGGCAATGGTTAGATTGCTCCGCCCCGCCCGTTATCAGGGTATCGTACCCGCCGGCGAGCGCCTCGCCAACTAGATACTCCAGCTTCCGAACCTTATTTCCTCCCAGAGCAAGGCCGGTTTGATCGTCACGCTTCATCAGGATGCGGGGACCACCCAGCTTCTTGGATAGGCGGGGAAGTTTAACGATGGGGGTAGGAAAAAAGCCCAGTTGCTGCCGATGCATTTGTACGTATCCCATTTGTTGTATCTCCAAATATAAAATTGGTTTCCTTTGGAGAAAGTACTAAATGTGCCAGAAAGTTCATGACTTAATAACGGTCCCGGATGAGCAGCAGGTCATAGCTTCTCCCCGTCTGTTCCACGCTCGTATTAGTGTTTTGCATTATTTTGGCGGCAAGGACAGTGCGTAGTTTACTCCTCCATAATTTCTCGCACTCGCTGTGCTAATCCTTCGTCGAATGCCATTTTCCAATCCTTAATTTTCTAAGTGAGGCTTAGGGACTGTCATAAAACTATAAGATGCCACCAAAATTCTGTCAAGAATGAGAACCTGACCCTATGTTTTTCGCTATTCGTGGCGCACTTGAAGCTTGAACTGCACAGCGAGCGCATTCCCCTCATCCAGCTTGTCGGAACGAAGTGGAGATTTATCCGCCTTTGGAGGATCCCGCCAGCGGGGCTGCAGGGTTCTTCAATTCACCGTTTTTCTGTGTTCTCTTGTTGAATTGACAATCCAGCGTTTAATGATCATTTTGGTTCATTACATTTTATGTATCAAAACATGCACTTTAAAATTAAGCAAAGGAGGTTTCCCATGATCGGTGAAAGACTGCTCAATGCTATGAATGACCAGGTTAAAAATGAACTTGAATCGTACTATATATACTTATCCACGGCGGCGTATTTCCATGACATGAGCCTGGACGGAATGGCGCACTGGATGCGCTGTCAGGCTCATGAAGAGATGAATCACGCCATGAAGATTTTTGACCACATTCTGGACCGCGGCGGAAAGGTAATACTGCAAGACCTCACTCAATTGAAGATCGAATGGGCATCACCGGCCGAGGCGTTTCAGGATGCCTATAATCATGAACAATTTATCAGTGGCAAAATAGATGAATTAATCACCATTGCCCGGGAAGAAAAAGAGTATGCGACTGAACCGATTCTATCATGGTTTCTAGATGAGCAGGTCGAAGAAGAAGCCACTTCAAGCAAAATTGCTGCTGAACTGGAAATGATCGGTGAGGACAAATCGGCCCTTTTGATGCTGGACCGGGAACTCGGCACCCGTACCTTTCCGGCCGGTTCCTCTCTTGATCCGTCTGCATACAATCAGTAATCAACCGTTGTCAGTAAAACACTTTAAGGGGAATAGCATCTATACCCTCTGCTGACAACGATTGAATTAAGGGGTTTTTGTGAAGCGCAGCGTAACCAAATCCCTCTTAAATGATTTATTAGATAATGGCTACTGTATTCTTGCCATGTTTGATTTGCAGTGAAAGTTAGCCTCTGGGCCAATACATTATGATGCCAACACCGACAAGGGCTGTTGCACCACCTATAATGTCGAATCTGTCCGGGATAATTTCATCTATTTTCCAACCCCATATAATTGATAAAGCGATAAAAACACCGCCATACGCTGCATAAACGCGACCGAAATGAGCTGGCTGGAAAGTAGGAATTATTCCATAAAAAACCAAAATGATTGACCCCGCAAATGCATAGCTAATAGGTTTGCCTTCTCTCAGCCACAACCAAACGAGATAGCCTCCACCGATTTCACAAAGACCAGCTAAAAGAAAGTAGCCGATTGATTTAATTATTCCTATTGTTTCCATAAAGCGTTCGTAAATTATTGACCGGGAATTAAAAGGGTGGATCCGGTAGTCTTGCGACCCTCAAGATCTCTGTGGGCCTGGGCCGCTTCGGCCAATGAGTAGGTTTGGCGGACCTCAATCTTCACTGCACCTTTTTCCACGACTTCAAACAAATCATGGGCGTGGGCGAGCAAATCCTCCCGTTTGGCGGTATAGGCCATAAGGCTCGGCCGCGTAAGAAACAAAGAGCCCTTAGCTGCCAGAACGCCGGTATCCAGCGGTGGAATCGAACCGGAGGACTGACCAAAGCTGACCATCATGCCCATTGGTCGCAAACAGTCCAGGGATTGCATGAAGGTAGACTGGCCCACGGAATCATATACGACGTCAACCCCCCTTGCTCGCGTAATCTCTTTTACCCGTGCAACAAAATCCTCATCTTGGTAGAGGATGGGGTGATCACATCCATTGTCCCGTGCGAGTTCAGCCTTTTGAGGTGAACCGACCGTTCCGATTACAATAGCACCAAGATGTTTGGCCCACTGGCAGACAATCAAACCAACGCCACCGGCGGCGGCATGGATGAGTATTTTATCGCCGGCTTTTACTCCATAGCAGCCTTTTAGAAGATATCGTGCGGTCATTCCTTGAAGCATCATGGATGCAGCGTGTTGGGTTGAAATGAATTCGGGAAGTTTTACTAGACGGTCAGCCGGCATAATTCTAATTTCGGAATAAGCGCCGGGCGGCAGCCCGGCATACGCTACACGGTCTCTTACCGCAACTTCGGTTACACCTTCTCCAACGGCTTCAACAATCCCCGCGCCTTCCAGTCCGGGTGTGGCCGGAAGGGAGGGAAGGGGATAGAGCCCGGTGCGGTGATAAACATCAATAAAGTTGAGCCCAACGGCCTCTTGGCGAAGCAGGACTTCACCTGGTCCTGGCCGGCCTGGATCATAATCGGCCAAATGTAAAACTTCGGGCCCACCGATTTCATGCATTATGATTGCTTTAGCCATAGTATTTTCCTTTTGCTATGCGAGTGGTCGTTGACTATCGATGTGCTTCCAAACAAGCAACGCCATTTGCACCAACCACTGCGTTGTGAGTTACACCGGCCGGTAGATCAAGCCGGTCACCGGTGTGCAGGGTCACACGGTCTTTCAAATCAGGTAGACCAAATGTAATCGAACCCTGCACCACATAAATTACTTTATGGAAGGAATGGGAATGGGCACCGTAAACATCGCCGGGTCTGTTTGACCAGCGATAGGAGTCCAAGCTTTCAGCAGCCAAAATATTCCGGAGCTCAGCTTCATCCGGTGCTTTATCACCCGACCACCTCTGAATGTCAATCTCATCATGCTGCATGTGCTTGCAGTTCCCTTACTCTAACATTTCTTGGCCTGGACCTGCTGACGACGGCATCACTTCAGGGTGGTTTTTCAGAATCCTGGCACAAGTGTTCCAACGCAAAATCGCGTCGTCATCTCCGGATGGTCGAAATGCCATGGCCTTTTCGTAGGATTCCATGGCTTGTCGGAACCAGTCATAGGCTATCTGGCCGGACCCCGGAGTACTGCCGTGCAGGTGAAATTTGGCCCGGCGTTCACAGATGATTCCCCGGTAGAAGGCTACGTTGTAATCGTCTTGCAGACGTTTAAGGGTGTCGCGAGCCGCCGAAAATTTTGTACTCAGTTCTTGTTCAAACTGATCAGTCTGCGCCAGAAGCAGCACGATAAGGGCATTTTGGTTATCCGGTTCGATTTCAATGATATCAAGACAGATACTTTCGGCTTCCACGGCCTCATTTAAAAGGCGGTAATGTTTTGCTTTCTCAAGGGCAGCTGGAACAGCCGTTTTGAGTAGCGGCTTGAGTTCGTACATTTTTTTCTCCTTGTCATTATATCCGCAGAATCAGCAGTATTTAATAATATAATCACACGAAACCGAACTGCAACAGCGAGCGCATCTCTTCTAATCTTAACCTTTTTCTTTTTCCTTTATCAGTCGCTTAATCTGTCCCAGGCACTTTGTTACCGGGATTCCTTTTGGACAAACATCAGTACACCACCACATGGTCTTGCAGCCCCAGGCTCCGTTGTCATTGTCAACCTGGGCCAGCCGGCTGCCCGTGGCGGTATCCCTAGAATCAAAGATATAGCGAAAGGAACGCAACAGGGCTGCGGGGCCGAGGTAGTTGTCATTTGCCCGGTTGATCGGGCAAGCCGCGGTGCACGAGGCGCAAAGGATGCAGCGAAGTGCGGGTTCAAAAATCTGCTGGTTCTCGGCACTCTGAAGCCGTTCTTTTTCCGGGGCTTCTTCATCACTAATCAAATAGGGCCTGACGTAACGGTGCTTTTCAAAGAATGGGTTCATATCAACGATCAGATCCTTGATCACATTGAATAACGGCAGCGGTTCGATGACAAAGTTGTTTGCGGTCTTATATTCTCTGATCAGCTTCTGGCAGGCCAGTGCTACCCTGCCGTTGATCACCATGGCGTCGGATCCGCAGATTCCGTGAGCACAGGAAGAACGATAAACCAGTGTGGGATCCTGCTCCCAGCGAATCTTGTTTAAACAGTCCAGGATCTTATCATTGGGATCAGCATCGACAATAAACTCCTCATACCTGCCCTGCTCATCAACTGCCGGATCGAAACGGTGAATGATAAAGGTACATTTCATTTTAATATTTCCTTTCCTCAGGTTGGTATTTGGTTATGGTGACAGGCTTATAAAATAGTTCGGGCCCGTTGCGTGTATAACGAACCATGGTATGAGCCAGCCACGATTCATCATTTCGCTCCGGAAAATCTTCGCGGCAATGGGAACCGCGGCTCTCTGTCCTATGAAGGGCTCCTAATGTGATCACCTCGGCCAAATCCAGCATATGGCCAAGCTCGATCGCATCCAGCAAATTTCTGTTAAAACATCGCCCTTTGTCCTGAACCCAGATCCTTTTGTAGCGTTCTTTAAGATCTCTGATTTTTTCCAGGGCAGCGTTCAGGCTGCTTTTTTGTCTAAACACCGAAACGTTTTCCATCATCACATCTTGCATATCGGCCAGGATGGGACCGATTCTCTCTTTTCCGTTGCTTTCCATCAGTACGGTGATTTCATCGGCAACTTTTTTTTCAGGAGCGGCGGGAAGTTTAGGCAACCCGATAGTATGGATATAGCGGCGTATTTCGATACCGGCTCGCCGACCAAAAACCAGCACGTCCAAAAGAGAGTTACACCCGAGCCGATTTGCACCGTGAACCGAAACACAGGCGCATTCGCCGGCCGCATAAAACCCCGGAAATGGTGTATTTTCAAGGTCAGTAATGACCCTCCCATCGACGTCGGCAGCGATTCCGCCCATCATATAGTGGCAGGTGGGCTGTACCGGAATGGGTTCTTCGGAAGTGTCCACCCCGGCGTACGTTTTGGCGAATCCGGAGATTTCGGCAAGCTTTGAATCAATGAGCTCTCTGCCCAGGTGGGTTAGATCAAGATGGAGATAATCATTGCCGTCGATTCCTCTTCCGGCTCGGATTTCTTCGAGCATACAGCGGGAAACCATATCCCGCGGCGCCAAATCCTTGATAACCGGCGCATAACGTTCCATAAACCTTTCGCCTTCATTGTTGAGCAGTATACCGCCTTCCCCCCCGGGCGGCTTCGCTGATCAAGATGCCCAGTTTATATAACCCGGTGGGGTGAAACTGGACAAACTCCAAATCTTTCAGGGCCGCTCCGGCACGGTAGGCAATGGACATGCCTTCTCCGGTAGAAGCAAAGGCATTGGATGTGGTTTTATAGATTTTTCCGGCACCACCGGTTGCAAACAACACTGCTTTACTGTGAAAAGTATGTAGTTTTCCCGTTAAAAGTTCATAGGCTATCAATCCGCAGCAATGACTCTCATGGTTAATAAGGGATAAGATTTGGAATTCATTGTAAAAAGTTATGCCTCTCTGCAGGCATTTTTCCCACAGCGTATCCAATATGACCCTTCCGGTCCGGTCGGCTGCAAAGCAGGCTCGCTTAATGGGGGCTTTACCATAATTTTTGGTGTGTCCTCCAAAGGCTCTTTGCGCAATCTTTCCCTCCGGGGTTCGATTAAATGGAACGCCGAGATGCTCCAGTTCGATAATGGTGCGGGGTGCATCACGGGTCATGATTTCGATGGCATCCTGATCACCAAGGTAATCGCTTCCCTTGACAGTGTCGAACATATGCCACTGCCAGTTGTCTTCTTCTTCATTGCCGAGAGCGGCGCCGATTCCACCCTGAGCGGCTCCGGAATGAGATCGAGTCGCAAACACCTTGCTGAGCACGGCGACCTTTGTATCGACTCCGAGTTCAATCGCCGCACGCAATCCGGCCAACCCGGCTCCAACAATAACAACGTCATATTGATGTTTCATAGTACACCTCACCTTAGTTAATCCGGCAAATCTGCCGTAAAGTTCTGGGGTCGATAATTGCTAAAAGATGTGTTTCCCGGAAGCGACATTGACGTTTCGTGTCTGTTGCACCACAAACAGAATGATTAGACCTGCCCAGCTTAAGCCTTGGGGGCAACGGAAACGAATCATTGATCTATCTTTCTTATAAATCTGCCGTGTAAGATTTGTAAAGTGTTAATTAATGTCCATCTATAAATGGCCCTTTTTGTCCAAAATCAACGACTACATTGCCCCTTGCATATACGCTTGTCCCAGAGTAATATGCATACAAGCTGAATTTTTGCCTGATTTTTCCTACAAGATAAATCAGGCTGGGATAATAGATCTAAAATGAAGATAAAAATCTATACGGTGGGCGGGACCATCGATAAAATCTATTTTGACAAAAAAAGCACCTACGAGGTGGGCGAACCGCGGATCGGAGAGGTACTGAACGAAGCGCACGTGAACCTCGAATTTGAGATATCGTCCATTTTGTACAAAGACAGCCTGGATATGACCGACGACGATCGTCAAAAGGTTTACGACACCGTCAAGGCTGACAAGAATCTCTATATTGTGATTACCCACGGCACCGACACCATGATTGAAACCGCTTTGAAACTAAAGTCCATACCCGATAAAGTCATGGTCCTTACCGGATCCATGGAGCCGGCCCGTTTTAAATCCAGCGATGCCGCCTTTAACATCGGCTGTGCCGTGACCGCCGTGCAGATTGCCAAACCCGGAGTTTACATTGTCATGAACGGCCGCGTCTTTGAGGCCGACAAGGTCAGGAAGAATCTGGACAAGAATTGGTTCGAAGAAAAATAAATTGTTCACCGCAGAGGCGCAAAGAACGCAGAGGTTATTTGTTTTATTGTCTTTTCTTTGCGTTCTCTGCGGCTCTAAAGAGCGTAGCGAGTGGGCGGTGATACATATTCCGGCCTGTTCGGAAATTGGAGGAACAAATATGGCAAATGAGTTGAGTTCAAGTGTAAAAAAGGTGCAGGCTGCCCTCAAGGGCTTTGGTCTGGCCTGTGAGGTGATTGAAATGCAAGAGACTACCCGCAGCGCCCAGGACGCCGCGCAGGCTTTAAGCTGCGATGTGGGCCAGATAGTTAAATCGCTGCTTTTCAAAGGCAAGCGGTCCAAAAAGCCCATTCTGGTTGTTGCCAGCGGCGCCAACCGCGTCAACACCAAAAAGCTCCGTGAGGTTCTGGACGAACCAATCAAGATGGCCCACGCTGATTTTGTGCTTGAAATTACCGGCTTTGCCATTGGCGGCGTTCCGCCTTTGGGGCACGCTCAAAAATCAGAAACGTTCATTGATGAAGATCTTTTACAATACGATGAAATCTGGGCGGCGGCCGGAACCCCCAACTCCATGTTCAAACTTACCCCAACAGATCTTCAAGCAATAGCCGACGGTCGGGTCATTTCAGTAAAGTAGAGCGTAGAATACCTTCACACCTTAATGTTGTATAGGTCAGCGATTGTCTGCGTATGTCTGCGGCTAATTCTAAACTTTGCGTTTTCTGTGGTTTTAGTGTGGTCGTAACATATAGCAATCACTACAATTTACACTCAATGCTTTACCTTCAAATCATTTCTTGGTATTCTATCTTTAAGGCATTCGAAAAAATCAAATTCATCACGAAAACACGAAAGATGGTCATCGGCACGCCTGTGCTTTACGCACTTAGTTTACAACCGGGTACGAAGCATCCGGTTGCAGGCATAAATAAAAAATTTGCGTGTATCTTCGCGTACTTCGTGGTGAAATAAAATTTGCTGCCAAGGCACAATTAAGCCAGCCGACTTCGCCAGCCTACTCCGCCGTAGTAAGGCTACGAAGACCGGATAGTAGCCCGAGCTAAGCCGGCTGAAAGATAAAAAAATGAGAGCAACAATGGGCAAAAAACTACTTGCCGGCTTTATCGTCGTTGTACTGCTGATGGTTTTGCTGGCGGTGTATTTAACGGAAGTCAGCCAGCGTTCCCTGCAGCAGACTGTCGGCACACATTCTATATTAATGGCCGAAGAGATGCTCGAGCGTATAAATCATGATATTTATATCAAAATTGAAGCTCTGCAATCGTACCTCAAGGACGTATTGGTGCAAAAAACCGTACGGCATTCAAACAGAGAATTTGAAAACCTGGACAACATTCAAGCTTATGTCGATCAAAAGGAAAGAGAATGGAGACAGGCTCCCAAGGATCAAATTACGCCCTTTATGCAAGCCTTGATCCATAAAGAACTTTCGAATGCTCTGAGAAATGAATTTGTCTATTTCTATAACAAAAAGTATGGATTTAAGCTTTTTGGGGAGTTTATTGTAACCAACAAGTACGGAGCAAACGTTGCGCAAACCGGAAAAACGTCTGATTACAGGCAAGATGATGAAACGTGGTGGCAGATTGCACGCGATACAGGGCTTTATGTGTCCGATATAGCCTATGATGTAAGTGCCGGAATCTATGCTGTCAGTATCGGCGTCAGGATTGATGACGAAAATGGCGACTTTATTGGGACAATTAAAGCTATCCTGGCCGTAAAGGGTATTGTCAGAACTGCAGAAATTGCATCCAAAAAATATAAAACAACCGAAATCAAATTAACGACAAAAGATGGAAAACTGATTTATGCCACCAAAGCTTTCAAAATTCTCGAAGACGTATCCGGCCAGGAGTATTTCAAAAATATAAAAGGCGTAAGCGGCTCCTTTATTGCCGTGGAAGGCGGCATAAAGCGGCTGTATTCTTATACACATTCGAACGGTTATCGAGAATTCGCCGGACTGGGGTGGATTCTTCTGGTGGGGCACGACATTGCCGAAGTATTGCAACCCGCAATTATGTTGAAAAACCGCATGATAGCCGCCTCCCTGATGCTGATTCTTTTGAGCATGGTTATTGCCTCTTTCTTTTATGCTTTTATCTCCAAAGCAGAAGCGAAGATCCATCGGCAGATTGCCATTCTGGATGCCATTAACAAAGTGTTCAGAAAAGCTTTGCCGTGTGACACAGAAGAAGACCTGGCGATCATATGCCTTGCGACCGTCGAGGAATTGACCGCCAGCAAGTTCGGCTTTATAGGCGAGATAACCCCGGAAGGTCGCTATAACTGCATTGCCTTGAATGATCCGGGATGGGAAGCCTGCCGGGTGCCGGAGTCCCAAGCTCCACTATTAATGAAGGACATGAGAATACGCGGAATCTGGGGCCGGGTACTTCAAGACGAAAAATCCCTGATCGCCAACGATCCTGCTTCCCACCCCGACCGCGTAGGTCCTCCCCCGGGCCACCCCCCCATAACTTCTTTTCTGGGAGTTCCTTTGACACACAGCGGCAAGACCATCGGCCTGATTGCTTTGGGTAACAAAAAAGGCGGCTATACCCGGCATGACCTGCATGCCGTGGAAACCTTATCCGTTGCCGTGGTGGAGGCGCTGATGCGCCACCGGGCGGAAGAAGAGCTTAGAAAATACCGCCAACACCTTGAAGATCTGGTGAAAGCGCGTACCGTCGAACTTAAAGAATCCAACCGGCAGCTTGAAGCCGAGATCGTCGAACGGATACAGACCGCAGAGGCCCTCAAGGAAAGCGAAGAGAAGTACCGTTCCATTCTTGAGAATATCGAAGACGGCTACTGGGAAGTCGATATTGCCGGGAACTACACCTTCTTCAATGAGGCCATGTGCAGGATACTCAGGTACCCTAAAGATGAATTAACGGGCATGAATAATCGCAAATACATGGACAAAGAAAACGCCAAGAAAGTATTGAAAACCTTTAACAACGTTTACCATACAGGAATATCTACAAGAGCACTCGACTGGAAGCTCATCAGAAAAGACGGTTCCGAATGCTTTGTTGAAACGATGGTATCTCTGATGAAGGATCCTGACGGACAGCCAACAGGCTTTCGAGGTATTGCCCGCGATATCACCCAACGCAAGTTAGCTGAAAGGGATAAAAAGAGGCTGGCAGCGCAGATGCAGCAGGTCGAACGCATGGAGTCTTTGGGCACGCTTGCAGGCGGGGTTGCCCATGACTTCAACAACCTGCTCATGGGTATCCAGGGACGCACCTCTTTGATGATGATAGATGATAATTTTTCCCACCGCCACCTCGAACATCTGCAGAGTATAGAGGAATATGTTGTAAGCGCCACCGATCTTACCAAGCAGCTTTTGGGTTTTGCCATGGGCGGTAAATACGAAGTCAAGCCGTCCAACCTGAACGAACTGGTTAAAAACAGCTCTGAAATGTTCGGCCGCACCAAAAAAGAGATTACGATTCATTCTAAATCTCAAGATAACATCTGGCCCGTCGAGATTGACCGGGGACAGATCGACCAGGTTTTATTGAACCTCTACGTCAATGCCTGGCATTCAATGCCCGGAAGCGGTGACCTGTATCTCGAAACAGAGAACATGATACTAGACGAACAATATGTTGAGGCCTATCAAAAAGATCCCGGCCGATATGTCAAGATTGCCATTACCGATACCGGCATCGGGATGGATAAAGCCACGCAAGCAAAAAATATTTGAACCCTTTTTTACCACCAAAGAAATGGGCAGAGGCACCGGCTTAGGGATGGCTTCCGTGTACGGAATTATCAACAATCATGATGGCTTTATAAGCGTTTACAGTGAAAAGGGGCTCGGCACAACCTTCAATATATTTCTGCCGATTTCGGGAAAAGAAGTCATAGAAGAAAAAAGGCCGTCTGATGATATTTTAGAAGGTACGGAGACCGTTCTTATTGTTGATGACGACCAGATGATTATTGATGTCAGCAAATCTCTGCTGCAAAAGATGGGGTACAATGTACTGGTTGCCAGAGAAGGAAAAGAGGCGCTTGAAATTTATAAAGCCTATCAACAAGAGATAGATCTTATTATCCTAGATATGATTATGCCGAATATGGCAGGCAGCAAAACCTTTGACCAACTCAAAGAAATCAATCCGAACATTAAGGTTCTGCTTTCAAGCGGCTATAGCATCGATGGCCTGGCCACGGAAATATTGGAGCGCGGTTGCAATGGCTTTATTCAAAAACCTTTCAATATTAGAAGTCTATCCCAAAAATTAAGGGAAATTCTGGATAAGAAATGATTCCCAAATATTCTGCATATCCTTTCCATTGACACAAAATCACCATTAATCTATACTGCTTTTGCGTTAAAGTCAGACCTCGTTATTTACCTTATATAAATGACCGTAGACCTTTAGTCGGCGTTCACGGGTTCACAGTTCCCCGTTCAGGGTTACATTATTATTGGGCAAGGTTCAGATTTAAACTGAACCTTGAACCTTTGAACCCTGCACCTTTGAACGTTGAACCTTTGAACCCAACTTTTTGACTTCAGCTTGTACGGGACAGTTGTCCTGATAAAAATACGTTATCGAATTTACGAATTAGAGCACTTAGCCATCTATAGTTGAATTTGTGGCTTTTTACGAGATCAGATTATAAAAGGTTTGTAACAGAGTGATTTCATTCCGGCAATACCCAAGCCTGCTTGGTGGTTTATCTCTATTACTGTTCGTTTTATCCGGGTGTGCGGGATTTGGTAAACGGCTGGAACCTCCCCGAATTACGCTTGCCAATATTAAAGTTCAGGAAACAAAGGTTTTAGAGACGGTTTTCCAGATCGAAATCCGTGTATTTAATACCAATGAAGTTGCGCTTGAAGTTAAAGGGATCGAGTGCGATCTTGAACTCAACGGCAAGCATTTTGCCACGGGAGTCTCCAAGGCGAAAACAAAAATCCCTTCCTATGAAACCACTTTGATCCACATGACGATGTATTCCTCGATTTTGTATATAGTCATGGGGTTAGAAGGTTTATCCAATACAGTCAAACTCAAATATAGCATTACGGGAAAGCTCCGTCTTGGTAAAGGAGCTGTGCCGGCAGTTATCCCATTTAAGTCTCACGGAGAGTTGCCTTTGGGAGGGTTGTCGGTTCCCAATAATATCTGAACTGCACAAACTGTTTTTGGAAAGAAATATTATGGTCAATAAAATAATTTCAGGCGGTCAAACCGGTGCTGACCAGGCTGCCCTCGATGTTGCTATAAAGCTTGGAATTCCGCATGGCGGCTGGATACCTAAGGGAAGATTGACGGAAAACGGTCCGCTGGAGGACAAATATCAACTTCAGGAAATGGACAGCACCAATTATAATAAACGGACCGAACAGAATGTGATCGACTCGGACGGCACCTTGATCATATCCCGCGGCACACTCACAGGCGGATCAGAGTTTACGCGGGAGATGGCTATTCAACACAACCGTCCCTGGCTGCATGTGGACCTGAATAACATCTCCCGCGTAAACTCTGATC
>PVMS01018360.1_pt1 | contig 15829 bp, 7 predicted proteins | sample 1853461 | NCBI WGS metagenome assembly PVMS01 (sample SAMN08582032, study PRJNA380276) | Marine sediment metagenome, whole genome shotgun sequencing project. | isolation source: ocean sediment barecode stripped | collected 2017 | reverse complement strand
CTTTCAGATCCATATCAAATAGATCTATTTAATTCTGTCCAAATCAAACTTGAAACTCCTATGAGAAGCAACCAAAAAGGTTTCAAACCCTATCCATATATTTTCAAGAAAACTAGAAAGAGGATTGAAACTATTTTCTCTCAATTAACGGATCAGTTTATGGTAAAAAGAAATTATGCTAAAACATTTATTGGATTAACAACCAGAATAATAACCAAAATGGCTGGATTAACTCTATTACAATATATCAACAAAATGAATAATAAACCAATCAATAATATTAAACACGCTTTAGCTTTTTAACCGCTAAACGGGTTAATATGAATTTAAAAACAATTTTATTGTTGTGCTTTTTGACCACCCATTATTCAAATTGTTTTGGTCAGAAAATGTCGAAAGAGTCAGGTTCTAGACCTTTAATGATTGTATTGATCATGGACGGACTTCGTCCTGATGCCATAACACAAAAGAATATGCCTAATCTTTTTAAGCTCCAACAGGAAGGTGTAAAGTTTACAAACTCTCATGCCTCAATTCCAACTGTTACCCGTGTAAATTCTGCTTCATTGGCAAGTGGTTCTTACCCTGAAGCTCATGGTATTATGAGTAATAGTATATACCTGAAAGAAGTCAATCCTACCGGTTCTGTTTCTACAGGTAATTATAAAAATTTGATGAAGGTTGATTCTGTAAGTAATGGAAAACTGCTTTATGTAAAAACCATAGGTGAAATACTTCAGCAAAACAACTTGCAATATGTAGCGATTAGTTCGGGTTCAACGGGTAGTGCTTATTTGCTTAATCATAAAGTGTATGAAGGTGTAGGTACTTTAATTAATTCACAGTTAAATAATGGCAACGATCCTGCGATACCTTATATAATAGGGGAAGAAATCATTGCACAATTTGGAAATCCTCCTACGAAGAATGGTGATTTATCCTATAATCCATCAGTTGATTGGGTTGAAAATATTCTCTATGAATATGTCCTTCCTAAAATGGAACCGGATGTAATTTATAATTGGTTTACTGAACCGGATCATTCACAACATCGATTTGGAACCGGATCTAAGGAGTATTATAAAGCATTAAAAAATAATGACAAGCATGTAGGATTGCTTCTTAAAAAATTGAAAGAATTAGGTCTGTATGAAAGGGTCAATATTATAGTCACCTCCGATCATGGCATGAATGAAGATGTACAAAGCATAAATTTGAAAGAATCTTGTAAAAACGCTGAAATTAACCCAGATGATTTTATAATTGCCTCAAGTGGAGAAACGCTCTTATTACATGTGAAAGATCATGACAAAATTAAAATAAAAAGAATAGTTGAACATCTCCAGAGTAAAAATTGGGTTGGTGCAATTTTTACCGAGGCTTCGTCAGAAATAGGACAGAAAGAAGAATTGGTAAATCCTTATGGGTTCATTGAAGGCACATTTTCACTCGATCTGATCCGTGCGAATCATCCGGAAAGAAAGGCAGATATTATTTTTAATTTTTATTGGAGCTCTAAAAACAATGATTACGGTATATCCGGGAGTTCATTTAAAAATACCAGTGGTAAACCCCTAAAACTTGGTGCAGGAGGAGGGCATGGTAATATCAGTCCGGCTTGCATTAATAACACGTTGATCGCTTGGGGAGCGAATTTTAAAACCAGTGTTAAAATAAACAATCCATCAGGTATTGTAGATATAACTCCTACTGTTTTAAATATTTTAAAAATTAAAACAGATGGCACTTTTGATGGTAGAATCCTTGAAGAAGCATTAATTAATGGTATTGATCCTCAAAAAATTATCATTGAATCAAAAACATATACTGTTCAAACAAAAGATAAAAAATATAAAGCCGCCGTACAGATCTCTATAAAAGACAGACATTGGTATGTCGATAAAGGATGGCGCACATATAAGGTAAAACATGATGAATAATTAAATTTTATACAGATGAAACTAATAAAAAAAGTACTGTTAATACTAATAGCCATATTTTTATTCAATAGCTGCCTGCAGGAGAAAGAGAAAAGTTTATCCTTTATTTTTGCGGCAGATATGAGAGATTATACCGGTGATAATAAGGATTATTTTAGAGGAGCATGTGAAGCAATTAAGAACCTGGAAAATATTCAATTTATAGTGTCTCCGGGAGATCTGGACCCCCCGGATTCTACTTTCTACACCATGCAAAAATATATTGATAAGGAGATAGTTTGGTATCCGGTTGTTGGGAATCATGAAGCTGAAACCGATTCAGATATGGAATGGTTAAGGAATCATAATAAGGAAGGAAATTCTTTACCCAATGTTGTGAATGTTGGCCCTTCATCCTGTACCGAAACAACCTACTCTTTTGATTATGATAATGCTCATTTTATTGTTTTAAACGAATATTGCAATGAAAATTGCGACAACTGTACCAATGGAGATATTCCTGATGTACTATACAATTGGTTGGAGAATGATTTAAAGAAAAACACAAAGAAGCATATTTTTGTTTTCGGTCATGAACCTGCATTTCCTTTGCCGGATATGGAAACGCAAAGATTTAGACATGTTCATGACTGCTTAAATCAATACAGTGCGAATAGGGATAGATTTATCGATCTTTTACAAGAGCATGAGGTACTTGGATATGTAGTGGGACATACGCATAACTACAGCATAGTGAAGATCAATGAACTTTGGCATATAGATGTGGGGCATGGAAGAGGCCGTGGTGATATGGGTGCACGAAGTACATTTATAAAAGTCACTATAAATAATGATGAAGTTAATTATCAAACATACCGATTGGATTATGAATCAAGTGAATATAAAATTTCAGATACAGGAAGTTTGAATTAAAGTTGAATATTTCCAACAGGGACTGGCAAAAAGCCTTTTCGTTATATGGGAAAGACCCGGAGTTGAGAAAAGAGAAATAACAGAAAAAGATTTAAAAAGTATTTGAATTCATCTTATGAAAAAAGTAACGACACATTACAAAGTGAGCATCGCCGATATTAATTTAAACTATACATTCATAATAAGCATAAAGACTTAAGTAATGCGTAGGCTTATGCTATTGTGGAAAAAACAAATAATTTTAATTTAAAAACCCTTTTAAAAATGAAAAAAATCAATTCTATTTTAGCGATAATTTTAATATTTACTACTTCATTATCATTCGGACAAAAATTAACAAGCGAATTCCTTGGAATGTGGTCCATAGACATTGAAGGTGGGTCTGTTGGATGGTTGGAAGTTTATGATAATAATGGGTTTTTGGATGCAAACCTTCTTTGGGGTGGTGGAAGCGTTTCACCTGTGTCATATATCTATTTTATTGATGATAATAATTTAGTAGTTACTCGTAGTTATGAGAATATAAAATCTAAGGATAGTAATAATGAAAGAATTTATACGATTACGCAGACATTTAATATTAAAAGAAATAGTGATAAAATAAACGGAGTTCGCATAGATCCTTCTCGTGATGGAATAGGTGTAAGTGAAACGAAATTTAAAGGCTGGAAGCTTCCAGATATTGTAAAAGCTCCCGATTTATCAAAAGTAAAATATGGCAAACCTATAAAATTACTCAATAGTAAAAACTTAAATGGATGGAAGTTAGTAGACCCAGAAAAAACAAATGGTTTTTCTATAGTTGATGGAGTATTGGTTAATAATCCTGTTCATGTTGAAGGAAAAAAGATTCATTATGGAAACCTCCGTACTGAAAAGGAGTTTAAAGATTTTAACCTAAAGCTAGAGGTAAATGTACCACCAAATAGTAATAGTGGAGTTTATCTTCGTGGAATATATGAAATTCAGGTGAGAGATTCGTATGGAGAAGAATTAGATTCTCATAACATGGGTGGGCTGTACAGTAGAATAACCCCTTCACAGGCTGCAGAAAAACCGGCTGGAGAATGGCAAACCATGGACATTACGCTTTGCCAAAGACATATAACGGTAGTATTAAATGGTAAAACAATTATTGATAATCAACCGGCCTATGGACCAACCGGAGGCGCCATGAGTCCTGATGTATTTAAAGCCGGCCCAATATATTTACAAGGAGACCATGGTAAAATATATTATCGAAATATGATTTTAACACCAATTGAATAACTTTTATTAATGAAATTATTGAATATAAAACCTTTTCTCAATAAGCGAAGAAAAATTTATACTTGAATTATTATTATTCAATTATTGGGATTCTATTTAGTCTCTGCAAGAAAACTAATGATTTTTCAAGTCTTTGATAAGAAAACGTCAAAGACGAGGCTTTCAAAACGAGAGTAACAAAGTATTTGGCGTTTTCTTGCGAAGACTATATAATTGATCTACAATTAAAGAAATATTATGCATAACAAGAATTTAATATTACAAATGGTTTTAATGGCCTTTATAGTAGTATTTTTTCTAAGTTGTAATTCAATTCCAACAGAAAAACAACCTGTTGATTATGTAGATCCTTTTCTGGGTACTTCAAGTTCTCGCTGGATGCTTTTCCCCGGTCCCTGTCTTCCTTTTGGAATGGTAAAGCTCAGTCCTGATAATATGGACCCTACGGGCATGCTGGATGCTGGTTATGAATATACCACCGAAAGTATTGCAGGATTTAGCAATGTACATTCATGGATTATGAGTGGTTTTATAACTATGCCTACAACGGGAAAAGTTAAAATAAAATCAGGTTCCGAAGCAAATCCGGAGCAAGGTTATCGATCAAAATTCAGTCATAAAAATGAAAATGCCTCTGTAGGATATTACTCCGTTTATTTAGACGACTACAATATAAAAGCAGAACTGACCGCTACCACCAGAACAGGTTTTCAGCGATATACATTTCCTAAAACTAGCGATGCGCATATTCTTTTTGATCTTCAGATTCCGGAAGAAACAGATGTTAAGATTATAAGTGCAGAAATTACCAAAATTTCGGATACCGAAATCACAGGATTTGTGAAACGTGTCCATAACATGAATGATTATACCCTGTATTTTGTAGCTCAGTTTAATAAAACGTTTGATTCTTTGACAGGTTGGAGAGGGGAAGAGATTCTATCTGACATAGAAAATATTTCAGTAAAAGGGAATACAGACATTGGTGCTTTGGTTAATTTTTCGACTGAAAAAGATGAAGTATTGCTAGTGAAAACTGCAATTTCCTATGTGAGTTTGGAGCAAGCTCGAATGAACTTGGAAGTAGAAACTAAACCTTTCGGTTGGAATTTTGATGCAGTTCATCAAAATGCCAGGGATGAATGGAGTAAAATATTGAATACCGTTATAGTAGAAGGAGGTACAGAATCGGACAAAGTTAAATTTTACACAGGCCTATATCGTTCCTATTGTTCTCGAACATTATACAGTGATGTAAATGGGAAGTATTTTGATATGTATGAAAATGTGCAACAACTAGCGAATCCCGAATCTCCTGTATATGGTTCTGATGCGTTTTGGAATACCTTTTGGAATTTGAATCAATTATGGTCATTGATAACACCTGATGTTACCAACAAATGGGTAAATTCTCTATTGGAAATTTATGAGAAAGGAGGGTGGTTGCCTAAAGGTCCGGCAGGAATTGAATATACCGGTGTTATGGTGGCATCACACGGGGTTCCGATAATAGTTGGATCATACCAAAAAGGTATTCGAAATTATGATATTGACAAGGCATACAGCGCAATTAGAGAAGTCCAGGTTAATCCCGGAGGAACACACGATAGTGGTGGAACTGTTGGGAATCTTGAACTAAAACCGTATATGGAAATGGGCTTTGTTCCCATAGAAAAAGGACATGTTTCTAATACTTTGGAATATGCCTTCGATGATTGGTGTGTGGCCCAAATGGCAAAATCTCTTGGCAAGAAAGACGATTATGAATATTTTATAAAAAGATCTCAAAACTATAAAAACGTATTCGACCCTTCAACCGGATACTTCAGACCAAAACATAACGGGGGTCCCTGGCTCAGGCATTTCAGTCCAATTGTGAAGGCCGTTGGCAAGGAAGATAGTTTTGGTGGAAAAGATTTTAAAGAAGGTAATGCATGGCAATATTCATTTTTCGTTCCGCACGACTTGCAAGGCTTGATCAAACTAATAGGCATAGATGAATTTAATAAGAGACTTAACGATGGATTTGAATTATCAAGACCAAATTTTGTAAGTGAATATATTAATCATGGAAACCAACCAAATATGCAAGCTGCCTGGTTGTTTAATTTTTCAGGAAAACCATGGCTGACTCAAAAGTGGGTAAGAGAAATTCTCGATAATTATTATGGTACAGGACATTTAGATGGTTATCCGGGCGATGAAGATCAGGGGCAAATGGGGTCATGGTATGTCATGGGGGCAATTGGACTCTTCCAAATGGACGGAGGAGCTTCAGCAAAGCCTGTTTACGAAATTGCGAGTCCGCTATTTGATAAAACAACTATCCGATTAGATGATAAATATTACAGTGGAAATGAATTTATAATTATTGCTCGCAACAATTCAAAAACCAATAAATATATTCAGTCGTTAACCTTGAATGGAAAAACACTTGATAAATTCTGGATTTATCACTCTGAGCTTGTTAAAGGTGGTGAGTTGGTGTTGGAAATGGGACCTGAGCCGAATAAAGATTGGGCAGTAAATAGCCCTGCTCCTTATGTTGACCATGTAACTCCTATTGTTACAACACCTTATGTGGTTACAAAGAACAAGCTGTTCATAGATAAAACAGAAATATCTCTGGTTTGTGATACGGATAATGCCGATATTTACTATACTCTTGACGGTAATCTACCTACATTAAAATCAAAATTATATGTACGACCATTTCAAATAGAAAAACCAACTATAGTTCAGATGCGGGCTTTTGTGGGCGATCAGGTTAGTTTGCCGTCAACAGCTGTTTTTGAGAAAGCCAAACTGTTGAAATCTGAGGAATTCATAAATGTAAAACCCGGATTGAAATATGATTATTATACGGGTTCTTTCTTTAGTGTACATGATTATTCGGAGTTGAATCCAAAAAAGTCAGGTATTGTAACAAAGATAAACACTGATCAAAAAGAAAGTAATATATATATCGGCTTTGATTTTGAAGGAGTTATTAATATTCCAAATGACGGCTTATACACCTTTTATTTAGTATCAAATGACGGTTCTGAAATGTATTTGCATGAAGAGTTATTTATAGATAATAATGGCTTGCATCCTGCGGTGGAAAGTTTTAAAACTGTGGCATTAGAGGCTGGAAAACATCCTGTAAAAGTAAAATATTTTCAAGGAGCCGGGGGTGAAATTCTGAAATTGCTCTGGGAAGGCCCCGGAATTAAAAAGCAGGAGGTGCCTGCTTCGGTATTATTTCATAAAAAGTAAAAAAAAAGTATAAAATTGAATATATAAAATTATGAAACGTACAATACTATTGGTAATATTAGCTTTTTCCACTGCAGTGCTATTTAATTGCAAGCCAATGGCTTGCAAAAAAGAACTGGCTGATTATGTAGACCCCTTGCTCGGCACATCCAGTTCTCGTTGGATGCTTTTTCCCGGGCCTTGTTTGCCTTTCGGGATGGTAAAATTAAGTCCGGATAATACCACTGAAGGACAATACAAACTGGGTGCAGGTTATGAATATAAAATCAACAGTATTTCCGGATTTGGACATGTGCATTCATGGATGATGGCAAGTTTTATTACCATGCCTACAACAGGAGAAGTTAAAATATTGGCAGGAACTGTAGAGGATCCCGATTCAGGCTATCGCTCTAAAATTAACAACGAAAATACAGAGGCTTCAGCCGGATATTATTCCACAATTCTTGAAGATTACAATATTAAAGCAGAACTAACGGCAACAACACGGGGTGGATTTCAGCGATATACCTTTCCAAAAACGGAAAGCGCACAAATATTGTTCGATTTTAAGATAACAGAGGAAGAGCCCTCAACGATTATTGCCGCTGCAATATCTAAGGTAAGCGACGCAGAAATTGAAGGGTATGTACAACGTGAAGCGGGCGAATGGAATGAATATACTGTTCATTTCGTGGCACGATTCAATCGCCCGTTTACCTCAATGGGAGGATGGCAGGGGACTACAATACTAAATAATACTAACGAGATAATAGTAACAGAAGATCTGGATGTAGGAGCATTTGTAAAGTTTGATGTCGAAGATGATCAAACTGTTTTAATGCAGACCGCTATATCTTATGTGAGTATTGAACAGGCAAGGCTGAATTTGCTTACTGAAATGGATGTCTTTAACTGGAGTTTTGACACCGCACATAATACAGCCAGAAAGATATGGAATGACCTTTTAGGAAAGATCAAAGTAGAAGGAGGCACAGAATCAGATAAGACAAAGTTTTATACAGGTCTGTATCGTTCATACAGCTCCAAAACCATATTTAGTGACGTAAATGGGAAATATGTGGATGCCTGTGAAAATGTTCAACAAGTAGATCCTGATGATTTTTCTGTTTATGGAGCCGATGCATTTTGGGGTTCTTTTTGGAACCTGAATCAGGTTTGGAGTTTGGTAAGCCCGGATAAGTCTGAAAAATGGGTTAAATCACTATTAGAATTATATGATAAAAACGGGTGGCTGCACGATGCTCCTGGCGGACTTGAATATTCAAGTATTATGGTTGCCGCGCATCAAATACCTTTTATAGTGAATACCTGGCAAAAAGGAATTCGTGGGTATGATGGAGAAAAGGCATTTAAGGCCATGAAAGAAATTCAAATGAATCCCGGTCAGCCCCATGAATGTGGTGGCTATGCAGGAAATAGGAATTTACAGACCTATATGGAACTGGGATATGTTCCTACTAATGAAGGACCTGTCTCGAATACGCTTGAATATGCTTACGACGATTGGTGTGTAGCGCAAATGGCAAGATCATTGGACAAAATGGACGATTATAAATACTTTATGCAGCGCGCACAATATTACCGTAACGCATTCGATCCATCAACAAAATATATCCGACCTAAATATGCCGGTGGTCCCTGGTTGGAAGAATTTAGTATGGTAAAAGGAGCAGGAGATTCGGGGCACAGTTTTGGTTTTGGATCAAAGGATTATGTGGAGTCCAATGCCTGGCAATTTAGTTGGTTTGCACCGCATGACATGAAAGGATTAATAGATTTAATGGGAGTTGATGAATTTAATACAAGACTAGAAGAGGGCTTTGAAAATTCTCGTCCCTATTTTACATCTGATTTTGTAAATATTGGAAACCAGCCAAATATGCAGGCTCCCTGGCTTTTTAATTATTCGGGAAAACCCTGGCTAACACAATATTGGGTTCGTGAGGTTTTAGATAATTATTTTGGAACAGACGCTGTTGATGGGTATCATGGTGACGAAGATCAGGGGCAAATGGGTTCCTGGTTGGTGATGAGTGCCATGGGGCTTTTTCAAATGGACGGAGGAGCCTCAGTGGAACCTGTTTATGAATTATCAGGTCCAATCTTTGAAAAGATCACTATAAATTTAGATCAGAAGTATTATGAAGGAAAGGAATTTATCATTGAAGCTAAAGGTTCTTCATCTAAGAACAGATATATTCAATCGGCAACATTGAATGGTAAAGTGTTGGATAAATTCTGGTTCAAACATGCTGATCTGGTAAAGGGTGGTAAACTTGTTCTGGAGATGGGTCCGGAACCAAATAAAGAATGGGCTGTTGATAGTGAACATCCACAGGTAACAGATCTAGACCCAATCGTAACAACGCCTTACATTATTGATACAGATAGAATATTCAGTAAGGAGAGATTGGTAAAACTGGCATGCGATACAAAAGGTGCGGAATTATATTATACAATTGATGGTTCGGTTCCGGATAAAAATTCGCTCTTGTACAAAAATCCATTTATGGTAAATAAAACTACAACCATTAAAATGAAGGCATACCGGGGAGATCAAAAAAGTTTGCCTTCGGAAGCGGTTATTAACAAAGTTGGTGAGATAGAAACGGTTTATATGAAAGATGTTAAACAGGGGCTTTCCTATAAATATACTCATGGCATTTATAGAATGGTAAATGATATGCTGGACGTTGCACCTTTTAAAACAGGAGTGCATCATCAGTTTAATATAGATCTAAGAGAAAAAGAACAATTCTTTTCTTTTGATTTTGAAGGTTATATAAACATACCAAAGGAAGGGGAATATACTTTCCATTTGGCTACCAATGACGGAGGACGAATGTATATTGACAATATTATGATATTGAATAATGACGGTCTGCATCCTGTCGTGGAAATTAATAAATCAATCACTTTAAAAGCCGGACTCCACCCAATATCTGTTAAGTATTTTCAGGAGGGTGGAAGAAATGGATTAAAAGTTTCCTGGCAAGGACCCGATTTGATAAAACAGGAAATCCCCGCTTCGGTATTGTATCATAAAATAAATAAATAATAAGCAAATGAACGTAAAGAATCTATTTATCGGAGGGCTGTTTCTGATTACAGCGCTAATTTTAATGCCATCCTATCAGGCTAACGCACAGACCCAAACAGAAAAGGACAAAATTGACAAGATTATCGAATCCATGACACTCGAAGAGAAAATTGGAATGATCGTTGGTGATGGAAGGTTTTTGATCAATGCTGAGAATGAAAAAATTGCAGATGTTTTTATTGCCAGCCGTAATTCAAAAATGGTAATACCGCGTCTTAATATTAAGACAACTGCACTTACCGACGGACCATCCGGCATCAATAAAAACGCTCCTCCTGAAGGAGCCAAAGAATATACCTATACTACATCTTTCCCTACTTCAACATGTTTGGCGGCAACATGGAATACGGAAATGGTGGAGAATATCGGAAAGGCTTTTGGGAATGAGCTTTTGGAATATGACTATGATCTTGTATTGATGCCGGCATTAAACCTGCATCGAAATCCTAATTGTGGTCGCAATTTTGAGTATTACTCCGAAGATCCGCTACTAAGTGGCAAATTAACGGCTTCAATGGTCAATGGTTTGCAGTCCAATGGAGTAGGGTCAACATTGAAACATTTTTTGGCAAATAATCAGGAAACAAATAGAAGAAAATACAATGCTGTTGTAAGTCAGAGGGCTTTACGTGAGATCTATTTACGTGGCTTTGAAATTGCTGTTAGAGAAAGTAATCCCACTGCAATAATGACAGCATACAATAAGCTGAATGGTTTCTATACTCCGGAGATACCGGAATTGTTACAGGATATTGTAAGAGACGAATGGGGGTTTAAAGGTCTGTATATGACCGATTTTGATATGCATTATGGAGATGCAGTAGCTCAAGTGAGAGCCGGAATCAATATGATCATGAGTGGTAGTATGGATGAGTTTAATGAAATAAAAGCTGCGCTAAAAAATAAAACTCTGGACGAAAGTGTACTTGATGAAAATTTATTCTACAATATGCAACTCAAGTTAAATTCACCTAGTATGAAGGGATATGAGCCTTCTTTAAAACCGGATCTCGAAGCTCATGCCAAAGTTGCCAGAGCGGCAGCAGGAGAAGGGTTGGTATTATTGAAAAATAGAGACAATACCCTTCCATTGAAGAAGAAAAGAACGATTGCGGTATTTGGTAAAATATCTTATTATTCTATAACTGCCGGAACAGGAAGTGGAGGCATCCGTAGTAATAAATATGCAATTACTGTAAATGACGGCCTTAAATCTGCCGGGTTTAAAGTATTGAAAGAAATGGAGAAGAATTATACTGATTTTATTGAAAAAACAAAGAGGGAAAATCTTGTTCCACCGTATTTTGATAATCCTAAAATGCGTAAGGATAATGGAATAAAAGGTAATCAGGCTCCTCCTCATTTTAAAAAGAGATTAGTAGCGTTTAGTAAAGAACAACCGCTGTCAAAATCAAATATTCAGAAATATGAATCCAAATCGGATGTAGCGGTTATTACACTCGGTAGAAGTGGCGGTGAGAATTATGAAAATGGATATCTGCCCATCACTCAAATAGAACTGGATCTTGTAAAAGATGTGTGTACTATTTACCATGCCGCGGGAAAAAAAGTTGTGGTAATACTTAATGTTGGTGGTGTTTGGGAAACAGCAAGCTGGAGAGATTATCCGGATGCTATTCTTATGGCATGGCTACCGGGACAAGAGGGTGGACATGCTGTTGCAGATATATTAAAAGGTGCTGTTAATCCTTCCGGAAAATTACCAGATTCATTTCCTGTGAAGTATGCAGAGGTACCATCTGCAAGTTCTTTTCCGGGAATTCCGGCTGATGATCCTGTTAATTCATTCTATGAGGAAGGAATTTACGTTGGCTATCGTTATTATGATTCTTTTGACATGCCTACAGCTTATGAGTTTGGATATGGGTTATCGTATACCACATTTAAGTATACCGATTTGAAGTTGAGTAGCAACAATTTTTCCTCCAAAATTAAAGTGACCATGACGGTAAAGAACACCGGAAAAATTGGCGGTAAAGAGGCTGTCCAATTATATCTTGCAGCTCCTTCTAATGCGATTGAAAAACCCGTACAGGAACTAAAGGGATTTGCCAAAACAAAGTTACTGAAACCTGGAGAGAGTCAGGAACTTTCTTTTGAATTGGATGAGCGTGCTCTTGCTTCTTTTTGGAGCGGGATCAGTGCATGGGTTGCCGATAAAGGGGATTATGAGGTACGCATGGGTGCTTCATCTAAAGATATCCGACTTAAAGCTTCATTTACATTACAGGAAGAAATAGTTGTAGAGAAAGTTCACGATGTACTGTATCCTAATTTTATGATGAAAGAGTTGAGTAGGAATGATAAATAAGTAGATATGGAGTGGTATGGCGTTTTTGAAATAGTTTATCCGACGTGGAAGTTATACCGCATACTATTCTTCGGATTTGCTTTTCTTCCGATAGTATTGGTCGCTCAAAACAATGGAGTAACAGAAGATGAGATTATTAATCTGATTGATAGGATTGATTCTCAACCCATTTTAATTCCTTTCAAAAACACTTTGCAGCTAAATAATAATGGAGGGCATATTCAAGGAATTCAGTTTGTCAAAAATCAACAAAAAAAATATTATTTTTTGTCCGGGAGCTCCAATTCTTATTCCTACTATGCCGTAGTAAAAATAGGAGATGAAAATTTGGTTATCACGATTAATAAAATGCTCGACAAACCGTTCAAACATGCCGGTGGATTTCAGATTTACGAAAACCTTATGGCAATTGGTATTGAAGATAATAGCCTGAAAGATAAATCAAAAGTCTTTATTTATAAAATTGAGAATCCTGAAGATCTGGCTCAGAGTCCGATAAAGATAATTAATCGTTCAGGAGATACAGAACGTGCAACAGCCGGTTGTGTAGGAATAATTGAGATGGGTGATTATACTCTTGTCGTTGTTGGAGATTGGGATACAAGAAATCTTGATTTTTACAGAATAGAATCAGATAAATTAAGTGATAGTAAAGAGCGCTTTGATCTGGTGTTTTCAATTGATATGGAAAAGGAAGATAAATCGAAATGGATTGATAAAAGCTGGCTTCCTTATCAAAATATAAATTTTATTAAAGATTCATCAAACAAACTGTATTTATTTGGGATGGCAACAAATAATCAGAGAGAGAATGTTATTGACTTATTTAGAATTGAAACTCATGAGTATACCAATTTTAAAATTGAAAAAATCCATTCTCGTAAATTTATTTATAATGAGGTTTCTAAATTTAATTGGGGAGCAGGAATTTATTTATCAGATGATAATCAACTGAAAATATTTTCTACTGGAGCACATATTGAAGAAAAATCCAAATTTAATATTTATGAATAAGATAAATCAGACATTATTATCATTTACCATTCAGCTATTATTTTTAGCCATTACTCTTATTGGGTGTGCCGAAAAAAAAGAAACCGATTTATCATTATTTGTTGACCCCCTTATTGGAACAGGAGAACACGGACATACCTACCCAGGTGCAACAATGCCTTTTGGAATGGTTCAATTGAGTCCGGATACAAGAGGTCCGAATTGGGATGGATCTTCGGGTTATCACTATTCTGATAAAACAATCATGGGTTTTAGTCACACACATTTAAGTGGTACCGGTTCTCCTGAATTTTGTGATGTTTTGTTTATGCCAACAGTAGGTAAAGTTCAAATGCTTGTGGGTGATGAAGATAGGAGCAACACAGGTTATCGTTCGAAATTTAGTCATGCCAATGAAGAAGTATCAACAGGTTATTACAAAGTGTTTCTAGATGATTACAATGTGAACGTGGAACTGACAGCCACAAAAAGAAGTGGTTTTCACAAGTATACATTTCCCGAATCTGAAAATTCAAATATTATTATTGATTTGAAACATCGGGATAAAATAATTGAATCGAATATTCTAATTGTTAGTGATACGGTAATAACCGGGTTGACACGTTCAACAGGTTGGGCAGCAGATCAGCGTATATTCTTTTATGCGAAATTTTCAAAACCATTTAAATCATTTGGAATTGCAATAAATGATACGTTAGTCGATAATATTGACCAGGCAGAGGGTAAAAACATCAAAGCTTTTGTGAATTTCAAGACCAAAAAAGAGGAACAAATTTTGGTAAAAATTGGAATTTCTGCTGTTAGTGTTGATGGGGCGAAGAAAAACCTTGAAGCTGAAAATTCGGGTTGGAATTTTTCTAAAATAAAAACCAAAGCCAGAGAGGCATGGAATGAGAATCTCTCTGTAATAGAAATTGAGGGTGGAACAGAAAAGCAGCGTCGTATTTTCTATACTTCTATGTATCATTCTGCTTTGGCTCCAAACTTATTTATGGATGTTGATGGTAAATTTCGTGGTGTAGACAAAAAAGTTCATCAAGCAGATAACTTTACCAATTACACGGTATATTCTTTATGGGATGTTTTTAGAACTCATTTGCCGCTCTATACTATTATCTCACCTTCCAAAATGAATGATTGGATCAGAACAGCACTTGAAATGTACCGAATTAGTGGAAGGTTGCCACGTTGGGAAATTCAAGGACATCTTTCCGGTAATATGATCGGTAACCATGCACTTCCCTTAATTTTAGATGCTTACAATAAAGGAATCAGAGATTATGATATTGAACTGGCATATGAAGGGATGAAAAAATCGATGGAAAATATTGAATATTATAATAATCTTGGTTTTATTCCTGCTGATATTGAGGGAACGGGAGGCTCTGTAGCAATAATAATGGAGTATGCTTACAATGATTGGTGCTTGGCAGAATTGGCAAAGATTCTGAACAAAGAAGAAGATTATTTACTCTACCAACAGCGAGCACAGTTTTATAAAAATATGTTTGATGCGGAAACCGGATTTATGAGACCAAAAAACAGGGATTACAGTTGGGTAAAACCATTCGATCCGGCAGAACCAAGTGGGCATTATGTTGAGGGTAATGCATTTCAATACAGTGCTTTTGCTCCCCATGATATGAACGGATTGATAGATTTAATAGGAGGTGATCAAAAGTTTGTGGGATGGCTAGACACCCTCTTTACGCATCAAAGTGACTTCGATAAAAACGTGGTAGATGCGGGTGGTTTGATTGGGCAGTATGCACATGGAAATGAACCAAGCCACCAAATAGCATATCTGTATAACTATGCAGGTGCAGCTCCTAAAACTCAAAAATATATTAGTGAAATCCTTTCGTCTCTTTATAATGATACCCCGGAAGGGATCAGTGGAAACGAAGATTGCGGACAAATGTCTGCATGGTATATCATGAGTGCCATGGGTTTTTATCCTGTACTCCCTGGTCAACCTTCTTATGCAATAGGTAGTCCAAT
>PVMS01043306.1_pt1 | contig 15830 bp, 14 predicted proteins | sample 1853461 | NCBI WGS metagenome assembly PVMS01 (sample SAMN08582032, study PRJNA380276) | Marine sediment metagenome, whole genome shotgun sequencing project. | isolation source: ocean sediment barecode stripped | collected 2017 | reverse complement strand
GTCCGCGGCGGCGTTGTCCTGAGAGTTACCTTCCTGCGGATCGCCTTCGGAGTCGCCGTCGGATTGCTGTTGCTGTTGACGTTCGAGCAGCGCTTTGTTGTATGCGGCATCTTCGTGCTCGGGGCGTAGCGCAAGCGCCTGATCGTAGGCCTGGATCGCCCGATCGATCTCGCCCTGTCGGGCCAGCGCGTTGCCGCGCACAACAAAGCGCTGCTCGAACGTCAACAGCAACAGCAGCAGCAATCCGACGGCGACTCCGAAGGCGATCCGCAGGAAGGTAACTCTCAGGACAACGCCGCCGCGGACGGCTCGTCCGGCGCACCGCAAAACGGCGATCCAACGGCTGCGGACGAACCCCAGCCGCAAGACCAGGACGGCGAAAAATCACCCTCCGACGGGGCAGACGACGGCGCCCAACTGGCCGAACAGGACGCCGAGAATACCGAGGAACGCGACGAGCTCGATGACGCCATGGAGCAATGGCTGCGCCGGGTGCCCGACGATCCCGGCGGGCTGCTGCGGCGCAAGTTTCAGCATGAAACCAACCAGCGACTACGTCGCGGCGAGTACCAGTCGCGCCAGGCCGAGCGGATCTGGTGAAGCAGACGCGCCGTAGAGTTCTGCCACTGCTCGGCCTGTTGCTGATTGCTTGCGTTGCGCAGGCCCAGATCACCGTTCAAACCGACGCACAGTCGATTCATGAGACCGACAGCCTCGAGATCCAGGTGCAGGCGACCGGCATGAATCTCGACGCGCCGGACTTCAGCCCGATCGAACGGGACTTCGAAATCCTGAGCAGCCGTTCCAACAGTCAATACCGCAGCGTGAACGGCCGCGTCGATGCATGGACCCGCTGGACGCTGAGCGCGAAGCCCAGGCGTACCGGCCGGCTGACGATCCCGGCGCTCGAACTCGACGGTCACCGCTCGCAACCTGTCACGGTGACCGTCAAACCGCTGGACGCCAACGTGCGTGCCGCGCTCGACGCCCTGGTGTTCTTCGAGCTGGAGGTCACTCCAGAGCCGGTGTACGTGCAGGCCCAACTGCTGCTGGTGCGCCGACTGTTTTACGCCGACGGCGCGCAGCTCTATGGCGACATGCCGGCGCCACCTGACATCCAGGATGCGATAGTCGAGAGCCTCGGTCAGGCCCGTTCGACGACCGCCACTCGTGAAGGCCGACGTTACGGCGTGATCGAGCAGCGCTATGCCGTGTTTCCCGAGCGTAGCGGCACGATCACCATTCCAGCCGCCGCGGTGTCCGGCAGTGTCCGCCTGCCCCGCGAGTTCGACATGCGGCGCCGCACCGGGGTGCGCGTGCAATCCGAGGTTCTGACGATCGACGTGCTGCCCATACCAGGCGATTATCCTGCCGCGGCAGCCTGGCTGCCGGCGCGCCGGGTGGAACTGATCGAAGCGTGGGATGCCGGCCCGCAGATTGCGCTTGGGACGCCGGTAGAGCGCACGCTGATTGTCCGCGCGGAAGGTACCGTCGCATCGATCATCCCGCCACTCGACGTGGGCTTGCCCGACTCGATCCGCGGCTACCCGGACCCACCGGAACTACGTGACAGCCTCCTGGGCGAGGGCGTCGCGGGTGCCGAGGGCCTGGTAGGGACCCGCACCGAATCGATGAGCCTCGTTCCCGGCACGCCGGGACCCGCGCGCCTGCCACCGGTAACGCTGACCTGGTTCGACACCGCCAACGAGGTCGTTCGCGAGGCGCGCATTGGCGCTCATGCCCTGCAGGTCAGCGGCAACCCGGCGGTGGTCGACGACCCACTGCAGTCACCCGATCCGGCAGAACCCGCGGAAGCCCTCGCACAGCCGGCGCAATCACCCGCACAGCATGTGAGCCTCGACCGCCCGGACTCACACAGCGACCAGGTCCCGCGCGAACTACTTCTGACGCTGCTGGTGCTGGCGATAGCCGGGTGGATTTACACGGGCTGGCGTCTCCGCCAATCCCGACGGCTTGCCGCTTCCGCTTCTGTCTCTGCAACGGAATCTGTAGCGAAGCACCCGTCCGAGCCCGCAACGTTTCGCGCGCTGCAATCGGTCTGTCGGCAAAACGCCGACGCCCGGACGATCAAGGCCGCCCTGATCGACTGGGCCGGCGCCTATTACGGCGAACCGCCCGATCGGGCGCTGGCGAAGCTGAACCACGCCGATCGGGATTCCGGGACGATCATCGATGGCTTGAATGCCAGCCTGTACGCAGCCGCTCCACAAGCTGATCCGCAGGCGGGCGTCGCAGCGGATGTGGTGGCCATGGCAACGCGCATACGAAGCCTGAATTCCAACGCCGATGCCGAGACCCTCGGCCCGCTCTATCCGTCGCCCTCCTGAGTGCCAAGACTCTTGAACACCAGTTCGTAAACATCGGGCGACAGACCTTCATTGGACCCGATGCGTTGGAGCGCCTTGCGGACCAACCCCTGGCGCTGCGAGTCCAATCGCTTCCACCGTGTCAGCGGAGTCAACAGACGCGCGGCCAACTGCGGGTTGGTGTCGTCGAGGTCGAGCACACGCTCAGCCAGGAACGCATACCCCGAACCGTCAAGGGCGTGAAAGTGCAGCAGGTTCTGCCCGCAGAACCCGCCGTACAGCGCGCGGACACGATTGGGATTCAAGCGGTCGAACGCCGGATGTCGTTCCAGTTCCAGCACCCGGGCAAGGGCGCCGGGGGCCCGACGCGCACCCTGAATCATGAACCACTGGTCCACGACCAGTTTCTCATCCTTCCAGGCATCGTAGAACGAGTCGATCAACGCGCTGCGCCGGTTCTCGTTTAGACCACGCAGTTCCAGGATTTCGCGCAGCGCCGCGAGCCGGTCGGTCAGATTGTCGGCTTCTTCGAACTGAGCCTCGATCAGCTCGGCAACCTGCTCAGACTCATCGTCGGCCATGCCGAGAAAGTGCAAAGCCACATTCTTCAGGCTGCGCCGCGCCATATCGGTCGGGTCCGGCCGGTAGGGGCCCGACGTCGTATTCGCGTGATACAACGCAAGCCACTGATCAAACAACGTGGCACTCAACTTCGCCAACAGCGCGTCGCGACTTCGATGTACACCGTCCACGTCGATCTCGGCCATCTGTTCGTGCAAGTAGCTTTCGCCGGGCAGGGCCAGCATCGTGGCGTAAATGGCCTTCTGCTCGGCGTCGTCCGTGTCCGGGACCGCGGCGCCGAGGGCCGCGTCTAAAAGACGCCGATACAGCGCGACCAGACCGGCCACCTCGTCACCGGGCGCATCTTCACGAAGAAGATGGATGCTCCGCGATTGCAACTGTCGGATCGCATCCCAGCGGGCGAAACCATCCGAGTCGTGCTCCGCCAGAAAACGAAGATCGTCGCCATCGCTGAATCCCTGCAGGCGTACGGGCGCGGAGAATCCGCGCAACGGGCTCAGCACGGGGCGTGCCTGCAACCCGTCGAAGCGCAGCGTGGTCACCGGGTCCTTCAACTGCACCACCAGCGTGCCATCGCCGTTCGGATTCTCTACCGTTGCATCCGTGGAAACCCGGACCGGGCTCGAGCCACCGCTTGCGTCACCGAGCAATTCCCGGCCCTGCGAATCCAGCAACCCGATGGCCAGCGGCAGATGGAACGGCGCTTTTTCGGGCTGCCCCGGCGTAGCCGGACAAGACTGGGTGAAGGTCACCTGCAATGTGCCGTCAGCATACTGCTGCTGGATCTCGATATTCGGTGTCCCGGCCTGACTGTACCAGCGCCGGAACTGGCCAAGATCGACCGCGTTGGCATCCTCCATCGCAGCGACAAAATCTTCGGTTGTCACCGCTTGCCCGTCATGTCGATCAAAGTACAGATCGGTGCCCTGCCGGAATCGTCCATCGCCAAGCAGAGTTCGTATCATGCGCACCACCTCGGCGCCTTTTTCGTAGACAGTGGTGGTGTAAAAGTTGGAGATCTCGATGTAACTGTCCGGCCGGATCGGGTGCGCCAGAGGACCTCCGTCTTCGGGAAACTGAAAGGTCCGCAGAAAACTCACGTCTTCGATCCGTTTGACCGTTGGCGAGTTCATCGCGGCCGAAAATTCCGCGTCACGCAGTACCGTGAATCCTTCTTTCAGACTGAGCTGGAACCAGTCTCGACAGGTGACTCGATTGCCGGACCAGTTGTGGAAGTACTCGTGAGCAACCACCGCCTCCACCCGCTGATAACCACTATCGGTGGCGGTGTCCGGTGCGGCCAGCACGCAGGAGGTATTGAAGATGTTGAGGCCCTTGTTCTCCATGGCGCCCATGTTGAAATCTTCGACCGCGACGATCATGAAGATGTCGAGGTCGTACTCCCGGCCGTAGGCCTGTTCGTCCCAGCGCATGGCGCGCTTGAGCGCTGACATCGCGTAATGGCACTGATCGATGTTGTGCGCTTCCGAATAGATCTTCAGAACGACGTTCCGCCCGCTACACGTGACGAACACATCCTCGATCACGTCGAGGTCTCCGGCCACCAGTGCGAACAGGTAGCTTGGCTTGGGAAACGGGTCGTGCCAGGTGACTCGCCTGCGGCCATCTTCGAGCCGCTCATCCGCCGTCAGATTGCCGTTCGACAAGGTCACGGGATAGCCTTCGGCGGCCGTGATGATATGCGTGGTGAACCGCGACAGCACGTCCGGTCGATCCAGGTAGTAGGTGATCTTGCGAAAACCCTGGGCTTCGCACTGGGTGCAATACATCGACTTCGACCGGTACAAGCCCTCGAGCGCGGTGTTCTGTTCCGGATGGATGCGCGTCACGATCCGCAGGCTGCATCGAGCCGGAACGTCGAACAACGTCAGCGAGTCGTCATCCACGGCAAATTCATTCTCGGAGAGCCTCCGGCCGTCGATCTCGACGCTCAGCAACTCCAGATCCTGGCCGTCCAACCGCAACTCGTTCGGCTCGCTCGCGCCAGATTCGGCAGCGCGTTCGACCTGCAGCGTCGAGGTCACCTGCGTTACGCCCTCAGCAATCTCGAAGCTGAGTTCCGTGTCGGTGATCCGATAATCCGGCGGTCGATATTCGGCCAGCTTCGTGGCACTCGGTTGAGCGTCCTTCCACATGTGCGGTGCTCCTGCGTTCTGATTAATCGAAGAGCGACATCTGATCGGCACCAGGACTATCGTCACTGCGCGCCGGCGCGCCGTAGCCAAGCCGCACATGATACGAGCAGTGCCGTGCGACATTAAACACGCCACTGTCGAACAACAGATACTGGCCCCGGATGCCCTGCAGGTAACCGCCAATGCTCGAGCCGGCACGCAAGGTCAGACGGGTGGGTGACGCCAGCCGATCCACCGGGTAGCAGAACTGCTCGACCTGGAGGTCTGCGAGCCACTCCAGACCGCCCGGAAACCGATCGAAAACATCCTGAATCGGGCCGGCGGCTTGCCGTTTCAATCGCTCCGCCTCACTGGCGAGATCCATGACCTGCGGCGCCCGCGACACCAGGGCGCGCCAGTCTGTCCGGTCGCTGACATAGCGGGCCAGCGCCCGCTCGGCCCATCCCGCCTGTTCCCGGGTGCTGGTTTCGAGAATAGCCACCGCCTGGGTGGCGCCCTGGTCCAACCAGCGACCCGGCAGGTTGGTCGCCCGGGTTATACCGACCTTCAGGCCGGCCGAGTTGGCAAGATAGACGATATGGCCGCGCATGCAGAAACTCTCCGCCCACTGCGGCTCTCGACAGGTGCCCGCTGCAAAATGACACCGATCGGGACTGACAATGCACAGATCGCAGCGCGCGAGCGTCTTGAAGCAATCGTAGCAATACCCCCCGCCGTAACTCTTGCGCGACGTTCGCGCGCACGCGCGGCAGGTGATTCGATCGAGGAACCGGATTTCCAGTTGCTCGCCCAACAGTTCATTCATGGTGCCCGACGCATCGGCGAACGGCAGCGCGTACACCACCGGCTGACCGGGGTCGGCCGCAAGGGCAACCGGCATGGGAAGCAACGCGCCGCTGGCGATTTCACCCGTCACGATGCGTTCAACCCGGCATCAGGAAAGTTCGCGGGCCGGCCGCGTCGCGCCCGGCAATCCGAGCAGCGCGCCGACGCACAACCCGATCCAATGCGCGGCATTGGCGATGTGCAATCCGAACAGTTCGGTCACGCCCGTGCTCATCAGGACCAGGAAGCCGACCACCGCCACGACGAATGATCGACTGACTTGCCATAAAGGGTTCTCCGGCGCCCTGCGACCGCGCACGACGACGAACCCGACCAACCCGTACGCCACCCCGGACATCCCGCCGAACAGGCCGGGACCGGTGGCGAGGTACTGTGCAAGATTGCTTGCGACCGCTATCGCCAGAACCATGCCGAGCAGCGTCAACCCACCCAGGCCCCGCTCCACACGCCGACCGAATTCGATGATCACCGCCATATTGAACAACAGGTGCGCAACAGAGAAGTGGAGAAAGACCGGCGTCACCAGGCGCCAGAGCTGACCGCTTGCCAGCGTGGTCGCCAGGTCTGCGTAGTGCGGCCGGCCATTATCCAGCGTGACGTCGACGAACGTCAGCCAGCGCACCCAGCCGGACAGCTCACCGTAGTCCAATGACCAGGTGGCGGGAAAGCAGACCAGCGTCACCAGCACGAGAGAGGCAAGCGCCGGGTACTGCCAGGCAAGGCCGAGCGCATGCGCGAACCGGGGCTCCCGCGCTGTGTCCGCGTCGGCACGGGCCAGGGTCAGTCGTCCGCTTCGCCACGCCGCGTATTGTTCGCGAACCGCCTCCGACTGGCTGGGATCCGCCACCTCGACGACCTGCTGGCCTTGTTCTTCGTACACTCGATGGCGAATACCGAGTTTCCAGAGATAGGCGCAGAACAATTCGAGGTCGATGTCCGCATCAATCTGGAGGGGGCGCTGCGCTGGCATGCTGCTCGGAGAACCGTGGCCGCTGGTGTAAACTGGTTGCACCCTAGGCCAGCCTTTTCGAGCATGCAAGCGGTCGACAACGAAGTACTTGGAAAAGTCGTGGAATGGCTCGGTGCCGGTAATCCCTGCTGGTTGGCGACGGTTATCGCGACGTGGGGGTCTTCACCGCGGCCGGTGGGTTCGCTGCTGACCTGCGATCAAGCGGGTCACATCGTGGGTTCGCTATCCGGCGGCTGTGTCGAGGACGACCTGCTCGAAAAGCTGATTGCAGGCGAGTTGGCGCAGACCCAGCCCCAGTTCTTCCAGTACGGTGTCACCACCGAAGAGACGGAGCGTCTGGGTCTGCCTTGCGGCGGTCATCTGGACATCGTGGTCGAACCGCTGCAGGCCGGCGACATCGAGCACTTCCGTCGGATCGTCGCAGCACTCAGCGAGCGCCGTTGCATCCAGCGGGTGGTCGATCTCAAGAACGGCTCGCAGCAACTGGCGCCCGCAAAACAGCATCAGCCCCTCGCGTTCGACGAAGCCAACGATGTTCTGACCCAGACATTCGGGCCGCGTCATCAATTGTTCATCATCGGCGCGGGCATGGTCTCAACCTACCTCGCCGAACTGGCGTTGCTGCTGGATTACGCGGTGACCGTGTGTGATCCCCGTGACCAATTGCTCGATGACTTTCCCGTTGCCGGCGTAACGAAGATTGCCGACATGCCTGACGATGCAGTCAAGGCGCACGCAAACGATCCAGCGTCCGCCATCGTCGCGCTCACCCACGATCCGCGCATCGACGACATGGGTCTGATGGAAGCGTTGAAAACTCAGGCGTTCTACATCGGCGCCATGGGTAGCAGCCGCACGTCTGCCAGCCGTCGCGAACGGCTCGCCGCACTGGAATTGAGCGAAGACGAAATTGCGCGTCTGCACGCGCCGATCGGCCTGCCCATTGGCAGCAAGACGCCGCCGGAGATAGCCATCGCCGTGATCGCGGAGATCACCGCCGTTCGCAACCAGCGAGAGCGCGACAGCAGGTCACATCTGGATTCGATCATCGCCGCGGCCTGAACAGGGCCGTGGCTCGCTGACATGACGGCCGGGGCACTGATCGTTGCGGCCGGGTTCAGCCGTCGCTTCGGCAGTGACAAACGGCGCCACGCCATCGCGAACGGAGACCCGCTCCTGCTGCGTACCCTGAAGATCTACAGCGCGGTGTTTCCGAGCGTTGCCGTGGTCCTCCGGGATGACGACGAATCCCTCGCCCGGGAGCTACGAAGGGGATTGGAGCACCAGCCGCCAACCATCGTTTTCACCAGCCAGGCACACCTGGGGATGGGACACAGCGTCTCCGACGGCGTGCGCGCAGTCTCCAGTTGGGACTATCTGTTTCTCGCCCTCGGCGATATGCCTTTCGTTTCGGCAACCACGCTGCGCGAGCTTCAGCGTACGATGTGCGACCGCCGCCACCGGGGCGATGCGCTGATCGTGCGGCCGCGTTGCGACGACCGCGCGGGACACCCGGTGGGATTTTCCTGCGAGTACTTCAACGAGTTGATGTCTCTGAGCGGCGACGAGGGAGCGCGGCCGGTGGTTGCAGCGCATGTCGCAGAACTGGTGCACGTCGACACGATCGATCGCGGCGTGCTGATCGACGTCGATCAGCCCTTGTCGTGAGCCTCGTTAGCGCCTTTACCATCTTTCGCGGCTCTCGCAGCAACCGTCGCGCCTCCCAACCGGCTCGCCCAATCGAGCTTGCTGCGACATGATTCGTAGAAGCTGTGCTCTACCGGGTAGAGCAACTCGAGCTGGTGGGGGTACTTGCGGATCTGCACCCGATCGGCCGTTTCAACCGGGATGTCCACCTGGGAGTCACAACTGACCTGGGGGTTAGTCGAGTCGGTGGCACCAACGATCACCTCTATATGGCTATCGCCGGGAACCATCAACGGCCGGGAGGTCAGCGTGTGTGGAAACATGGGCACGATCACGATCGCGTCGAGATTGGGATGCATGATGGGCCCTCCAGCCGAGAGCGCGTATGCCGTCGAACCCGTCGGAGAGGAAATGATCAGCCCATCGGAGCGCTGGTCGTAAACAAACGCTCCATCGATCACCAGCGAGAAGTCCATCATCCGGGACATCGTTCCCGCGTGCACGACCACGTCATTCAGCGCGCAGGAACCCCCGACGTCCACCCCATCTCGAATGACGCGCGCTTCGAGCAGGAAGCGATGATCGGCAACATATTCGCCGGCTAACACCTCGCCCAACTGCTGCGCAATCTGATCCGGCGCCACGCCCGCCAGGAAACCCAGCCCGCCGCGATTGACCCCGATCACCGGCGTACCGGCAGCGGCGAAATCGCGCGCAACGCCCAGCAGGCTGCCGTCGCCGCCCACCACCACGATCAGGTCACACTGCGCGCCCAGCTCGTCCCGTGATAACACCGCATCGGCCGCTCCAGCCAACATTTCCTGGCTTGCCTGCTCCGCAAGCAGTACGACCCCCTGGGCCCGCAGGAACGACTCGACCAGCAACACCGCCTCGGCGACGTTGTGATTGCCGTGGCGCGCAATGACGCCAACGTTATCGAAGCTCATGGTGGATCATCAGTACTGACGGGAACGTATGAGTATACACAGCGGTCCAATCCGCTAGCGATCTCCTGGTAATAAAGGCGCAGCTTGAAATATGACCCTTCAGCAGTCAGTCTGGGCGCCGTCCGATAGCGCCGTCCGGACTGGAGAACGCACATGATGAATACGCTACGCGCCCGACACCAACAGGTTCTCACGTCTGCCAATTCGAAGTTGGCCCGAGCGCCGGATACCAGCCTGTGGGAGGCGATGCGCGAGGAAGCCGAAGAGAAAGCTCTTCAGGAGCCGATCCTGGGCAGCTACTTTCACGCGACGATCCTCAATCACCACAGCCTGCGCTCGGCGCTCAGCTTTCGACTGGCGAGCAAGCTCGACAATCCGATGCTGCCCACGATGCTGATCCGCGACGTGATCGAGGAGGCGGTGAACGACGACGAGTCGATTCTGACGGCGGCAGAAATCGATATCCTGGCGACCTACAATCGCGACCCCGCGTGCGAAGACCTGTCGACGCCGTTCCTGTACTTCAAGGGGTTCCACGCGTTACAGGCGCATCGCATTGCGAACTGGTTGTGGCGCCAGGAGCGCCGGACGCTCGCGCGGTTCTTCCAGAATCAGATCAGCGTCACGCTCGGCGTTGATATCCATCCCGCGGCCCGGATCGGTTCGGGCATCATGCTGGACCACGCGACCGGTATCGTTGTCGGCGAGACAGCCGTCATCGACGACGATGTGTCGATCCTCCACTCGGTAACGCTCGGCGGTTCAGGCAAGGAATGCGGCGATCGGCACCCCAAAATCCGTCGTGGCGTGCTGCTTTCCGCCGGTTGCAAAGTGATAGGGAACATCGAAGTCGGTGAAGGCGCCAAAGTCGGCGCCGGCAGCGTCGTGCTGCAGGACGTTCCGCCGCACGTTACCGTGGCCGGCGTCCCCGCCAGGATTGTCGGGCGCCCTTCCGGCGATTCACCCGCACTGGACATGGACCACAGCTTCGAATGAGATTGGCGGAGCATGGCTGAACCCACGTGCCCCAACTGCGCCGTGGCCGGCGTGGAACACCTGGCTTCAAAGGACAGCGTGGAGCGGTCTCGAACCAAGGACCCCTGGTTCATCGTGGTGTACTGCGATAATTGCGGATACGTCTACGACGTGGTCGCGAAGCACACCTTCACCCAACCGACGACCCCGCGTTTCGTCATCCCAAAGGTCTGAACACTCGCCAACTGGGCAAGAGCAGGCTCAGGGCGCGTTGAACAGCCAATCGAACAAAATCGCAACGCCCGCCACGGGCGCAATCAAACCGAGCGCAGAGCCGATTAGGTAGTCGCGAAATCGCACCTTGGTGAGCGCCAGCGCGTAGTTCAGCGGTGGCGCCAACCACAGCATCAGGCGCAATAGCGCCACCGTGCGGATCGGCCGGTCGTCGAGGTGGGAAAGTATCCGTTTCAGCCACGGCTTATCGACAGTGCCTAGCGGCGTGCCGCCTATTCGCCGCACCACCACGAAGCTGAAACCGACCGATACCACCGACGCCAGCCACGCCAAGCCAAACCCCAGCACCTTGCCATAGAGAAGAATGCCGGCCACGACGAACACCATCCCTGGAACATGGACGAACTCACCGCCCGCAAACACGGCCATGTACAGCGCCCATCCCCACGCCCCGGCGCCGTGCACGAACTCGTGAATGCTCTGAGCGTTCACATTTTCGGTAACACCGAAGTACCTGCCAACCGCAAACACCGCGACCAGAACACCAGCGAGGAGCGCAAGTCGGACGGCGTAGTTCGGAGTCTCTTCTTGCGGGGGGGCGGCCAATGGGGAGTTCGGCAACCGCGCCGGTCAGGGGAGCTCGCCGCGCAGCAGTTGTTGCAAGCGCTGACTGCGGGCTTGCTCATGCCGCAATTCAGACTTGAGCTTCTGTATCTCGTCGCGACAGCCACTGATCTGATCCAGATAGACCTGCTGCTGCTGTTCCAGATCGCCACGGTGCTTGGCCGTCAGCGCGTCGGTTTGCTCGCTGTGCTGGACGATCAGTTTCTGCAGGCTGACAGTGCCTTCGTCACCGAAGGTTCGCTCGATCTTACGCTGCAACAAGTTGCGGCTGTGACGCGCGAACGGATCGTCATCCTTAGCGTTCGGCGCACCATTGTCGGCGGAGGTTCTGCTGTCAGGCAGCATGCCATTGTCGGTGGATGTTCCGTTGGCAGGCGGCGTTCCCTTGGCGAAGGAGGTTTCGTTGGGCGGCGCCGAGCCATTGTCGGTGGACGCATCGTCGCTCGGCGGCGCTTCCTTGGCGGCAGACGTTCCATTGGTCTGCGCTACCTCATTGGCAGGCGGTGTTTCGTTGGTAGGCAGTATTTCGTCGGCAGGCGGTGTTTCGTTGGCAGGCGGCGCTTCGTCGGCCAGCGGCGATGCTTCGCCGTTGGCGCCGGCATCTTCGGCACCTCCCAGGACTTCAATGCCTTCGAGCAGGCCGTCGAACAACGTATCGCCCGTCTCGTCCAGAACATCGAATTCGAGGCTCGACTCCTGGTTCCTGACGGTCTGCTGGTCGTAGCCGAGACGGTTGCTCCGAGCCACGCTCTGGGCCTGCCCAAGCGGGTTCGCATCTCCATCGCCTTCCGGCTCCCAGAGATTGTGCGCGTGCCATGAGACCGGACACTGGCTGCGACACGCGAGGCGTATCGGTCCACTCCCCAGATCCGGACCGCCGCCAGCGACCGAAGCAAGGTGTTGAAGCGGCACGCTGAAGGAGGAATCCGTGTCGCCGTTCTCGTCGATGCCCAGGGTAAAACAGACGACGCCGCGAATGGCCAGACCGGTACCGATGACCACATACATGCCGGAGACTACGCTGGCAGCATAGGCTTCCAGCTTCGCGTCACCCGCAAGACAGGCTTCGAAATCGGCAAACTGCATCTCCTCGGTGATTTCACCACCGTCGAAAATGAATACCGCTTCTGAAAATGCCTCTTCCTGACCCATGCTGATCCTACTGCGCTCCAACCAGGATCGCGCTCGTAGGTCATTACAGCGCAAATTAGCACCCGCTTCCGCCGCGGAAGTCACACTTTCAGATCCACTCAGGTTCGATTATTCCACGCTATACGGGGTCGGGGGTCGGGGTTGGGGGTCAGGGCGGAGGAAAATTCGCCATGATCGCACCGATGATGGTGCGCAGCACCGGCTCCGGATCAGCTTGGTCCTTCGAGGTGATGTTTTTGGTCGCCCAGCCATGCCATACGGGGCCGTGCCGCTTCACGTCAAACACGTCGATCGACAACCGACCTTCAGTGTACTGACGAACGCTGACCTGGCTCGCCTGATATGGATAGCCGCCCCACCGATAGGAATGGCGGTAAGCCGTCGGGTAGCTGTCGACCCGGATCTTGTCGCGTGAGCCCACAGTGAACGCAACCACGAAATCGGCATCCTCGGGATCGGGAACGAAGTGATACCCCTTGGAACGCAGCGCTTCGTCGGTGATCCGCATGAGCCGCCCTTCGAGCAGAGGGCTCTGGCCGCCTTCCAGCAGAGGCCGCGGACCGATCCATGAAAAGGTCTTGTAACCCGAGAAATCTGCAGTCGGATCGTAATCGTGCTCCGCACGCAGTGACGAGCACCCGGCTAGAACGACCAGCCCCATGATCGCCATAACGCTCGCTGAGAAACCCCGGAAACGCTCCATACGCCCACCTCGATCCGTGACACGGCGCTCATTCTGACTTAAAGACGGGGCGCTGGGAACCGCCCCCTACAGGCAAGGCGCGGGAACCGCCCACGGGCCGAGTAGAGCGACCCGGCGCCATAGATTCCCGAATGAGCAGTCAATCACACGCCACGGCGGTAGCGGTTGGTATCCTCCATATTGACCAAGCAATCGACTGGACCGTTCACCGGCATGGACAGCGGTACGAAATCAGGGGGCCTGCAACGGGTCGAAGTCGACGACCTGTCGCTTGGCATGTACGTGGCCAAGCTCGATAGGCCGTGGCTGGAAACCTCTTTCGTCCTGCAGGGTTTTTACGTTCGCTCGCAGGACACCATCGTCGAACTGGCCGCCGAGTGCGGCTACGTTTACGTAGACCCCAGGCGCTTCGACAGCAGTGCGGCTGAGCGCAAGCTGCGTCTCGTAGTGTCGAACCCGGACATGGACAAGCGCTCGCACCCGGGGGCGGCACACCATTCCTCGATCGCCCCAAGCGAACCACGCGCTTACAAAGACCGTGTCGAACTGACCGAAGAAATCCAGCCCGCGCAGACCTCGCTGGAAGAGGCAATCCACGTTCTGGAAGGCGTGGTACGCAAGTTGCAGAACAGTGGCGGCGTGGACATCGCCGACATCGAAAGCGCGGTCCGACCGATCGTCAGCAGCGTCATGCGCAACAAGGATGCGCTGGCCGCGTTATTGCGCATGAAGCGCATCGACGACTACACCTATTCTCATGCCATCTCGAGCGCCGTGTGGGCTTCCGTGTTCGGCCGCGAACTGGGCTTCTCACCCGAGGACATCGATTTACTCGCCGTCGGCTGCGCGACACTCGATATCGGAAAGACCCAACTGCCCAGGGAGCTTCTGGTGCAGCCTGATGCACCCAGCGAAGCGCAGTGGGAACTGATCAAGCGTCACCCCGAAGACGGCGTTCGCTTGCTGACGGGATCCGGCGAGCTGAATCCGATCATCCTGGCGATGATCGAAACCCACCACGAACGCCACGACGGATCCGGCTACCCGCTGGGGCTGTCCGGAATCTCGATCCCGGTGTTCGGCCGGATCGCGGGCATCATCGACAGCTATGACGCGATGATCACCGAACGTCCCTACGCCACCGCTCGCTCATCTTTCAATGCCGTCATGGAACTCCAGAAGCAGGCCGGCATACTCTTCCAGAAGGAACTGGTCGACTACTTCATCAAGGCCATCGGTGTGTTTCCCGTGGGGACTGTGGTGGAACTGAACACCGGGGAAGTAGGCATCGTCATTGGCCAGGACACTACCCGACGCCTGCGCCCGAAGGTGATGCTGATCCTGGACGAGGATAAGCAGTCGCGTGACGAGATGCTGATCACCGACCTCGGTACGGTGGACAGCGATCCGTCCAAACCGCTTTCAGTCTGGATTACCAAGGAACTGCCCCAGACTGCCTACGGGATTGATCCCAGAGAGTACTTCCTCTAGCTGCCGCTCCTGCCATGGCAATCACCAATTCAGCGTTGCACACGCAACTACTCGATGATCTCGATTCGACCCGGGGCAATGCCGCCCTGTGCGTGCTTTCTCTGGACAACCTCGGTCGCATTGCGGGCGAATTCGGCATTCGCGCGTCCGAATATGCATCCCGGGAATTCGACAATCGCATCAGCGGCATCTTGCGCCATTCGGACCGGAAACTGGTGCTCGCGCCCGATCGCGTGTGCGTGGTGTTCGACGAGTTGCGCGACCCGAACCACACGCTGCTGGTCGCGCTGAAGATCGAGCGTTCCTTCGAGCAACCCGCAATGTTCGAAGACGCGCAGATCAAGCTCACGCCACGTGCGGGTCTGGTGTATTGCGGCAGCCCGGCCGAACGCCAGAACCGGGACGTGAACGAGCTGTACCAGTACGCCGAGACAGCGCGCGAACTGGCCGTGGAGCAGAATACCTGTTACCAGATCGCCACTGCCGCCGACGTGACGAAGGCGCGCAACGACTGGAATCTGAACGACGTCATCGAGGATGCCTTGCTGCATCACCAACTCGAGCTCTTTTACCAGCCGAAAATCGACCTGACCGATGGATCCCTCATCGGGTTCGAAGCATTGATGCGCTGGCCACGTGGCGACGATCTGCTGACACCCGACCAATTCCTGCCGATGTTATCGTCACGCCGGATGCGCCAGCTCACCGATTACTGCCTGCGCGCGGCGATCAAAGCAAGCGCCAGCCTCGACCAGACATTGCCCATCGCCATAAATCTCGACCCCACCGTGTTACGCGACCCGGGTTTTTTCGACTTGCTGGTCCAGGAGGCGGAGATCTGGCAGGTGGATCCATCCAGGTTGAGCTTCGAGATTACCGAATGTGGTCTGATCGCTGACTACGAACGCACGACCGCCATACTCAACCGGTTTCGTTCGGCCGGCTATCGAATTGCGATTGACGACTTCGGCACGGGTTACTCGTCGCTGCAGCACTTCGGCACGCTGCCGGCGGATGAGATAAAAATCGATCGCTGCTTCATCACCCATCTGTGCGACGACGAGGACAGCCGGCACATTACCCAGACGATAATCGACCTCGCTCATCGCTTCGATCGGACCGTAGTTGGCGAAGGCGTGGAGGGCCATCCGGCCGCCGACGTGCTTCGTGATCAGG
>PVMS01110055.1_pt1 | contig 15862 bp, 16 predicted proteins | sample 1853461 | NCBI WGS metagenome assembly PVMS01 (sample SAMN08582032, study PRJNA380276) | Marine sediment metagenome, whole genome shotgun sequencing project. | isolation source: ocean sediment barecode stripped | collected 2017 | reverse complement strand
CTTGTATCTTTTGAGAAAGTCCCAATGCTTCTTTGTCTTTGATTAATGCTGAATTATAAAGCTCCCGATTTTCCTTGAAGAACCTCTGCACGTTTTGACGTCCCTGGCCGATGCGCTCTCCTTCAAATGAATACCAGGAACCGCTTTTTTCAATGATACCGGTTTCAACACCTGTGTCGATAAGATCGCCTGCCTGCGATATGCCTTCACCGAAAATGATATCGAATTCAGCCTCCATGAAAGGCGGCGCCATCTTGTTTTTGACTACGCGCACCCTTGTCCGGTTTCCCACAATGTCCTGCCCGTCCTTGATCGAACCGATGCGTCGGATATCGAGTCTAACCGAAGAATAGAATTTCAACGCATTCCCTCCGGTTGTTGTTTCAGGGTTGCCGAATACTACGCCGATTTTCATGCGGATCTGATTAATGAAAATAACCGAGGTCATGGTCTTGCTGATTGTACCGGCCAGTTTTCTCATTGCCTGGGACATAAGCCTGGCCTGAAGCCCCATGTGGGAATCCCCCATCTCGCCTTCTATTTCCGCCCTGGGCACAAGTGCGGCGACCGAGTCGATCACAATGATATCCATAGCACCGCTTCTCACCAGCATATCTGTAATTTCAAGTGCCTGTTCTCCTGTATCGGGCTGGGCAACCAAAAGTTCGTCACAATCGACACCAAGCTTCTTGGCATATGAAGTGTCGAGGGCATGCTCGGCATCGACAAAAGCGACAATTCCGCCTTGCCGCTGGGCCTCGGCAACAGAGTGAAGCGCAAGGGTTGTTTTGCCGGATGATTCCGGACCGAAAATCTCGATCACCCTGCCCCTGGGGATCCCTCCCACGCCAAGCGCTTTGTCTAGCCCAAGGGAGCCGGTCGGTATTACAGGAACATCTACAATTGGACTGCTCCCCAGCTTCATAATAGACCCCTTGCCGAACTGCCGTTCTATTTGGGCCATGGCGGTTTCTACCGCCTTTTCCTTGTCCGGTGAATTACTCATAATATCCTCCCTATCGATCACCATACATTTTGTTTACGCGAAAAAAATCAAAATCGACAAAAATATTTATTAACCAAAGATGCTGATCTCGTAAAAAATCCGATTTAGACGGTTTTGTAAAAAGTTCAAATTCAAGGCGTGCAAATTTTGTAATCATGAGGCGTACTTAACGTACGTTGAATGATTACGAAATGCAGCACAACGCAGAAGTTGGACTTTTTACGAAACCGTCAAAGATGCTTCCACCAGCTTAGTATAAACAGCTCCTGTGGGTTTCAGCTCACTTTTGAACAAAATGATCCTGTCGGCAACAAATGATTCCGATTCAAACCCTACCAATTCATCAAGTGCATCACCAAATCTTTTTGGATCGATCTTAGCCTTAACCCGACCCAGCGTTAGATGACCTCTAAATGATCTGTTCTCCTTGGGAAAACCGATTGCCTCTAATTTTTCATCAAGTGTCTTATGCAATCCAACCAGCAGGTCGAGTTGGCCTGAAATGCCAACCCATATGACACGGGGGCGTTTGATACCCGGAAAGGTGCCTACCCCTTTTGCTCTGAGTGTTATAGGCGAATATTCCTTCACTGATTCAAATATTGCCTCACCAACTTTTTCTATATCAGCCTTCTTTACGTTGCCTAAAAATTTGAGAGTAATATGGATGTTTTCCGGCCTGACCCATCTGATTTTAAAACCATAAGACCTTATGTTTTCCTGAACTCTGCTGATGGAGGAGATAATTTTTTCCGGGAGCTCCACAGCTATGAAAGTTCGAATGGTTTCAGACATGGGAAATTGACTATTTACAATTGCCTATTGAATATTGGATCCGCCGTTAGTTTTTACTTTTCATTTTTTATTTTAAAATTGTAAGAATTCCTTAAATCTTTAATCTTCAATTGAAAATCTTCAACCAAATGAGGGTTGAGAAATGAAACCACGAAAAATTTTTACCACAAAAAGTACGAAATTCATAATTAAGGGACTAAGTCGGTAACGTAAATTGCGGCTCTCCGATAATGAACTTACCCTTTAAAATCCATTTTTTCAATAGTTCGGCAATCTCACGAGCCCTTACCACGCTGGATAGCGGCACGGTCGATACATCCTCTCCCTTGAAATTGATATGACCGCTCTTCAGCTCCGCGTAACTGACCTGGCCGTAGCTTTTTGAAATACCGTTTGCATAATCATGTCCATAATCCACAATCTGTGTAAACAACTCTTCATCTGATACTGCCGTGTACTGAACAATCTCTTCATTCAATATGGGAATGGGAATACCCAGACCGACGGAAAGTGAACTTCCATAGCCAAGGAGACTCACGCCCACAAGCCACTTTTGATTCATCTTTTTGAGATCTCCCATGACCCAGAGTGTCCCGGCAGGTGTAATGGGAACACCTCTTTTTGTTCTTTTAACCGAAGGATTGTGCTGGGTGCCGTACCAGGTAACATATCCCTCTGCCCCCCCTAAAAAAATCCGGGTCCCAAGGCCGATTGTCTTATAATAAGGATCGTTAAAAAGCGGGCTTAGTTGTCCGGCCGAGCAGTAATTTACATTGGACGCCTTGGGTTTCAAGGCGCCCATGTACGTATAAACTATTTTATTGGTCAGGTTTACGGCGCAGTTATAATTTTGATACCCGTTTCTCGGACTACATAGCGTGGCTTGGGGAAGTTTGCGCAGAGAAATCTCCTTTTCGATCATCCGGCTCGGATAGCAGTCTGTTCCGTAACCTTCGGCCTTTAAATGGACATTCTTTCCTGCAAGCAGGTCCTGAATCACATGACCGCCGCCATAGTTAAATTCCCCTGGATAGACCTTGTTCAACGGATCATCCTCACAAGGCTCTGTAACCCCTATATAGCAATCCACCGCAGCCAAGCCTGCATATGAAGGCACATTGTTCAGCCAGACTTTGGAGGCCTTCATCCTCGGAACAGTGTGCCCGAAATTTATAAATGCACCCGATGAACACATGGGGGCAAAAGTTCCGGTGGTAACAACGTCAACATGCCTTGCAGCTTCAACCGGCCCTTCCTCTTTAACAATATCAATGATCTCCTCGGCGGTAACCACAACAACTTCCCCGGATCTGATCCTTTCATTGATCTCCTGATAAGTCTTGTTGATCTTATATTTTTTCATCGTCCATCACCTATGTTACGTATCCATCAAAATAAAATTGGTGGCTTCGTCGTGTTGTTTATGCAACGTTAGGGGTTAATAGACTTTATTACGTCAATCTTGTCCGAGATATTGTTATTTATCCAGGCCGCATCCCACCATTCAACAGGGTTTACAAAGGTATTATGGACAAACATGCCGAAATGGAGATGATCTCCGCCTGCCAGGCCTGTGCTTCCGGTGCGACCAATAATATCACCTTTAGAAACCATTTGTCCTTCTTTGACAACAAAACGGCTTAAATGGGAATAGGTGCTGAACAGCCCGAAGCCATGGTCAATTATCACTGTTTTTCCGTAAATACCCAAGCCTCCCGCAAAAACGATCTTTCCTTTGTTTGATGCCGGAACCGGTGATTGTGCAACAGAAGCCAAATCGACTCCCAGGTGGACCTGTCGGTCGATTACTCGTCCTTTATAATTATATTTCCGATGGTCAGCAAAACCAGCACTTCTTTCTGACTTCGAAAGCCTCAGGAATGCACCATCCCAGTATAAGTCTTTTTCGGTCTTCTCCGCAAGTTCGACTATTTCCATGTAGCCGTCCTGACGAAATTCACGGTTAACTTTAAGAAACTTGTCGATCAGTGATGCTTTGGAACCCTGCGAAATTTCTACATCAAATTCCGGCATTTTCCTGTTAAGAAACCTGTCTGAAATTTCAATTAAATCATTTTTGAAAATTCTCTTTTTAAAATGATGGGGAAGGCCCGCCCTTGCACTGTTGCCAGCAAAATCGGTTGCTTTGACAAAGAGCTCGGTCTCAGTCCCCTGCTTAAAACTAAGTGCAAAAAAAGCCATTAAGATTTTCGAATCCTTAAAATTTCCCGAATGTCCCGGGAAAAAATTATCCCCCACATAGACACCGCTTTTGGAGCACGATTCCGACAACTTGTATATGACAAGGCCTGATCCGCCCTGGCTAACATTGTGAAATCTGGTCAGAATATCCACATCAGGCGGCCTTGTGTCTATTTCCACAATCTTCTCTATATAGGTTTTGTTGCCGCGCCACAATCCCCGCCAGGAAAAATCCCTTGCAACTATACGCAAAATCGCTTTGCCGTCGGATATTCCCATTTTTTTTGGCTCGATATCGATTTTATAAGACGCTTCATGTATTTCCCCGCCGCCTAAAAGGCCGACACCCTGAAAATCCTTTTGGATTAAAACAGTCTCCTTTCTGTCTTTTATAAGTCCGATCCATATGCTTCGCACTCCGCTTTTGGCATCAGAAACCGCAACGGAAATCGACCGGAGTTTGCCTATGGACTGAGACGGAAGTTCCAGCATAACAGAAGGTTTTTCACCTTCGAGCCTTACCACCAATACCCAGGCAACCGGCAACATTACGAAAAAACATACCAGTGCAATCAGCCATGACCTTAACTTTTTCTTCTTAGCTTTCAATATGTTACAACCCGCCTTTCTCTGTTTTTTGAAATTTTAATATTAACAGTAAAAAATAGTGTAATCAAGGACTGTTTTTCGTTTCTTGACTTTTACCCTTGTGCGCGATAAAAATATATTATGGAATATTTCAATACTGATGAAGCAACTTCTCAACATATTGTTTGAGCCCAAAAGACTTTTAAGAACCATCAATGCGGAGAAAATGAGGATATGGCCAAATTGGTCAAAACAGGTGACATCTTAATCGGACAGGGGTCTCCGCTGGTTTTGATCTCAGGTCCTTGTGTTATAGAAGATTATAAAACAACTTTTGAAATAGCCTCTTTTTTAAAAGAACTGACGCAAAAATTGGATATTCCCTTTATATTCAAGGCTTCCTATGACAAGGCTAACCGAACATCCATAAATTCCTTCAGGGGTCCCGGCATAACTGAGGGACTAAAAATTCTTGAAAGTATCAAAGCTGAACTTGGTGTCACGATCCTCTCGGATATTCACAGTATAAGTGAAATTGCTGATGCGGCCCTGGTTCTGGATATAATCCAGATCCCTGCTTTTTTATGCAGACAGACTGATTTAATTGTTGAAGCTGCCAGAGCAGGAAAGCCTCTGAATATTAAAAAAGGACAGTTTCTTGCCCCATGGGATATAACAAATGTTGTCGAAAAAGTGACCTCCACAGGAAACCACCAGATCCTGATCACGGAAAGGGGAACAATGTTCGGATACAACAATCTGGTGGTAGATTTCCGCGGTATAAAGATAATTCAAGATTCTGGCTGTCCGGTGATATTTGATGCAACGCACAGCATCCAGCTCCCCGGCGGGGCGGGTACGAGCTCAGGAGGGCAGCGGGAATTTGCGCCAATTCTTGCATGTGCGGCAGTTGCCGCCGGAGCAGACGGAATATTTATGGAAGTTCACACAGACCCTGACAAGGCGCTTTGTGACGGTCCTAATTCATTAAAGCTTGACAACTTACACGAACTTTTTTCCCAGCTCAAGGCTATAAAAGCCGTGCAACAAAAATTTTATGGTTTCAAATAAGATGAAAGACATAAAACTCCTGATTCTCGACGTTGACGGTGTTCTCACCGATGGCAGTATTATTTACGATGACAACGGTGTTGAGACCAAGGTCTTTAGCGTTAAAGACGGCCTCGGTATAAGACTTCTTATGGAAGCAGGAATCAACCTGTGTATCGCTACCGGCAGAAGCTCAAACGCTCTTAATAACCGATGTGAAAATCTTGGTATTGTCCATATTTTCGACGGTGTAAGTGATAAGGCTGCGGTACTGGATCTTATTTTAGACCGGGTGGGCGTATCTGCCCACGAAGTTGCATTTATCGGTGATGACCTGCCTGACCTTGCTTTGATGCAAATGGTCGGGCTTTCTATAGCCGTAGCCGATGCTCATAAAACTGTACTTGAAAATGCAGACATGGTGACATTGGCAAAAGGAGGGGCGGGGGCAGTTAGAGAAGCCTGTGAAGCAATATTGAAAGCTCAAGGACTCTGGGAAAATATTTTGGAACGTTTTTATAATGCCGCTTATAAAAAACAATAATCCCAAAAAATTAAAACTCTTTCTGCTATCGGTTATTCTGATCACATTGGGCGTCATTATATCGATCTTTGTGGGCCATCGCCGTGCTTATGACAAAGAAAACCACATTGTTTCATACGTTCAAAGTAAAGCAAACATTTCAATAGGCAAAGTTCATCAAACAGCAACCCGAAATGGAATTACGGAATGGAACCTGGACGCCGCATCAGTCGAATATATTGACAAAAGTAACCAGGCAATTTTTCAAGATCTGTCTGTAACTTTTTACCTTAAAGACAAAACCAAAGTCTATCTAACAGCAAACCAAGGTATTTTAGAAACAGATTCAAACGACATTGAGGTCCTCGGGAATGTTATAGTGAAAAATGAATATTACAGTCTTAAAACCGAAAATCTACATTACAAGCACAACAGCCGAATAATCTTCTCGAAAGTTCCGGTGAAAATCAGCGGAAATTCAATCGATTTTGTTGCTGATTCTATGTCTTTGAATTTAAACACAAATAAAACATTGCTCCAAGGAAGAGTAAAAGGAACCCTAAATGAGAAGATTACGCTATAATCAAAGTGGCAACCAAATTTTGTTTTTCTGGATCACGGCTTTTATGCTCGTCGCTGTGTTAATGAATTCTTTTGTATGTGCTGAAGATAAGCCGAATTTTACAGATACACATAAAAATAAAAAAAACGAAAAAATCCACATTACAGCAGACAAACTGATCTCTGATCACGAGGCCAAGTATGCCGAATTTATTGGAAATGTCATGGCAACCCAAAGAGATACTGTTATCACCGCCGATAAGCTTAAGATCTTTTTTAAAAGAGGTATGGATAATAAAAAAAACCCGCTTGCCGGTGATGAATCGATAAAAAAAATAGTTGCCAATGGTAATGTGCAAATAAAATTCGACAACAGGGTTGCAGTAACCCAACAGGCAGTATATATTACCGAAACCAGGGTCCTTGTCTTGTCAGGCGCCGACTCAAAGGTCATAAGCGGGAACAATTCTATTTCCGGTGAAAAAATTACCGTCTACAGAACAGACGGACGCATTCAAGTTGAAAGCGGCAAAGGAGAACGTGTTGAAGCTGTATTATATCCCGGGGAAAAGGGTATTAACTAGTGTCCATCCAGAAACAGCATCTTTCGGCCCAATACTGCGTTCTCGGATTTTTCCGATCCTCGACGTAGAAGCACTACGCCTGCCGGATTTCGGGCAGGTAAGACACAAGGGCACCTGAGCAGTTACGAATTCTTTTTTATAAAATGGCAAAATTATCTCTCGAAAAGCTGGTCAAAATATATAATGGGAGGCGGGTTGTAAATTCCGCAAGCCTCTATATCGACGATAGCAGCGTTGTCGGTCTTCTGGGTCCAAATGGCGCCGGGAAAACCACCACCTTTTATATGGCCATTGGAATGATAAAGCCTGATGAAGGCCATGTCTTTCTTGACGATAAAGATATCACGAATTACCCCATGTACATGAGGGCACGCAAGGGTGTCGGCTATCTGCCTCAGGAAAGCTCGATATTTAGAAAGCTGACCGTAAAACAGAATGTAATGGCGATTCTTGAAATTATATCCATCCCTAAATCGGAGCGGGAGGTTCGGGTCAATACTCTTCTTGACGAACTCGGCATAGAGCACCTTGCAAACCAAAAGGCCAATCTTCTTTCAGGCGGAGAACGGCGGCGCCTTGAAATATCACGTGCGCTTGCCACAAACCCGTCCTTTATTCTTCTTGATGAACCCTTTGCAGGTATAGATCCTCTGGCTGTAATCGACATAAAAAACATCATAGGGCTTCTTAAAAAGCGTGGTATCGGTATTCTTATATCTGATCATAATGTAAGAGAAACTCTTGAAGTCTGTGACAAAGCATATATACTAAATGATGGCAGTGTAATTGAATCCGGCCCTCCTGACAAGATAGCTACAAGCGAAATCGCACGCCGGATATATTTAGGAGACGAGTTTAAATTATCAAATGGCACTTGAATTACGTCAAGAACTGAGATTAACTCAACAGCTTATCATGACCCCACAGCTTCAGATGGCTATAAAGCTTCTGCAGCTGTCGCGACTTGAGCTTTTGGATACTATCCGCCAGGAACTCGAAGAAAATCCAACATTGGAGGAGGATGTCCAGGAAGTTACTCCCGAAGAGCAGCCTGCTGAACAATCTGAAGATTTACCTGCCGACCCACCCTCTACAAAAGAGGTTACTATAGAAGAAAAAATCCGTGATGATATTGACTGGAACAATTATCTTGATGAATACAATTCATCGGGTAGAGTCCATTTCGAGACTGAAAGAAGAGATGCACCAAATTTCGAATCCTTTTTAACACGCAAAGAATCTTTGCGTGAACACTTACTTTGGCAGCTGCTTATGACATCCCCCACAAAGGAGGAAGAAAAGATTGGAACCTTTATCGCCGGCAACATTGATAAAGATGGTTATCTGGATGTTCCTGTTGAATACCTTGCCAATGAGAGCGGTGCTAACCCTGAAAAGGTCGAACAGATTTTATCTCTCATGCAGACCTTTGATCCTATAGGTGTTTGCTCAAGAAATCTCAGTGAATGTCTGCTTATTCAGGCAAAGTATTTTGAACTTGACGATACCATCGTAATCGAAATCATTACTAACCATCTCAATCATCTTGAAAACAAGAACTACAAGGCCATCTGCAAGGTTCTAAAAACAAATATTGAAGATGTTATTTCTGCTGTCAATGTTATCATAGGTTTAGATCCAAGGCCCGGCCTGCAATTCCTTGATGAGGAACCTCAATATATCACTCCCGACATTTATGTCTATAAACTGGATGATAATTTCGTGATCATGTTAAACGACGACGGGATGCCAAAGCTGCGTGTTAACCCTTTTTACAAAAGTGCCGTCAAGAACGGCAAAAAAATGCCGGACAATGTAAAGGATTACGTACAGGAAAAGATGCGTTCTGCAACATGGCTGATCAGGAGCATTCATCAACGCCAAAAAACCATCTACAAAGTGATGGAAAGTATCTTGAAGTTCCAGCGACTCTTTTTTGATAAGGGTATCGAATACTTAAAACCCATGGTGCTAAGAGATGTTGCTGAAGATATCGAAATGCACGAGTCGACAATCAGCAGGGTTACAACCAACAAGTTTGTTCATACCCCGCGCGGCATTTTTGAATTGAAATATTTTTTTAACAGTTCTATTAGAAGCGTCGAGGGCGATGCATTAGCCTCTGCCAGCGTTCAGGAGAAAATAAGACTCATCATCGAAAGTGAAAATCCTCAAAGACCGTACAGCGATGATAAAATCTCTAAACTTTTAAAGGAGGCCAACATTAATATCGCTCGCAGAACCGTGGCCAAATATCGTGAAATAATGAAAGTACTGCCATCAAGCAAACGCAAACAATTTTAGGGAGGTTGTAAGCATGCAGACATCGGTTACATTTAAAAATCTTGATCCCTCTGAACATTTAAAATCATATGTTGTGGACAAACTTGATCGCTTTGATAAATTTCTATATAACCCCGCTGAAGCAAACGTTGTCCTTTCGGTTGAAAAGTTCCGCCACTCGGCTGAAATAAATATAATCGGGGACAGGCTAAACATCAATGGCAAAGAAGAAACCGGGGACATGTATTCAGCCATCGATATGGTCCTGGACAAGCTCGAAAAACAGATAAAGAAGAACAAGGAAAAAATTAGAAATCACCGGGGCGGTTCGAAATCAAGGACAAGAGATATTGTCGTTGAAGATACAACACATCTGGAAGAAGAACCTTCTGGTGAGGTCATGGTCAGAAATATCGAATATAAACCGATGGATATTGAAGAAGCGATTATGCAGATGGACATTTTAACATACAATTTTTTGGTATTTACAAATGCCAGAACTGATAAAGTAAATGTCCTTTATCGACGCAAAAATGGCGACTATGGATTGATTCAGCCAAATAGCTAATAATATTTCAATATATCAAAAACGATTTGCAGTTCATTTTTTCAGCCCGAAATTCGTAACATCATAAAACAATTTGTTTGGTATCATTAAATGAAGATTCTTGATGTTTTGCGTAAGGAAACAATCCTTGCCGACATGAAAGCTCGTGACAAAAAAGGGGTTCTCGAAGAGCTGGTAGCGCCCGTGGCCCGCATTGCCGGCGTAAATCATGAGCATCTTGTAAGAGTGCTAATGGAGCGGGAACGGCTCGGGAGTACCGGCATAGGTGGCGGCATCGGAATTCCACACGGGAAATTGAAGGATCTTGAATCGCTGGTTCTTGGTTTTGGTTTGAGCCGCAAAGGTGTCGACTTTGAGTCAATTGATGGACTCCCTGCCCATATCTTTTTCCTACTTATAACACCGGAAAATTCAACAGGTTTGCATTTGAAGCTGCTCGCTCGAATTTCCGGGATTCTAAAAAATGACTCTTTCAAGAAAAAGCTGTTAGAAGCTAATGGTAGTGATGAAATTTACTCCATCATTAAAGAGGGGGAGGAAGAGGAAGAAGAGTTTTAAGCCTTAACGCCGGTTAATATTGAAAAAGATAAAAATCATCATTATTACAGGGCTTTCGGGCTCTGGAAAGAGTAATGCAATTGCGGCATTTGAAGACGCGGGCTTTTATTGCGTAGACAACATGCCGGTTGACTTGCTTCCCAAGTTTTTGGAACTACCGATAGAAAGCGATTCTGAAATTGCAGGGCTCGCATTTGTGATGGACCTGCGGGAAAAAGGTTTTATTTCCAAGTATAAATCCATTTTTGAATCTATAAAGGAAAATGGACACGATTTCAAAATCCTCTTTCTTGAAGCTAGCGAAGAAATCCTGCTTCAGCGTTACAGTCAGACACGAAGACACCATCCCATATCTCATGGTAATGGCCTTCTGGACAGGATTCGTACTGAACAGGAGCAGTTGAAAAGCTTAAAAATTGTCGCCGACAAAATTATTGATACTTCCCATTTCAATGTCCACGACTTGAAGTCTGTTATCAATGATATTGCTCAAAAAAGCAAAGACCTTGCGCCAATAAGGATAAACATTCTGTCATTCGGTTTTAAATACGGCATTCCTCACGATGCCGATCTGATTATTGATGTCCGTTTTCTTGCAAATCCGTATTTTGTTCCTGAACTCAAAGATTTGGACGGAACAAACCAAACGATAAAGAACTATATCTTAAACAATGATGAAACCCGCATTTTCTTAAAAAAATATCTTGACCTGCTTGACTATTTAATCCCATTGTATGAAAAGGAGGGAAAGAATTATCTGACCATTGCAGTTGGTTGTACTGGAGGTCGGCATCGCTCGGTGACCATAGCCCAACACATTTTTGAACATATAATAAAATTGGAAAGTCAGATCATCGTCACACATCGTGACATTGATCACTAAAAGGAGCTTTATGATAGGTATAGTTATTGTAACACACAGTCATCTTGGAGATGCACTTATTGATGCAGCTGAATTCATTATCGGGACTCGACCCGATAACATGGTATCGGTTTCCATAAATTTGAATGAAAATGTTGACAAACTGCGCGAAAAAATCGCCCAAGGAATCAAAAAGGTCGACCAGAAAAAGGGAGTGCTTATACTCACAGATATGTTTGGAGGAACCCCTTCCAATTTAAGTTATTCATTTCTTGAAGAAGGTCGAGTTGAAGTCATATCGGGTGTTAATCTTCCAATTTTGATCAAAGCTCTGAATACTCAAGAAAAAACAGAGCTCGGCGAATTCGCTGAAAGCTTGGAAGCTTTTGGAAAGAAGAGTATTTCACTGGCAAGTGGAATTTTGAAAGGGAACAAACGGAAATAGAAGAGTCGATTGCTGACATATACCCCGGAAGGAAACCATGTAAGACGCTTGGCATGATGATATGAAGGAGGCATTATGAGCGTAAAAATTGGCATAAACGGTTTTGGAAGGATAGGACGCCTTATTTTAAGGGTTTCAATCGATCACCCTGAACTCGAGATTGTGGCGATTAATGATCTCATGGACCCAGCCACAATGGCTTATCTTCTTACCTACGATTCTGTTCACGGCAAGCTGGACGTGGAAGTAACAGCCAAAGATGGCTCCATTGAAGTGGGTGGGAAATCGATTGCCGTCACCTCCATAAAAGATCCCGCCGCCCTCGCCTGGAAAGAGTTAGACGTGGACATTGCGGCAGAATGCACCGGTCTTTTCAGAGACTACGAAAACGCATCAAAACATCTTTCCGCCGGAGCACGAAAAGTTATCATTTCCGCACCTGCCAATGATCCTGATATTACCATTGTTATGGGTGTCAACTCACACCAGTACGATCCCAAACAACATCACATTATATCAAATGCTTCTTGCACCACAAATTGTCTTGCACCGGTTGCCAAAGTGCTTCTTGAAAATTTCGGAATCAGGAGCGGACTAATGACGACCATACATTCGTACACAGGCGACCAGCGCCTTCTCGATTTCCCACACAAGGATCTTCGCAGGGCCAGAGCAGCCGCACTTTCCATGATCCCGACCACAACAGGTGCGGCCAGGGCCGTTTCTCTGGTGCTGCCGGAGCTGTCAGGCAAGCTAAATGGTCTTGCCATTCGCGTTCCCACACCAAATGTATCAATTGTTGACCTTGTTGCAAGTATAGAAAAGACAGGCGTCACTGTTCCTGATGTTAACTCCGCCCTAAAAGAGGCTTCAGAAACATCCCTTGCAGGCATACTCGGATATAGCGAGCTTCCGCTGGTATCCTCTGATTATAATGGGGAAACATTATCCTCGGTTGTTGATGGGCTGACTACTTACGTCGTTGACAACATGGTCAAAGTTCTATCCTGGTACGATAATGAAGTCGGATACTCAAAAAGAATGGTCGATCTTGCAGCCATGATCGGGGCACAACTTTGATCAATCTTCAACCTTAAATGAGGATCATTGAATGGCCAACCGCAGACCACTTATTGCCGGAAACTGGAAGATGTATAAAACCTGTTCCGAGGCTGTTGAAGCAGCGGGGCAGCTTGTAAAACTCGTAGCGATGACCTCCGATATTGATGTGATGATCGCACCTCAGTTTACAGCACTGGCACCGGTATCAGATGTTGTCAGGGGAAGCCATGTTTCGTTGGGTGCACAGAATCTTTTCTGGGAAACTGAAGGCGCCTATACCGGTGAAATATCACCTGCCATGCTCGTATCAGTGGGATGCGAGTATGTTATCATAGGCCATTCTGAACGGCGTCAATATTTCGACGAAACCGACGAAACCGTAAATAAGAAAATAAAAGCAGCCATAAAGAATGATTTAATACCTGTTCTGTGCGTGGGAGAATCTGAAAAAGAACGCGAATCAAAAGAAACGTTTTCCGTACTTGACAAACAGGTAAAAAAGGGGATAGAGGGTTTTGCTTCGGATGACCTGGAAACGTTGGTCATAGCATATGAACCTGTCTGGGCCATCGGAACCGGCAAAACAGCATCCACTGACCAGGCTCAGGAGGCTCATCAGTTTTTGCGCTCAGTGCTTGAAAAAAGTTTCGGAAATATGCTTGCAAAATCCATCAGAATACTGTATGGTGGTAGCGTAAAATCTAATAATATCGCAGAGCTTATGGCAATGTCTGATATTGACGGAGCGCTTGTCGGCGGTGCAAGCCTTGATCCTGAAACATTCAGTAAAATCGTTCTTTTTAATAAATAAACTTAGAGACCTTTGAAAAATGAGCGTTTTGCAAAGGTCTCACATGGAGAAATATGTCGATAATTTTAATAATAATGCATGTTATTGTCTGTATAGCCCTTATTATGATCGTTCTGCTTCAGACCGGAAAAGGGGCAGATATGGGAGCTGCTTTCGGAGGAGGCTCCAGCCAGACCCTTTTTGGCAGTACAGGTGCCTCAACGTTTTTAAGCAAGGCGACAACCGTGGCGGCGGTGGTTTTTATGTTAACTTCTTTGGGCCTTGCTTATATGTCCACTCATAAGACCGGTGATTCCATTATGACGGATCAGAAAGCGCCCATAGAACAGCAGGCTGCACCGGCTGCACCTGAAAAAAGTTCTCAACCAAAGCCGGAAACCTCACAGCCTGTACAACCTGCTCAAACAGAATAAAATTTTCAAAATTTATACATGTGCCGAAGTGGTGGAATTTGGTAGACACGCTATCTTGAGGGGGTAGTGGGCAACTCCCGTGCCGGTTCAAGTCCGGCCTTCGGCACCATCAACAAAACCAAGTCCTTACGGAATCCTTTCACCAAATCGGTTATTATTTATAAATCTCAAAGAGACTGCATTTTATGCATCTTCCCTTAAGGTATGAAATGATTAGTTTTTTTAAAACCAAGAAAAGAAAGGAGAAGTCCATGAAGCTGCACACTAAGATGCTTGGCTTTATTGCTATGTTCTTTTTGCTCACCTTCTCACTGGCAGGCTGCGTAGGCAGTAGCAGTAGCGGTGGAGTAAGCGAAGAGACTTATAAATTTGACGACGGCACCTTGCAGGGATGGGCAGCCGACGGGCTCTGGCACGTAACCGAAAACCGCTACTCAAGCTCCCCGAATTCTGTCTGGTACTCTGACGGAGTCGATTATGACACCGGCGCTGCCAACAGCGGCGCTCTAACATCGCCTTTGCTTTACCTGGGCGACTCACCTTCCCTGGACTTTGATTACTTCCTGTCAAACCAATGCCAAACCGATGGAGCGGTTTGTATATCGGACAATCTTTTCGTGGAGGTCTCAACAGACAGTGGCTCTACCTGGACCCAGTTGGAGAATCTACCAGAAGCTCACGCCTTTACAAGCCACACCATTGACCTTTCCGCCTATGCCTTCACCGTTGTGAGAATCCGGTTCTTTTTCGATACGTTTGATGATGCTTTGAACGACTACGAAGGCGCATACGTGGATGATGTGGTAATTACATACGGCGAGGAACTTCCGGCTGTAGCGCTCTTTGCGAACACTTCTTATGTTGCCTACTTACCAGGCAACAGTGTTTATGAGGCAAGCAACCTGGAGGCGACTCTGAACGTAATGGGCCGGAGCGTTGCCACCTTCACCGGCATCACCGCCGCTGATTTTCAGGCCGCAGTAAACGGCAAGGATATCCTGGCCATCCCTGAACTGGAAAACGGTGACCTGGACGCAGACCTGGATGCTGCCGCACGCACGGCTATCGCCGATTTTGTATCAGCAGGAGGAACGTTGATTATTCATGCTGATTTTGCTATTCTTGCCAACTACATAAACCTGCTTAACTCGACATTCGGGTTCTCTCTCGACGATTTTAATAGTACGGGACCATACGACCTTAACACAGCAGATGCATTCGGCACGATCTTTGCCGATGGGCCGTCTACATTGCCTCAAAACAATCTTACAGGTTCCGTATTAACTTCCACGCTTCCGACCGGCGCCAAGGTAATATATGATGACCAAAATACCGGTGATTCCGCCCTGACCTTAATTCCATATGGCGATGGTTCCATTGTTATCTTTGGCTGGGATTGGAACGACGCCGCACCCACCGGCTCGAACGACGGCGGCTGGCTTGAAGTCTTGTACAGGGCAATGCTTACCAATTATTACCTTCAAGCCGATGCGACTGATCGAGGATGGTGGGATGAGACAGGATACCACGATTCTATTAGTAAGGCTACAG
>PVMS01100400.1_pt1 | contig 15866 bp, 15 predicted proteins | sample 1853461 | NCBI WGS metagenome assembly PVMS01 (sample SAMN08582032, study PRJNA380276) | Marine sediment metagenome, whole genome shotgun sequencing project. | isolation source: ocean sediment barecode stripped | collected 2017 | reverse complement strand
CTGCCGCAGCGTCACCGAATGAGGCGCTAGGCAGCAATACATTGTTGCGGTGGCGGATCGAAGGAACTTTCGCAAGGCGGCGTTGGACTGCCACGTGTCGCAGCCGTCGGCTCTCAACTCCGCCAACATGGTGCCCGGCATCGGCCCATCGCCGGACCGCATGCTACAGGCGCGTCTCTTCGGCTATGGCGACGCCCAACGCTACCGTCTCGGGATCAATCACAGCCGACTCGCTGTCAACGTACCCAAGGGGGTCGAGGGTGGCGCCCACAACTACGGGCGGGATGGAGCGATGCGCTTCGACGACAATGGCGGGCGCTCGAAGAATAGCCGAACAGCTACGATGGGCCGCGTCCGTCTGCCGACGACTTCGAGTTCGGTGCTTCCCTATCGGGGACGACCGGTCCGCAGGAGCACCCCGAGCATCGTGAGAACAACGACTTCGTGCAAGCCGGCGCTCTTTATCGGGTGATGGGTGAGGACGAGCGCGAGCGCCTCGTCTCGAACATCGCAGGCAGTCTGGCGCAAGTTACGAAAGACGACGTCATCGAGCGATCCATCTCGTACTTCGCGAAGGCGGACGCCGAGCTTGGCAAGCGCCTTACCCCCGAAGTCGCAAAAGGCCGGCAGTCGAAGTAAGAAGAAGAGCGAGGCCAGTACGTCTCTGGTTCTCGTCTGGCAGAAACAGGCGCGTCAAGCGCATCGACAGGTCTCTAGCCACCTCGGCGAGCGTCGCCATGTGGCCGGATCCGGTGGGGCATTCGACCCTCAGGTCGTCCCCATAATAATGATGAAAGCCGAAGAGTAGTTACCTCTCGAGTTCGCGTGTCTCGCTTCAGCGGGTGATGGTCTGGGGGTGGGGCAGATCGCCCTGGGGTTGGGTGGGAAGACTCTATGGCAGATGTTGAGTCCACCCGCGATACTCGTAAGTCGCACGATCGACAACCTTTTCCACTACCCACTTTTCTGGCTCGTTTCTTGCTTTGCTATTACCATGGTGTCCTTTATTCTTTTCTCCCCATCCAGAGAACAGCTTCCCGAGGACCCTTTTCGTTAGCTTGGATGGCCGTCGCCCATTCCTTCCTCCTCGTCCTCGAGAGAGAATCGGCCAGCGCGCTGATGGGCTTCGTGAACTAGTGGGGAGCTATCGCCACGTTCGGCTGAAGAGCACCTCACAATCGCCAAGGAGATGAATCAGTGGAAGAGATGAGAGTGAATTCCGAGCCCGCACGGAAGGTCCTTCTTACTTCGGTATGCCGCCCCTTCGGGGGACCCGGCGAAGGTGACTCTGTTGGGGCGGAGCTCTTCCATGCCCAAGTCACGCGTGCACAAGGAATCTTCAGCCTTCGGCAAGTCATTCGCTGTTGGGCCATTGATTATCTCGCAGAGAATATCGAGGCTCCTTGCGTCGTGCTTCACTACCCGTCCGAGCGAGAGCTCATACGGGAGCTGAAGGCCGACCACTATCACTACGTGGGCATCAACTTTGTGGTCTCCACCTTCCACAAAGTTCGCCGAATGGTGACGTTGATTCGGAAGCATGCACCCCATGCGAAAATCATTCTCGGGGGTTACGGCACGGTCCTTCCCGATGAGCTACTCGCACCCTTCGCCGATCACGTCTGCCGCGAGGAAGGCATCGGTTTCATGCAGCGACTCCTGGATGAAGACAAGGGGAAGCCCATCCTCCATCCCTATGCGCCGATCCCGGCTATCCGCCTCTACTCCTTTCAACAGCCGACGAAGGTAGGCCACCTAACGGCTGGACTCGGTTGTCCCAACGGCTGCGACTTCTGTTGTACCTCCCACTTTTTCAAACGGAAGTACGTTCCCTTTCTGAAGACCGGTCGCGAGATTTACGAGGAGATCCGGGCAATCGAGCGAAAAGCTGGAGAACGCGGCGATGTATTGAGCAGCTTCATATTTATCGATGAGGATTTCTTCCTTTACAAGAAGAGGGCGCGAGAATTTCTAGATTGTGTCCGCGAAGGGGGCAAGCCCCTTTCGCTCATGGGTTTTGGCAGCGTAAGGGGGCTTTCGCAGTTTAGCGCCGACGAAATCGCCGAAATGGGCTTCGATACCATCTGGACCGCTTTCGAAGGTGTCGAGGCAGGCTATGGGAAACTCGACGGAAAGAATTTGGAGGAGCTCTACGCTGACCTGAATTGGCGCGGGGTTTCGCTTCTTTCTTCGATGATCGTTGGATTTCCCTACCAAGATTCGAACCGAGTCCGCGAGGAATTCGACCGTCTCATGAAGCTAGGGCCGTCGCTAACCCAGATTCTCATTTACTTTGCCTTTCCGCGAACACCCTTTCATGAAAAGGTTGTAGCGGAAAAACGTTACCTTCCCGAATACCAGCGGAACCCCGACCTGAGGCGTTGGGACGGTTTCTCGATGCACTTCGAACACCCCAAGTTCAGCGCGCCCGAGCTCGAGGCTCTTCAAAAGGAGCTTTACAAACAGGACTTCGAACGCCTTGGTCCTTCCATCGTTAGGCTTGTTCGTGTTTGGTTCGAAGGCTACAAGAACCTCCGCCATTCTTCGAACCCGCTGTTACGAGCACGTGCGGAAGAGAAATGGGAGCTTGTTCGCTCCTCTCTACCGGGGATTGTCCCGGCCATGCTTTTTGGACCCAACAGAAAGGCACGCTCGGGAGCGCGGGCTCTGTTCCGTGAGGTCCGAAAAGAAATGGGAAGCCTCTCCGCGGTCGCACGGTTGAAATGCATCGGCTCACCGATTTTGGCGATATGGACGAGTCTTGCAAATCGGCTTCGAGTTTTTCAACAACCCGGACTTCTTCGGATCGAGCATCGCTCAAGGACGGTGGTAAAACGCCAAGTTTCCGTCATGCGGCTTCAAGGTGGGTTTCAGGCCAATCCAATCGCGGCACTCGCCGAAGACTTGAACCAGAAAGTCAGAGATCTGTGGACCCACGTTTTTCCGAAGCGGGACCGTTTCGAGGAAGAATTCTTGGCGAGTGCGGTTACCCGTTTGCCGGACTCCGGCGACGACCGGGTGGAGGGGACGAGGAGATCGACCGACCCCGCGTATATAGGTCCGCCTTCGCCGAGCAGAGCGCCCTAACTATGCGCCAAACTGGACCTCCTCCGTTGGTCTACTAGCAGGGAGACGAGCCGCTGGTGGCAATCGCTGGGAGCTGATCGAGCCTGGTGATCTCGTGGTTAACTTTGGCATCGGGGTCGGCGGCCTTCCCGTGCGGGTTGTACCAGCAAGTCGCGATGCCGTAGTCCGCTCCACCACGGATATCTGAGGTGAGGCTGTCGCCTACCATGAGCGCCGTATCCTTCGTCGGGGAGCCGAGGGCTCGGAACGTCGCGTCGAAAATCTCACGGCCCGGTTTCGACGCTCCGATCTCGGCTGAAATCACGATTGCGTCGAAGTATTGCTCGATGTCGAGACGCTCGATTCGGGCACGCTGCACTTCGCTCAGCCCGTTCGTGATCAAGGCCAGTGTCGCTTGCTGGGTGAGCTGTTCGAGTACCTCGCGGGCCTCTGAGTAGAGACCACCCTTGGCGCCGAGACTGACTTCAAAGCTCTTGGATATCCACCGCCAGGAACGTTTCCTCGAACGCCGCACGTTCGCTGGTATCGGAATCGAACAAGGTGTGGTCTAGATCGAGGAGCAATGTTTGATAGCGCGTCACTTTCGGTACTAACTTGCGAGCGCACCCGGGAAAAGAATGTTGTTCTCCAAATGAATGTGACGGTGAAGGGACTCCTCTAGCGCCGCGAGGCGATGCCACAGCGCTCGCCAGGTGTTGCAGGCTTCCGCCGGTACGGTGTAGTCGTCTGTCAACGACCGCAACCGACGCAGTGCCGTCGCTGCATCCTCGTGCTCGCCTTCCATGACTGAGATGGGACCCTCCGCCATCGAACCTTGACCCTGCTGGATCATCGGGAAAAGTATCTGCTCCTCCTTCGCCATGTGCGCCTCGAGCTCCGCCTTCAGACCGAGAAAAACGGTCAGCAGCTGCGAAAGCATCTCGGGTGCTTTGTCACGATGAACGTCGGCAACCTTGCGAGCCATCGCTTCCAGTTGGGGCAACTCCTCGTGAAGTGGCTGATGGTAGGCTGCTAGGATGTGACTGACCAGGTCGCCAAGCGGTGCCTGATCCCAGCGTTCCTCGGTTGCTTCCGAGCGCTCCACTTCCGAGCGAATCTCTCCAAGCACAATGTCCGTCTCGATCCCTTTTTGTTCACACGCCTGGTGAAGCGGAATGCCTCCTCCGCAGCAGTAGTCGATACCATGGCGCGCGAAGACCCGCGTTGCCAGCGGTTCCTCGGCGGCGATCTGACCGACCTTGTAGTCCCGATCGATACTCATATTGATTCCTCCTTCTATTGTTGGTCATGAGCTTGAGTTTTGCGGGGACGCTCCCGGGCCGGTGCGTCCGCAGCCACAATCATGCGTTCAAGCGCCGAGAGGACGGCGTCCCGCTTCCTTGCGTTTGCCCTCGGCGCGAAATGATGAACACCAGGGATCCCCGCAAGGGCGTGAATCGTTCCCAGGACAACAACGAGCAGTACCTCCGGCTCCATGTCGTCGCGGATACTTCCTTGAGACCTGCCCTCTTGGATCGCGTCCAGGAGATATCGTTGTGACCGTTTAACCAGTGCCTGGAGCGATTCTGCGGCGTCATCGGGAAGCGTGAGGCAGGCCTGCTCGGACCGCAAGAGCCAGGCGAGGCCAGGGTCGGAGCGAAGAACTTGCACACGATTCCTGGCGAGCTCCATTAGACGCTCAAGCGGGGGCAGTGATTGGTCAGGAAATGTCTCTTCTACTCTTCTGATGCCGTGGCGAACGGTCTCACGCAGAATCTCATCGAAAGACGCGAAGTGACGAAAGAGAGCTCCAGTGGTGACACCGACCTCCTCCGCTAGCGTAGCCGTGGTAAGTGAGGTAAGCCCTCGTTCCCCAATGATTCGCAAAACGGCTAGGGCGATCTCCCTGCGTCGCTCGGCGGTCGGTTTTCTGACCCGCATGTCACTATAGTAAGTAACTACTTACTTACTTGTCAAGTTTTTCGGCGAGATCGAGTTCTTCGCAGCCTGGCTCGGGTGGATCCATTGATGCGGACTCAGGAGCTACGTTATGGTGGCGCACCAGGAGGTTCACGGGGCGACATGGAGAAAGCCATTCGAGACTTGATCGACGAATTCGCGTCGAGAGCCCCTTCCCCGGCGGCGGGTGCGGCGGCCGCTCTATCGCTGACGCACGGGGCCGCTCTTGGTCTGAAGGCAGTGCGTCTTGCGTTGACTCCGCATGCCGATGCACACGTGAGAGACTTGTTGACCGCCGCGGAGGACGAGCTTCTCGAGGTCGTCGCGCAGGGGATTCCGAAGTTCGACGAGATTGTCTGGCTGTGCGAGCTCTCGTCGTTCGGGTCCGCGCATCGCGCGAACGTCGAAGCCCGGCTCAGAAGGGTCAAGCAAACGATGCTCTCGATGATGCGATGCGGGTTCCCTTTGCGATCCTTTCCCTTGCCAGGGACGGAGTCGTCACCATGGAGAAGATTGTCGGCATCGTCAAGAAGGCGCTAATTGCGAGGCCGGTGCGAGCGCGAGCCTTCTGTGGACAGCAGCCGAGATCTCACATTGGATACTATTCAGCAACGCGGTGTGGCTCAGTGGGAGCAAAGAGTGGAGCGGTCTGTTGGAGAGCGCAAACGAGGCGAGAAACGCTGCGAAGTGCTCCTACCAGGCAGTCTCAGTCGTTGTCGGTAAGGCCCTCGGAACCACCGAGCAATCTCGATAGAGTGGCTATGTGTCCTGACTGCCGGGCTACGTTGGGCAAGTCGCTGATTGTCTTGTCGGTCCGCCATCACTGACCGAAGTGTGTTGCGCTAAGCCAGCTACGGCGAGACAAATTTCGCGGCAAAGCCGCGAAATTTGGTGGAGGCGGCGGGAATCGAACCCGCGTCCGAAGACCTTCACCCGTTGCTTCTACATGCTTGTCCGATTCCGATTTTTTCGCTCTCTCCGGTTAGGAACCAGCAAGGACCCGGCGAAAGCTATCCCCTAAATCTCGCCGATTACCCGGGGAGTGGCAATGCGGCCAGCCTGCTCTAATGACGCCCTTTCCAAACCACGCAGGCGAGGCCTGGGAGGACGTAGCCTTAAGCGGCTAATGCTAACTTGTGGTCAGCAGTTGTGTTTTTGTCCCACCTTTTTTACGAGTAGATGGCTCTCGGCATGCAGCAGCGGGATCAATTATCCCCGTCGAACCCAATGCGCCCCCAAGTTGCAACGTTCCTGTCCAAAATTGTACATTTAACTAGGGTTTGTAGCAACTCCGACGGGCGCCATGAGGGGGGGGTGGGCTCCCCGAACGCCTTTAAACATCTTGACTTACCCCGCACCGTGTATGATAATGGCTCATCTAATCGTTCGTAACCCTATCGACTGACAGGACTTCGAGGTTTCAAGGCGCGCTGGTCTTTCTTTTATTGACGGGGCGCAGGGCATTCAAGGATGAGTAACGAGGAGCAGCTTCGGGCTAAGACTCTTGCCCTGTTTCATTCTCTACTTTCCACTTGGGCCAATGAGCTTCGCGGGGAAGTCTCCGGGATCCAGGATGGCCTCATCAGTCAGCTGGATTCCATCCAGTCGCGAATGGCCAAGTACGAGGAGAACATCGACGAGGGAAAGATCCTTGCGTTCGTTCAGGAGCTCGGAGATGTGTCCGTCGGCGGTGGCGGTGGCGGCGGCGAGAGCCGGCTACCTCAAGTGCGCGCATCCATGGCGCAACTGGAAAACGGACACACGCTCCAAGAAGTGCTCAACACTCTCGTTCAGGAGATCTCGCAGTTCGCTCCTCGGATCGCTCTCTTCGTGATCAAGGGCGGAAACTGCATCGGTTGGAACGGCTTGGGATTCGATCAAAGCCCCGGGTTCAGCAACGATGCCCTCAAGCGGATCTCTGTTCCTGCGAACGCCGACACGGTCTTTCGCGCCGTCATGCAATCCCGTCAGCGGTTTTTCGGTGAGAGCAGCGCGCACCGTGATAATGCGCATCTGCTGTCTCGCATCGGCACCGTTCTTCCTACTAACATCTTCGCCATGCCTCTCATTCTCAGGGACAAAGTAGGGGCAGTCATTTATGCGGACAGCGGTGACTCACGCGAGCCGCTCGGCGATGTCGAGGCGATCGAGATCCTGGTCCTCTATGCCAGTCGGTTACTCGACTTGATGAACGCGGCCAAATCCGCGGGGAGAGCCACCGGTGACTTTCAATCGGATCGAATGACCGCTCTCAAAGAGCCGGTCACTCCGCCGCCTGGGCCTCTTGCTCCTCCTGCTCCCCCGGTGGCACCGGCACCGGCTTCGGGTGAGGACTCGGGGACCGTGATGCTGAACGTCAAGGACATCGAGGCTCATGCCTTATCCCAAGGAGCTGCACCGAGTGCCCCCGCATCTGCTCCACCCTCGCTCGACTCGATGGACCCGGAAACGCGCAAGCAGCACGAAGACGCCAAGCGTTTCGCGCGTCTCCTTATTTCTGAGATCAAGCTTTATAACGAAGCCAAGGTTCAGCAGGGTCGCCAGGATCGAAGCATCTACAAAATGTTGAGGGATGACATCGAGCGGAGCAGGCAGCTTTATTCCGAGCGCGTGTCTGCCGACATTCGCGGCGCAACGAAGTACTTTGATGAAGAGCTGATACGCATCCTTGGTGACGGAGATGCCGGAGCTTTCGGGCAGCACCCCAACTAGTCCTTATATATCTGTATACATCCATATTCATCAATACTCAGGCTCACGGCAGGCTCGGAAAGAGCTGCCTATACTATTGACATCGGAAGCCTAGGCTATGAACCGGACCGCTCGGAAAGCCCTCGTGGCTCTGTCTGTTTTGGTCGGACTGGGTGTGTTGCTGGGACTCCTTCCGGCGTCCCCGGTTGTTCCTGGACATTTCACGTTTCTGAAACCGTCGCGCGCTGAGACACGACCTGAGTTCCCCAGCCTGCCCTGGGAGCCCTTTCGCCACCCGGGAGACGAGCTCGTTCGGGTTTCCACCGTCCTCCAAGCTCCGTCGTCCACCACCGGCGGCAAGCTAGATCTGCTTGCCGTGCTCGCTTCCGAAGATGAGCCGCCGCTCGTTCGAGGTCTGGCCCAGTTCGCGACCGGGCTGGTGTTGCTCGATGCGAAGCGACCGAACGAGGCAGTGGAGCACTTCCTCTCCCCTTGGATAGCCGCGACGGAGCTGTCTGCGCACGCTCTCTTCTTCGCCAGCGGGGTGATCGATGACAGGAAACCGGCAGATGCCATTGAGCTCCTGAGCAGACTCATCACTCAGTATCCAGATTTCGCTCTTATTAATGAAGCGCGGCTTCGGAGCGGTCGACTCCTCGTCCGGCAGGGAAAACGCGAAGAGGCGGCAGGGCTGTTCAAAGCCATCTTGGCGGATGGGCAAGAAGATGTCAGAGACGAGGGACTCTTCGAGCTGGGAAATGTGCTCATCGGTCTTGGCCAAGAACGAGACGCGGCCGAATTGCTCGAGGAGCTCTACTACGAGATACCGACGAGCCCGTTCGCTAAGGACGCGGGAAGTAAGCTCACCTCTCTCCGTAAAAAAGCCGCGCCGCGAGACACGAGTGAGCTCTACCGGCTGGCTTTCGAGCGCGCCGAGACGCTCTACGAGAGTGAGCGATATCGCGACGCCTACAATGCGTATACGTCGCTACTCAGTCGTTTCAAGAAACATGTCGACAAAGACTTGGTCCATTTGCGCCGGGGGATTTGCCAGTACAAGCGCCGTCAAAGTAGCACCGCGGACCAGATCCTTCTGCAAGTGAAACGGCCGGACCTCAAGCCGGAGGCGACTTATTATCGCGCCCTGGCCGATCGGAGGCGGCGAAGACGCGAATCCTTCAGGACCAAGCTTTCGGAAGTCGTCAGCATGGACCCCAAAGGTCCTTGGGTGGAGGAAGCTTTGTGGAGTCTCGCCACCGATCACGAGGATCACGACGAGACGGCAATCGCCCTCGAGTACTGCCGCAGGCTCGTCAAGGAGTTTCCGGGTGGGAAGAATTACGCTCCTGCCCAGTGGCGCCTCTTATGGGACCAATATCGGCAGAGGATGTATGAGGAGGCGGCGGTCGGATTCGACAAAGTGGCAAGGGAGAACCCGGCCGCGGACGAGCTTTCTCAATTCCTCTATTGGGGGGCGCGCGCCTTCGAGAGCTCGGGTCAAGTCGATCGCGCGGTTGCTCTTTATCGGCAGGTCCTGGTGGGTTTCAAGAACACGTACTATGGCCGACGAGCCGAGGAACACTTGACGCTTCTCGGCGGCGTTCTGGCGCCCATCGCTGCCGTCGAGCAGGCTCGCGTCGGCATCGATCTGAAGGATGCCCTGGGAGTCTATCGGACCGATCGCCAGGCCCGCATTTCTCAGCTACTGGCGATGGGGCTCTACGAGCAGGCGACCCTCGAAGCGAAGCGTAGTCAAGAGGGAGACGGCGATCCCGCCTTCCTTGCTACCGTGGCATGGATCCGGCTTCAACAAGGGCGAACCGCGCAAGCGATCTTCACGATGCGTCGCGCGTTTCCCTTTCACATTTCCGCCACCGGGGATCTGCTGCCACGGGAAATCTGGCAGATCATCTACCCCTTGAGATTCTGGGACACGGTAAAGCGTTACTCGGAAGAGGCAAAACTGGACCCTTATTTGGTAGCGGCGCTCATCCGCCAAGAGTCCACGTTCAACCCGACGATTCGGTCGCGAGCCGGAGCCCGAGGGCTGATGCAGATCATGCCGGCTACCGGCAAGCTCATCGCTCGCGAGCAGCGGCGGCGTTACCGGAGCGCGGACCTCTTCGATCCCGAGGTGAATATCCGGTTCGGTACTCACTACTTCCGGAAAATGCTGAATCGCTTCGGGGGGAGGGTGGACTATGCGCTGGCAAGCTACAATGCGGGGCCGCATCGAGTTCGGTCTTGGACGGGAATGAATCTCGAGCTGGATCCAGAAGAGTTCATCGAAGAGATCCCGTTTACCGAGACCCGCAACTACGTCAAGCTGGTTCTTCGTAACCAGATGATCTACCGACGTATTTATTACACCCCTGAGGCGGTTGCAGAGTAACCCGCCAAGGGTTATTTAGTTCGCGAGGGCCATCGTTTCATGTCATCCCATCCGTTTACCGAGCGATCGATCTCCGGATCCAAGAAGGCGGAGTCTTTCACCGAATCCGTCATTCGTGAGATGACGCGCCTCTGCCAAATTCACGGCGGGATCAACCTGGCGCAGGGATTCCCGGACTTTCCGGCTCCGGATGAGATCAAGGAAGCGGCGGTTGCAGCCATCCGGGCCGACGTCAACCAATACGCCATCACCTGGGGAGCGAAATCGCTTCGGGATGCGATAGCCGAGAACTACAACCGTGTGTATGGAATGGACGTCGATCCCGAGAGAGAGCTCGTCGTTTGCTGTGGCTCCACGGAAGCGATGGTGTCCGCCATGTTGGGCGTGGTGGATCCGGGAGATGAAGTCGTGGTCTTCGAGCCTTTCTACGAAAACTACGGGCCCGACGCCATTCTTTCGGGCGCCGTGCCGCGCTACGTGACGCTCCACGAGCCGGACTGGCGACTCGATCCAGACGAGCTGGCCGCGGCTTTCAACGATCGAACGCGGGCCATCATTATAAATACTCCCAACAATCCGACCGGTAAGGTCTTCACTCGGGAGGAGCTGTCCCAGGTAGCCGCCCTTTGTCAGAAATGGGGCGTGGTGGCCATCACCGACGAGATTTACGAGCACATCCTTTACGAAGGCGAGCACATACCGCTCGCATCCCTGGACGGCATGCGGGAACGCACCGTCACCATCAACAGCCTTTCCAAGACGTATTCGCTGACCGGGTGGAGAGTCGGGTGGGCGTTGGCGCCTCCCGTATTGAGCGATGCGATCCGCAAGGTGCATGACTTCCTGACCGTCGGTGCGGCGGCGCCCTTGCAGGAGGCCGGTGTCGTCGCTCTGGGGTTTCCCGACGAGTACTACCGGCAGCTGTCGGTCGACTATCGAGCTCGGCGCGACATTCTACTGCCCGCTCTCGAAGAAGCGGGCTTCTCCTGTTACAAGCCGAACGGAGCGTATTACGTCATGACCGACATCTCACGCTTCGGTTTTCCCGACGACGTGAGTTTTTCGCGGCATCTGATCGAGAAAATAGGCGTGGCCGTAGTTCCGGGCTCGAGCTTCTACCACCGACCCGAAGACGGTGCCCGAAAGGTTCGCTTTACGTTTTGCAAGCGAGAAGAGACTCTCCGCGCCGCGGCGGACAAGCTCGCGGCGCTCAAACCTTCCTGACGGGAAGCCTTGCTAGTGCGACTGCTATCTCCTTTCGTTCTCGTCATTGCTCTCGTTCAGTCGGGAGGAATCGGTCCGGCCGAAAGGGCACATTCCGAGGCGGTGCGGCTCCTCGGCGAAAGCGACGCCCCGGGTGCCGAGACCGCCGCCCGTCGCGCTCTCTCGAAATCCTCGTACTTCGAACCCGAGAAAGAGATCCAGGAGACTCCGGAAAAAGGAGTACTTTTCGAAGACATGATCGAAAAGGCGCGCGCCGCCTATCGGGAACGCCGTGCCCGGTATTTTGAAGTCTTGGGAAACGCGCTCGTCGAACAAGAGCGATGGCCGGAGGGACGGAAAGCGCTGCGGCGCTCCGTGAATCTCGTACCGTCGCCGGAAACACTTATAGCGATGGCCTCCCACCCCGACCTCGACGTGGCGCAACGTATCGATCTTTTGCTGGAGGCCTACTTCGCTCCAGAAGTCGATCAGATGGGCATCGAGCGGAGCTTGCTAGCAACCGGAGCTTTCGCGGACAGAGACGTGCTTCACGCGGTCATCGATCAAGAACGTTTCGCCCTCGAGTTGGCGGCAGAGTTCCCCCAGATCGAAGTCGCGGTGGCGCCGCTCCCGGATATCCGGATTGCGGCGACCCGCAGCACATTTGTTTCATCTGAGTACCTGGACGAAGGAATGACGGTCGTTTTATATTTCCCCATAGATGCGTGTCCTCGTTGCAGTGAGGAGTTGGACGCTATTGGGGCGGCACTCATCGAACCGGGCGAACAGGGGCATGAGTTTGCGGTCGGCGCTTTCGTCGAAGAAACGGACCTGGCGTCGGTGCGACGTATCGTTCGCCTACTCAGTATGCGAGTCGAGGTGGGCCGCGTCGACCGGTTGCCGGCTGGCATCGAACCGGCTGACGATGGAGAGATTTGGATCGTATCCCGCCGCGGTTTGATGCAAATAAGGATCCCGCTTGCCGGAGCTCCCTCGGGTAGCCGTATCCGGGAGCAAGTGACGGCGGCCTTGCGGCTTCTCGGACCACCGGCGGAAAAAGAGACTAGGAGGACGACCCGTCGAACGAGTCGAGGTGAGAAGTCGTTCGTGACGCTCGTCGATGAAGCGGCTGCGCTCGAGGCAGGACCGGTTTCGATTCCCGCTCGATATAGGCAAATCGACCTTGCTCTAAGAAAGATTCTCAGAGACGCGACCAACGAGACCCAGGTTCTTAACGCGCTTCAGGAGCTCGCGAGACTTCGTGGAGCGGGCTCCGCAAAGTCCCGCGCTTTTCGTGCTCTGGACAGGGAATTGCCCAAACGGCTGTTGGCGGCGGTGAAGGAGATTGCGCCGGAGATCGATGTCCAGGCTACTCCGGGGCAGGGTGTTTTCTATCTCGACGTCACCGATATCGGAGGACAAAAGACGATATTGCTTCAGCGAACCTTCTTCGGGAGGCTCTTGCCACAGAATTTCGACTTTATCCTGAGGCTCGAAGGAGGAAAGCCTTCGGTGGTGTGGGTGGGTCCGGAGCCGGATAAGCCCAGGGGAACCCGGGCGATCTCGGCAGGCGCGGTGTACTTCTTCGAAGAGGAGGGTTGCCAGGGGCTTCGTCTCGTCGATCTCGGGGGTGAAAGCGGCCCCCTATATAGAGGATGCCCGGCCCGACTCGAGGGTGAGGATATCGTCGAGGTGAGGGAGGTTCTGCTCGACGAAGTACTTTCCGGGCAAGCGCCTCTCTTCTTCCGTCGCGGAAAGATCGAAGGTTCTGAGCTGATCGCGCCCGAAAGTTCTCTCGAGCGGGGCAAACGACTATTCGATGAAGGGAGCTACCGGCAGGCTCTCTCCGCCTTCCAGCAGGCGTCCAAGAACATCGATCCGATGGCTCCGTACGACGAAATCGACCTCCGTTACAACATCGCTCGATGCTACGAAGCGCTGGGTCAGCGTCCCCGGGCACTCGAGGTCATGGAGTCCATCGGTGACGCCGCCTACCAATCGTTGGTCGACGAGAAGATCGGCGAGCTCGAAGTCGCGACTCGCAGGTGAAGTTCCAGCGTGAAGATGCTGGCTTTCGTAGTCGATGACTCTCCCGGCCTAAAAGAAATCCCCACTCCCGTTCCGGAACCCGGGGATGCCTTGGTCCGGGTTCGGATGGCGGGGATCTGCGGGACCGATCATGCGCTTCTCGGCGGTTACCGCGGCTTCCGCGGCGTACCGGGGCACGAGATGGTCGGTGTCGTCGAGAAGGCTTCCGATTCCAGTTGGGTTGGCAGGAGGGTTGTCTCCGACATCAACATCGGCTGCGGCGCGTGTTCGCTCTGCGGTCAAGGTCTACTTCGACATTGTGAGAATCGAAAGGTCTTGGGCATCGAGGGGAGAGACGGTGCGTTCGCCGAATACCTGACCACGCCGATCGGAAACCTGCATCGGGTTCCGGACAGCGTTAGCGACGAAGAGGCGGTTTGGGTCGAGCCCTTGGCCGCGGCACTCGCAGTCGGTGAAGCGGGGATTTCGCCCGGTGAGAGAGTGTTGGTTGTCGGCGATGGACGGTTGGGAACGCTCATCGCACTCGGGCTTCAAATGCGCGGCGCGAAGGTTGAGGTAGCAGGCAAACACGAGCACAAGTTGTCACTGCTTCGCTCGGTGGGGCTGTCCGTCGTTGCGGGTGCGGCTCGTGCGATCTATCCGTGGGTTGTGGAGGCGACCGGATCACCGGAAGGCATCGAGAAGGCAAGGGCGTGGACGAGGCCAAAAGGAACCATCATCCTCAAATCCACGAGCGAAGAGATGTCACGCGTGGACGCTTCGAGGATCGTCGTCGACGAGCTGCGGCTCGTAGGATCTCGCTGCGGGGATTTCGAGCCCGCCATCGCTGCTCTGGTCGAGAAAGCGATCCCCGTCGAGCGATTGGTCTCTAAGGTTTATCCGTTTCGAGACATCGTAACTGCCCTCGATGAGAGTGCCCGCCGGGAGGTTTTCAAGGTTTTAGTCGACTTCCGGGAAATCCGCTAAGTTTGGCGGGTGTTATACTGAGTCGAGGAGCTCGAAACGGTTGTACATTAAGATGTACACCACGACGTGGTGTCCCGACTGCCGATTGGCGAAGCGATTTCTCGATGAGCGTGACGTCGCCTATCAAGAAATAAATATCGATCGTAATCCGGAAGCGACCGATATCGTCATGAAGGCAACGGGTGGTAAGCGTCAGGTTCCGACCTTCGAAATCGACGGTCGTTTCGTGACGACGAGTCCCTTCAGCCGTCAAAAACTTGCAGAGGCCCTCGGGCTCCAGTCTTGAAAAGTCCGCCGCCCCCGACTTTTCCTTGCGAAACTGGCTCTTCATTAGAAGAATTGACTGAGGACGAGTCTACGCAATGCTAGAACTACGGCGTCTCATTCCGTATCTGGGTCGTTATAAGAAGCGACTTGGCGTGGGAATGGTCTGCCTGTTCTTCGGCAAGATGGCGGCGGTCCTCGCACCGCAGGTGCTCCGAATGACGGTCGATGATCTGACCGTGTCGGTGACGAAAGAGAAGCTCGTCTTCTACTGTGCCCTCATCATCGGGATCGCCTTGGTCGATGGATTCTTCCGATTTTGGATGCGCCGTCTCATCATCGGAGTGTCCCGCCATGTCGAGTACGACCTGCGCAATGACTTCTTCGCGCACCTTCAACGCATGAGCTTGCCTTTCTTTCACCGTTGGCGCACCGGGGATCTCATGTCGCGCGCCACGAACGACATCGCCGCCGTACGGATGGTGCTGGGGCCCGGGGTCATGTATCCGGTCGAGACCGTAGTGATCACCATTGCCGCACTTGGATTCATGCTGGCGATCAACGTCGAGCTGACGCTAGTGTCGCTCGGGATCATGCCGATCGTTTCGATAGCGGTGAAAAAGTTCGGCGCAGTGATCCACAAGCGTTTCGAGGCCATCCAGGCCAAGATGAGTGATATCACCGCGCTGGTGCAGGAGAATCTCTCCGGGGTGAGGGTCGTCAAGGCCTACACACAGGAGGCGTCGGAGCAAGAGAAGTTCGAGGAGGAAAACCAGCGCTACCTTCGTCACAACCTGGCGCTCGCGAAGATCTGGGGCGTTTTTTATCCGCTGCTGGCGTTCCTCATCGGTATCGGTTCGGCTGTCTTCCTTTGGTGGGGCGGTCGGATGGTGATCAGTCAAGAGATCACTCTGGGACAGCTGGTAGCGTTCTTTGCCTATCTCTCGATGCTGACTTGGCCGATGATCGCCTTCGGTTGGCTCGTCAACATCTATGAGCGCGGGGCGGCGTCCATGAAGCGGTTGGCGGTTATTCTCGACGAGAGTCCCGAACTGACCGACGCTCCCGATGCTCGCACCGACGTAGAGCTAGCGGGTCGGATCGAGTTTCGCGGCGTTCACTTCCGGTACAACGGCACGCCGGTTCTGAGCGACATCGACCTCGTGATCGAGCCGGGAAAGACGGTTGCCGTAGTCGGGCGCACCGGATCGGGCAAGAGCACCTTAGTGAACCTGGTGCCTCGTCTTTATGACGTGAACGAAGGGCAGGTCTTGGT
>PVMS01163614.1_pt1 | contig 15868 bp, 9 predicted proteins | sample 1853461 | NCBI WGS metagenome assembly PVMS01 (sample SAMN08582032, study PRJNA380276) | Marine sediment metagenome, whole genome shotgun sequencing project. | isolation source: ocean sediment barecode stripped | collected 2017 | reverse complement strand
TTAACGTTTTATTTACCCACACCATACTCTTAAACTTATGGCCGCCAGGGTTTGCTCCTTGGTCACGTCCTGGCCGAATAGATCGCCACCAGGCGGCGGCAAGAAGGATCGGTCCTCGTTGTTCTGATTCAGGTCGGTCTCGGGCACGCCAAGCTCCGCGGCAATGACGCGCTCGACGACGGCGTGGGTCGCCTGGTCGGACTGCCACACAAACCGATTGCCGTTCTTGTCCCAGGTGGAGCGCGTGATCGGATCGGCGGTGGTGCTGAATCCCTGCGCCTCGTATTCCATGCGGACGGATTGCCGGAACAAGCGGAACTCGCGGTCGGTCGGATTTTGCAGGACCTCGATGGGCGTGTCTCCGATCTTGAGGCGGAGTTTCGTGGCCGGTAGCGTTCCTGGCTCGCGGACCCGCGTCACGGTGAAGTTTTGGCCGGTCTTTTTTATTTGCTGCGCCCAGGGGCGGAGGTAGTCGAACTCCTCGGACGTGTCCGGCGAGATTCGTACCGGGCGCTCCGCCGGGAAGATGTCGCCAAAGGTCGTGATCTCGGCGGCCGTGCCCAGGCTGCGCACCTGGCCCTTGCCGGTAATCTGGAGCGCATCCAGGACGAGCCCGTCCAGCTGCTTGAGGAGCGAGCCGTCGATGCCGACCGCGATTATCCTGGCGGTGCCGGATTCGGCCAGGGCATAGCGCTGGATGGCGCGGCGCATCTTGGCCTTGTCCGGGCCGATCACGCTGCCTGGCATGGTCGACACGTTGAGGACGATGTGCCGGTTGTTGACGTGGATCAGGACGATGTCGGTCGTCGTAATGTCGATCTGCGCGGCGATGGTCGCGGCGTCACTTGGCGATTTAATGACCTGGCCGGCGACTCCGCCTTCGGGCTGGAACCGGACGGCGCCCAGGTCTTTCTGGTGGGTCGTGCTGACGCCTTTCGCGTCGATTGACGACCAGTTGTTGTGATCAATCACCACATGGCCGCGGAACTGAATTTTGCCAGGCGAGAGCTTGAAGTCCTGGGCCATGGATCGGGTGACGCGCTCGTCGGCTTCCGACGGTCGAGAGATGCCGGACGGGTGGTTGTGCTGCATGTAGAAGCTGGTCGCGCCCAGGCCCTTGGCGATGTCGGAAAGCCGGTCGAAGTAGGTCGGCGCAATGTCTCCCAGGATCGCCGGCGCTCCATCGGGCAGCCGCGATGTCAGTCCTACCTGGGCGACGATTTTATTTTCAATATCGGTGAAGAACACGCGCAAGGTCTCCAGGCGCGGGTCGCGGTAAATCTGCGCCAGGACGGCCAGGTCCTCGACGGTGCTGGCGGTTTGTCCCACCAGGTTGGTGCGGCGCTTGGCGGCGAGCTCACGGGCGAGCGTTCGACCCAGGTCGGACGGCGTGGCGCGGAGATTTTCAATGGCAACGACGGCCGCGTCCTTCGCCGCCTCCATTCGCGGTGCGCCGGCCTGGCTCTTGCTGGGACGTGATGCGAGATAGAGCTCCAGCTGTTTGTTTTCCTTCACCTGGCGCATGAAGTGATCGACCAGGGCCTCGTCGATGTCGGACATGCGGATCGCTTGCTGGGCGGTGCCACGGGCGCGGCTTTGGATGTCCTTCTGCAAGAAGCGCAACAGGTGGAACATATAGTCCGGCAGCAGCGCGTCCTGGTTGAACGTGATCGCAATGTCGTTCGGGCCCTGCCTGGTGCGGTACGGCGTGCCGGCATTGTTGCCGATGCGCTGGATGTAGAGATCGCCCTCGCCGCGGGAGCTCATGGTCCAGGGCACGGCCATGAAGTAATCGGTCGTCTCCTCCTCGACTCCGGGCGGCCTGGAAACCATGGGATCGACTGAATTGCCAAACTCGTCCAGGGCGACGAAGCGGCCCTCGAAGATGCTGCGCTCCTGGTCGAGCGCTGCGACGTAGCCTTTGTCGATCAGGCCGGAGAGCGTGTTGACGTTTTGCGTGCGGCGGTCGCTCGGCTGGTTCGGGCGCTCGGATGTCGACACGGCGCCAGGCTTGGTGATCGCCGGCAGCGCCAGGAACTCCTCGGCAATAAACATCCGGCCCAGGTCGACTACCCGCTGATAGGCGTCGGCCTGGATGGCGGTGAGCTTCTTGCGCTTGATCGGTTCCTGACTGTCGGGCGTCGGTTGTTCGCCCGGTTCAGCTTCGTCCGCTTGAGCGCGGCGAAAATGTCTTTGTTCATCAATGGCTCCTTGCAGGGCGTCCATAAACGCCTGGTTGTTGGTGTGCTTGACCGCCAGGGTTTCGAGCGTGTCCTCGGGCACGCCCAGGGCCTCGGCCTCGGCCATCATCTCGAAGATGATCCGGCTCTCCGCGGTCATGTCGTCCGCGTACTCGTCCTCGTTGAATAGCTCTCCCCGTTGGTCCGCGTGCGGGTCGATCTGCTCTCCTGCGGCCGCTCGTGCATCCTGACGGGCATTTCGGGCCGCTTGCAGCTGTTCACGCGCATAGTCGAGCAAATGCTCCCGGTCCTCGCTGATCGCGTCGAGCATGTACTGGATCGCCCTGGCCTGGCGCACGCCCAATTTGCCCTTGCCCGTGATCGCCTTGTTGACGGCAACGCGGACTTGCTTCACGGACATTTTGATCTCCGGGTCCTCGACCATGGACTGGAACCAGGGCGGATTGATCGACGGCGTGCGACTGATGATCCGGTCCTGGTCGTTGCGGACGTAGGTCACGCCGCCGCCATGCACGAGCTCGTCGGTCATGGTCTGCAATGCTTCGCGGAAATTCTGGCGCTTGAGCCTGGGGTCGATCACTTTCGGCCGGCCTGGGATCGGCGGGATCGGGTCGACCGGCGCCTCGCCGGCGCCGCCTGGGCTTGGGCCCTGGAGCTCGTCGACACGCGCCTGGAGGATTACGGACTGACCAGGTGCCAGGGTCCATTGCTTCGAGAGCCTGGCGAAATTGGCGGTCTCAATGCGGCCCTCGAAGTCAATGGCCGGCTTCTTGCCGTAGCCGACCAGGGTGCCCATGGTGCCGTTTTTCTTGACCACCTTGAGGCCGATCATTAGCTCGTTGACGGTGCCGGCGTCGAATTGCTCCGACAGGTGCGCGAACAAGTCGCTGGTGCCCTCGGGCATCGGCGGCGCCAGGGTGCCGGCGATCTCGGTGGCTTCGCCCTCGATGGCGGGACCGCGTGCCTGTTCGAGTCTCACCTGGGCGTCTCGGAGCTCCTGCATGGCGCCCTGGAGCTCGGACCTGGCCGCTATTTCGCCAAAGCCGTTGCCCTCTTTTTGGTGGAACTCCATCTCGGTTCGGAGCTTCTCGACGCGGTTTTCCCAGGACTCGACCTCCTCGGTCCAGGCGGCCACGCGGTCGGGGTCCAGTTCCATCTCCGGCCGCGGCGGGACCACTTCGCCCTCGATGGGCGCGGACTCTTTTTCGAGCAAGTCGATTAGTTCGCTTTCCAGCCTGGCGGCCGCCTCTGGATTCTCGGCCGTGATGTGCGCCTCGATTTGCGACCGGAGCGATCGGACCTCGTCGGACATGCTGAGATCAGCCAGGATCGTCTCCATCGCGGCTTGCTCGTCCTCGGTCAAGTCGAACCATTCGGTCAGCATGTTGAACATGCCGTCCATCTCGGCGGCCTCCAGCATCTCCGCGATCTGCTCGTTCTCCGGGCCCAGGAAGTCGGCCTCCGGGAATTGCTCCATCAGGCGCTTCATCGCCGTTTGCATGGTCGTGACGTTGTCAGACTTGGTTTTCTCGGCCAGGAACTCCTCGGTCTGTATTTCCTCCTGGGCGCGGTCCTCGGGCTCGACGCGGATGTCGTCTTGTCCCAGGAGCGAATTTTGTTTGACGCGGATCAGTTCGGCCAGGGCGGACATGGCATCGACATCGCCGGCCACGCCAGCACGAGCTCGCGCCAGGGTGAGCGCGTCGAGCTCGGCGTCGGTCGGGTAGCCGGACCTGGTGGCGTTCTCGCGGTTTCGTGCGGCGTCCTTCTGTGCCTGGGTCTCCTCGTTCTGGTCGTCGAACGGGTTGTCGTAAAACGTGGCGGCATCGTCGTCGATCTCGGTCTCGCCGGCGCGGCGCTGGGCGTCGTCGATGTCTGCTTCGGTGCGGCCGGCCTCGACCATCTCGACCGCCTGGGTGTAACTTTCGCCAGGCAAAAGCGTGGTCAGCGTCTCGTTGCCAAAGCGGTCGATCACGGTCACATCTTGCTCGCCGTTTGGGTATCGCTGGGTAACGCGAACGGTCCAGTTCTCGTCGGCATGGCGGATCAGTGTCTCGGATTCATCCTCGGGCTCGACCTCGCCCTCGGCCTGGTCCTCCTGCTCGACCTCCACGTCCTCGTCCTCGGCCGGATCGTCGACGACCCAATCGGACAGCATGGCGTCGGCTTCGGCGGCGATCCTGGCGGCTTTGTTCTCCGCCGTCTGAGCTCTCATTCCGGTGACGGTCGCGCCGTACACGTCGACGATCACGGTCACGCCCTCGCCAATACCTTCGGCCACGATCTCGCCGCCACGCTCGGCCAGGGCCTCGATGCCCTCGGTGGCCACAATTGCGCCGGCTTCGCCCGTCATGCCTCCAAGTACCTGGGCGCCGGTCTGCAAGCCCAGGTTCATCAATTCTTTGCCCAGGGCGGACTTGACCAGGGGCGCCATGGTCGTTGTGGCCAGCTTGCCGGTCAGAGTGTCGACGGTGCCGATTATTGCGCCACGTTTAAGCGCGTAGGCGTTCGCCGCTTCCATCAGTTCGGGGTTGTCGATGGCGGCCATGATCGACCTGGCATCGCTCATATTGACGCCGGCTTTCTCCATGTATTCCGAGTAGCTGGCGCGGTATTCGACCATGCCGGAACCCATGCCCAGGCCGGCCGCGAATCCCCAGGGGCCGGCGAACGATCCGACCAGGGCCAGCGGGATCGAGTCGGCCATGTTTGGTGCGGAGCGGAGACCGACCTCCATCATAATGTTGAACGGATCGTCGGTCCATTCGCCCAGGCCCTCCATGAATCCCTCGGCCTCCAGCATCTCCTGGGTGCTCTCGCTATACGGGATAGTCGCGGCGCGTGCCTTGCGTTCGTCGCGTCGGTCGATGCCCTCTTGCATCCGGCCGATCAGCTGCTCGCGGCTCTCCTCGATGTCCTCCTGGAGCGCGTAATAATCGTCTCGATATTCCGGGTACTTGTCGGGCTGCGTGCGCCAGGCTTCGGCGCGAAGGCCTCGGGCGTATTTGTCCATCTCCTCCTGGCCGGAGAAATAGTCGGGCGTCAGTCCACCAGGTTGCATCCCCGATGCGCGTTCCCTGGCGGTGACGTATTGCTCGCCCAGGGCGAAGATGCTTTGCGTGTCGCGGTTGGCCAGGTATTCATCGGTGCCGGCGAACACCTGGTCCATGTACGTCGGCCCGGTGTCCTTGGGTGCGCTGGCGGCTGCGGCCCGGTCCTCCTGCTGCTTCTTGTAGAAATTGCCGTAAGCGTCATTGATGCGACTCATGGACTCGTAGCTGTCCTGGATGTCGTATGGCTCCTCGACTGGCTTCGGATCGTCGGGGAGCTCGAAGTCGGCTATGGGGTCCGGCTTGTCATTCAGGACCGCGGCCGGCTTCTCCTGGTCGTCGCTCCATGTGCTTTTGAGGCGATCCCACAGGCTCGGCGGATCGGGCGGCGGTGGTGGCGCCGCGAGGCCCAGTTGCTTATTGAAGTCCTCCCGGTCCATGTCCGAGTAGTGCTGCTCGTACATCGCCTGGGCGAGCTCCTCGTCCGACCAGTCGGCGTATTGAGGATATTGCTCCCGGAGGTCCTGGAGTTTCGTGTCCGCCATTGGCTACTGCGTCGGGCGCGTCAGTGATAACGGATTGTCGTCGTCGCCCTGGTTCAACTGGTCGATACTTATTCCGGCCTTCCTGGCTGCCTGGTTCATGGCATTGGCGTGGGTGAGGCTGCCGGCGGCCTCGATGTAGAGGCGCTCGGCTTCGGCCTGGACCGATGCGACCTCGGCGGCCTGGGTCCTGCTGAGTCCTTGAATCTGCCCGGTCTTGGGATCGTAGAATCCGCCATAGAGTCGCTCGGATTGTTTGCCGATAGTGTTCGAGTCGGCGGACGTGAACTTGAAGTCGCCGCCTACGCCGGTGCCTGGCTGGTCAGACTTCAAGGAATAGGGCTGGCCGCCCAGGTCCGGGTCGACCACGCCGCCGCGGCTGAATATATCCTGGGACATGACCATGCCGTCCTCGGTCCACTTCTCGACGTGCTTCTGGAGATTGGATCGGGCGCCGGCAATCTGATCGCGGAACCAGGAGTCGGAATAGGTGACGGGCCAGAGCTCGCCCGTGATCGCGCCGGTCGAGATCAATTGCTGGCGCACGTCGTCGTAGTTCTCCGCGTTCAGCGCCGGCCGGAGTTTCTCCATCATGTCCATTTGCGCGCTCATGGATTTGATGTATTCGTCCTTGAGCCCGTTGGCGCGGTCGAACAGCTTGGCGTCGTTGAGCGCGTCGATCTGGTCCGGCATCTTGTCGTACTGCGCCCGAATCTCGTCCGCCTTTTTGCGATTGGCCAGCATGTCCTGGGCTTCCTCCACGTCCATGCCCAGGGCCTCATTGCGCAGTCGACCGTACTCGATGTCGCTGCCGGCCTTGAGCGCGGAGCCCAGGTCCATGAAGCGGAATTGAGACGGATTTGGATTGACGATTCCCATGCTTTTCTCCTATCCCGCGCCGAACATATCAATGCCAGCGGCATCGGCGGTTATGTAGTTTGAGATACCGGACTGGATGGCGTTGTTCACTCCCACGCCGCCAGCGTAGGCGATGTTTGCCTGGCTGGTGCCTTCGTCCGAATAGATTTGCGACAGCTGCCGGCCCTGGCTGCCGTAGGCTCCGGCGGTTGCGGCTCCTGCTGCCTGGCTGGCGTTGACCGCGGTGGCCGCGGGTCCGCCGCCGAATCCGGCCTGGTTGGCGAGCGCGTCCAGGTAGTTGTAATAGCCCTGGTCGGAGCGTGCGATGTCAGCTGCGGCGAGTCGATCTTCCTGGCTGCCGGCTTCGTCGAGACGCGAGGCGTCGGTCTCCAGTCGTCGCAAGTAGTCCTGGTATCCGGTGTCGGATCGCATCACGTCCTGGATGCGCTGATTCTCGTATCCGGCGTAGGCGGTGTCGCCACGGCCAATGTCGGCCGCTTCGGCCGCTCCGAGTCTGCCCAGGTCGCGTTCACGCCCGGACGCCCAATTGTAGTATTCCTGGTCGGCCAGGCCCTTGGCGCGTCGGCTGGCCTCCATCATGGCGCGGCCGCCGATGTTGGGTCCGCCAGCGGATCGGACGCGATCCTGGGCGCGATTCATTTCCTCGGTCGCAAAAGCGTAACCAGGTGACTCCTGGAACGTCTCGCCGTAGACGCCCGTGCCGGCGGCGCCCTCCGCGATCCGCACGTCGTCGGTGCGCCCGACCATCAGTGACTCCTCGACGCTGCCGGCTGCGATCCGGTTCTCGTCCAGGTAGTCGGAGTATTGATCCTCGCCCCAGGTCTCGCCGGCCAGGAGGTTGCCCTCGACCGATTGCCGGTAGGCGGTGTCGCTGGTGTCCAGGAAGTTTCGCAGATTCGGGTCGCGGAACGCTCCCTCCTCGTCGCGGCGCGAGCCTGTTGGATCGCTCGATCCCTGGCGTCCCATTTGTGGGCCGCGGCCGATGTTGGACTGGTCGATCCGCTCCTGGTCGGTCGGTCGGTTGTTGACGCCCTCGATCTCGCTGTCGTACTGGTCGATAGTTGCCTGGAGCTCGGCGCGGCGCTGCTGCATCTGGAAAGCATCACCGACATCTGTGCTGGTCAGTCGAAGGTTGTCCATCTCCTCCTGGGCCTCGTCGCGGTATTGCTCATAGACGGCAATCTCCTCGTCGCGGCGTTCTTGCTGAATCTCCTCGCTCCTGGCGGTCGGCTCGAAGCCGGTTGTCTGGTTGACGCCGATCTCGGGCCCACCAATGCCCAGGAGGTCAGAGTAAGCGCGTTGCGCGTTGTACTGCTCCTGAATCTGCGGCAAAAGGATCTGTTGCTGATAATCGAATTGTCGGGCGATCTCGTCGATCTGCATTTGCGTCGATTCGATGGTCGCCCTGGAGGCCGCGGTCGAGCCTTTCTTGCTGGCGCTGGCCGCTCGCTTCGATGCGGAGGTTGTAACGACGGCGCCGACAACGGCGGAACCGATGATTGCTGCTGCGACGACGGTCACGATAGTTTCTCCTGGTGGCGGTGCTCAAGGAGCTCCGCGAACGTGTTGACGGTGAGGAGCTCGGCCATCTGTTCCTGGCTGCGCTCCGGGCCGTCATACGGGTGAACGGTGAGCCACACGCAATCGGTGATGGCTTTGCCGGCACGCTTCACGCCGGCGGGGGATTCGTAGATTACCGGGCCGACGATGTGCTTCGGGCCCTGGTCGGTGATCACTTCCATCTCGCCTGACATGACGATGCTAAGGCACGGGTGCCTATGGATTTTGCCAGTCAGCAAACAGCCGGCGGGAATCGTGATCTGGCGCAAGTAGACGCCGTGCGAGAAGAATTGCTCGACCGGGATGTCGACCTGGTCGTGCGTGAGGAGTATGTCCTCAAATTCCTGTATCCGGGATCGGAGCTCCGCTGGCGCGATGCTCGTAGCCGACATGAGATTATTCATGGCTGCCCTCGGGTTTGCGTGTTACCTGGTAGCAGCCGGCCGGTGAAGGCGGCGAAGCTCGAACGAGCTCTCAGGTCGCGGAGCATATCACGCCAAATTGACGGGGCACCATAATCTTACGGTTGTGTCCAGGTCGACGCTCGTATTGTACGAATTGGTCCATTGGTAGAGTTCGGACGCAGAAAGGATGCCCTCGACGTGGGCGGAGCGAAAAGCGCCTCCTGGCGAGTTCCTCGGGTTGTGCTCGGAATCGACGACCATATTGCCGATATTGTCGTCAATGTCATTGGCCTGGTAGGTGCCGGAAAGGGTCTCGCTGACGGCGTCACCAGTGACCAGGAATTGGCCGGCCAGCCCGGTCGCGGTGTAGGCGGTGATGAACGGCGGCACCTGGTTCAAGCTGGCCGCAATCGAGAGCGTGCCCAGGGGCGTCGTCTGGTCCGCGTCCTCCAGGAGATACATGGCGACCGCGTGGCCGCGATTGTTGCCGGTCAAAGTCCATTCAAAGTTCCTGGCGCCAGCTGCCGGGAAGTCTGCCTCCGGCATCCAGGCAATGCCTATGGAGCCGGCGATCCCGCCATCGTCGCTGACCGTGCCGTGCTGGGTGCAATTGACCAGGTCGAATTGCGGCGCCGACATTGCCCTCGGGTTCGCGCCCTCGGACCAGTAGACAAACACCAGGACGCGATTCGCTTCGGCACCGTCCGCCGGCATGACCAGGGAGATCGTCGGATTCGCTGTTGCGGAGTCGATCTGCGCGCTGGTGACGCTGATTAGCTTGGCGCCAGCCGGCAAGCCGCCGGCCTCGAATACGGCCAGCTGCGCGTGCAACATGCTCACAGGTCAGACGCCGAATATCTCCACCTGGTCGCGGCGATCTTCTGGATCAGGGCGCGCTCGTTGTCGCCCAGGGTGCGCGAGCCCGTGACGCCGTCGGTGCCGACCAGGGTGTCGGTCGTGATGGCGATGGTCAGGTCTCCGCCGCCGTCGTTGTCCCACGCGACCCAGGTGCCGATCTTGTAGGCCACGGACGCATTGGCCGGGATCGTGTGGGTCTCGCCGGCGCCGCCGGATTGCTTGGCGATGGTCTTGCCCTTGTCCGTGATCAGCAGCGTGTAATTGCCGTTCTGGATGTTGAGCTCGGACAGGCTCGGGTCGAGTACCTGGGGCACGCCAAACTCGTCCTGGTAATGCAACAGGTCGTCGGCCACGTCGATCCATAGCTGGCCGCGGTTGGACAGGTCCGCCTGGACGCCGGTGGAGTTGAAGAAGTAGAGCGACCCAAGTATTTCCACGTCCGTTTGAATCACGAGATTCTGCCAGGCCGTTCCGGTTCGATTCGCGGCCATCAGGGCCGGGCCGTTAAAGCCGCCGTCCGAGACCGATTGAATCACCCAGCCGGAAAAGTTCGCCATTCGCATGTCGGTGACTTTTTCGTCGAGCGCAGCCCCCGAAGTATTAAGCCGCAGGATCGCGGAGCTCGCACTGAGAAAGTCGACCCGCCCGTTACCTTCAAACTTGACATCGGTCGCCTCGATCCAGGCGACCGTGCCGGTATCCCATTTCAATGCGGCATCGTCGACCGTGCCAGGTGCGACCCCGCCGCCGGACGCCGTCAGGTCGAAGTCGACGCCGGCCTCGGTGATGTAATGCAGCGAGTCGTCGCTGGCCTCGACGCGCAGCTGGCCGTGGCCGGTGATGTTCGCATTGGCGGCCGTTTGCTCCAGGTAGAACGTGGCGTCGTTGCGGACGCACACCTGGTCGTTCGTGATGTCAATGAACACGAGCTCGGTGCTTTCGCTGCCGCCAATGCGTATCTCGCCGGAGCGGTCAAATTCCAGGTAGCGCTGGCCATCATCGCGGCGCCAGTACAGTCGGTGGTTGGAGCTCGATAGCGAGTGATCGTCGATCAGTTCCCAAAAGGTCGCGCCGGTCTGGTCGCGGCTGCGATAGATCGTGTGATTGGTCGAGCCGGACCCGACGCCGCCCAGGTCAAAGACGGCCATGCCTGGCACGAGATTGTCGAACTGCATCGCAACGAGCGGGGAATTTCCTGCTGCCACGTCGACGGTGAGCAGATCGCCATTGAACGTGGCGATGTCCTCGGTCAGTGAAACGAAACCGGAGCCGCCGCCGGAGCTCGTCGACGCGACCACGACAGACACGGGCGTATTGTTGGTCGGCGCCGATCCGACGCCTTCGGCCAGGAGGATCGGGAACGTGTAGACGCTGCCATTCAGGACCGGCGTGTCGACCTGCATCACGACGTATTGCGTCGAGTCGTTGCTGATTTGAACGTAGACCAGGTCGTTCGCCTGGATCAGCGCCAGAAAGTTGCTCATGTCGACGCCGTTGTCGTTCGTGACGTTGAGATAGAACTCGGTCGCGTTACTGATTACCAGGTCGTCGAATTGCAGCCGGCCGGCAGCTGGGAAAGCATCGACGGCGGTGCGGAATCGCCACTGGCCAAAGCCCTGGAACGTGGCGTCCTGGCCGCCAGTCGTGATCAGGACCCAGCCGGTGTTGCCGCCCTGGGTGGTCTTGATGTAGACCTCGTCGGCCGTCAGGTCGTAGTAGCGGTCAGCCTTTTGACCAAAAATCACACCTTCGGGACTGCCATTGCTTTCGGTGTAATTCGGTATGGTTTTGAATCGAGCGCGGATCGTCTCTATCCAGCGCAGGAAGCGCTCGGGCAGGGTGCGGTCGCGGTATGGCTCGATGGTTCGCTGGGTCATTAGTCCGCATCCACTGTGATCTCTGCATAGGCTCCGATGATGGTCAGATTGACCGCGTCGGACAATTCGAGCTCAAATACTCGATTGCGGCCGCTGCCCAATTGATCGTAAACGACGCGGCGAAAATACTGGCCCACGCCGCCCACGCCTTCCTGGAGCCAGTTCGACCAGGTCTGCCCGGCGTCGTCGGAGTAGCGCATCTTGAGGATCGGATTGGGGCTCGTGACGTTGCCGATGCCGCCCTGGACATCGACGATCAGCGCCCAAAAGTCGATAGATTTATTCAGGACATGGAATACCTGGGTGCGCCTGGTGCGGATCATCTCCTGGCCGGCGTCCTGGTAGTCGTCCAGGGAGAGCGTGCCAAAGCGTCCCTGGAGCCGCGATCCGGCGATGTTGTCGTTGTCCAGGATGCCGATGCCGCCGACGCGCCAGGCGGAACCGTCGTTGATCTCGCGGGTCTCCCAGGCGTTCGCCTTGATGTTGTAGATCAGCGTCGAGCTCGTCTTGCCAGGTGATGGTCCGACCTGGAGGCAGTAGAACGATTTGCCGGCCTGTTTGTAGATGAAACCGTAAGCGCTCGCCGGGTTGTCCAGGGTGTTGAGGAAATTCTCCTGCTCGTCCTGGGTGATCACACGGCCGGCCTGGCCCTGAATCTGGTAGACGAAGCGGCCGCCCTCGGGCGTGGTTGCCAGGTAGAAGATGCCGTCGTCCGAATCCGCCAGGGATTGCGGCGCCAGGATGCCGACCTCCTGGGTGGCGTTGAGCACGATGTCGTAAGGAAAATCGGGGTTGCCGGAGTTGTAGTAGGCCTGGGCCGTCTCGTCGCCAATGATCCAAAGCAGCGAGACCTGGCTGGCCATTGCCAGGGAATTGTCGGGCGATACGCTCGCCGCGTCGAAGTCCAGGGCGTTCCAGTCGGTCGGGTCCTCGACCGCGGAAATAAAGAAATTGTCGGTCAGCGCGTCGTTGACGATGAAGAAACCGTCCAGGTACGTCATAAACGTGGGAGCTCCTGGGCCGGCTTGCCCAGGAAAGTCCAGGTCGGTAATCTGCGCAAATGTCGTCCCGTCGTAGGTCCAGCCGTTTACGCCGTCTACCATCGCTATGTACTGGCGGCCTCTTGCCATCCGCACGCGGTTGCCATTCCCTGCTCCCGTTGTTGTGCCGATCTCCAAATTGCCGATGTTCGTTGTTTGGGCGATCAGCTTTGTCCCGTAAACGCCGTAGAGCTCGCCGGCCACGGCCGCCGGACGAATCCGGGAATTGACCATCAGGCCGGTGCGGATCGGGCCGTCGCCAGCCATGCCCAGGTCGACGAAACCAGGTGCGGTCTCCAGGACAATCGGTGCCTTTGCGCCGGCGCCCTTGATCGCCTGGATGAAATTGATCGTCGCCTGGTTGTTCACGACGACGGAGCGCGACACGGACTGCTGCCCGATAATCGGTATCTGGATTCTTTGTGCCCTGGCTGTCACGGGAAGCTCTCCACGTTCAATGAAATACCGGCGCTGTCGATGGTAGCACCGCCACCCGCTGGTCGGATCAGTAGCGTACCACCAGCGATAAAGGTGCCAAGGCCGGTCTCCTCGGCGCCCCACTGGACGGTCCCGCCTCCGTTGACCCAAATGTTAGGCGAAGGATCACCGCCGGCCCAATTCGGATTATTTTGAAGCTGTTGCCATTGGAAGTCGTAGTCGTTGGCATCCCAGCCGGCGCCCGTGGCCCAGGAGCCGATCATGGTGTCGCCGGCATTGAGTCGTACTGCCCAAATCTCGCCGTTGGCGCGTAGCTGGACAATGAGCCTGGCGTCCGCTGGATTTACGGCGACATCTTGTATGGCCCAGCCCGAGTCGCTGAAATGAATAGCGAACGGCGGATTGACCTGGATGCCGGCCCACATGGTCGCCAGGGACATTACGATCCGTCCTCGATGTCGAAGTCGTAATCCGCAAAGTCGAAATTCCCCGACGGGTTTGCGATCTCGCGGACGAACATTACCCAACTCCCGGAATCGAAGTCGCCAAAGCCATTCCAAGACCAGGACCGATTCGATGTAAGGGGCAGAAACACGTCAGTAGAATCGCCGCTTGTCGGGGTTAGGCCAATTTCGGGCGCGCAGCGTATTTCAAAGTCGTCGGCAGCACCCGCGAATCCGCCGACTGACAGGAAGTTCTGCTCGAACGTAAAAACGCCGCTACAGCCGGCGCCTCTAACGTCTACCGTGCCGTCGTTGTTGAATCGCACGCCGGCGGCTTGACTTGCGGGGCTGGAGCAAAACGTATTCATGCCGAAGAACGAGACGAGCACAGTCGACCCGCTCGGCGCCATGATGCCGGCCCATGACGTGGCGAGCGACATTACGCCGTAATTCCGGCGCCCAGGATAAACCAGTCGGTTGCGCTGTCACGGTAGACCGTGGCATAGCCGGACGTGCCGCCGGTGCCGATGGTGCAGCTGGCGCCGACATCGCTGGTGCCTGTTCCTGGGTCGATGAAGAATAGCGAGCCGCCGGAGCCGACCGCGACGGTGATCACGTTCGAGCCTGGCACCAGGATCGTAAACGTCGACTGGATCGGGAAGCGCTCGAAGCCCGAGTCCTCCAGGGTGATCGTGTAGCTGGCGCCATCGTCATAGAAAAAGGTCGAGTTCATTGCGTGTTGGCTGTTCTGTGCCGACCCGCTGAGACTCAATGACGTGTTGACGATCCGCTTCGGATTCAGCTGCGCCATGACGCGATTAGCCGTCGGGAATTGTCCGACCTTGGTGAAGAACTGAATGTCGTCGTCGACGACGGCGTCCTCTGGCCAGAAGGCCATCGTCACGGCCTGGCCAACGGGCTCGTTTACGCCGGCGATTTTCTGGCTCATTCGGAGGGCAGGTTGAAGATTGAACACGTCCGGCCCGGCGACAGTGACCACGTTCTGGGCGCCGGCAACGTAAGTGAACGTCGCGCCCAGGGTGTCGGCCGCGTTCCTGAGTTGCAAAGTGATGTTGAGCAGCCGGAGCGATCCGCCGCCGGCGCCCGAGAGCGCCAGGGTCGGGGTGCCGACGCCCTTGTTGTTGAGGAATATCGGGTTGCCGGACTGGACCACGTCCTCGAAGCTGATGCCGGCGCCGTCGCGGAAGAACATGCCAGGGTCCGCTTCGGTCAGGCCGTTGATGTTGATGTTCACGCCGCCCAGGGCGCGCAGATCGTTGGTGTAAATCTCGCCAGTGTTGTCGATCCTGGCGTCGGTCTCCTCGATCCAGGCAGCGCCATCCCAGCGCAAGGTCGAGTTTGTGACGGTGCCAGTCGGGAGCAGAGCGCTCGCGTCTCCAGGAGTCGTGAGTACCCGCTCAAGACCGGCGCCAGTGAGTTGGTTATTGGCGAACAGGCCGCCCAGGGCTGCCGTGGTCGATTGCGCGAATATCTCCTGGCCGCCGGCCGCGAGCTCCGATGCAAACGACACCAGGCCGCCGCGTGCCAGGTTCTCCAGTTTGAGGTCGATGCCGGCGGAATAACCCAGCCGGCCGTAGACGTTCGCCGCGGAGCTCACGAAGTCGAGCGCCAGGGTGATGTTGTCCGGCGTGACCGGGCTGCCGGCGTCGTCCGATATGACGCGGAAGATCGAGGCCGGGAGCGTCTGCGCACGGGCGAAGGTATCGGATTGCAGGAGCACGCCGCCCGTGCCCGAGACGGAGCCGACGATTACATTGCCGCCCAGGGGATTGAGGAACAGCGCGCCGACATTGGTCGCATCTGCTTTGCGCTGGATTTGCGTGGCATCAATGGCGATGTGCGGATTGACGGCCGGGTCCAGGAGGTTCGAGATGTTGAGCGGGTTCTGCACGTCGACCAGTGTCACCAGGCCGGTCGAGAAGATATTGACCGGGCCCAGGCCGTTCGGCTTGAGACTGATCTCGCCGTTCAGATTGGTCGATATGATCTCGTTGTCCTGGATGGTGATGTTGTCGAAGATTCCAGAAACGACGGTCGGGTAGAACACGGAGACACGGTCAAAGTAGGTGTTGCCGGCGAGCAGCACAGAAGGATCTATTCCGATCAGCTTGAGCTTGGCGAAACGTGCCAGGGGTGGCGGCGTGGCCACCAGCTGAAATTCAGTGAAGGTGGCCGGGTTGGCGGTCGAGGAGTAGACATCCGAGTCGGAGATCGGCGTGAACGTCACGTCGAACCATTCGACGCGCACAATGTTGAGCACGGCCGCGACATCGGAGAACAGGTCGAAATTGACGCGCAACTGGTCCACGGCGTTGACCGGGAAGAAGTCGGTCGTGGTCAGCGATCCGCCGCCCGATCCGGCCGACGTGAAGCGATACGAGTTCGCCCCGTCAGTCGATTCGGTGTTGTCGACGCCATTGGTCGAGCCGGCATCATTGAGCGCTGTCCAGCCGTCCGGGACCGGCGGGGTCGTGACTATCTCGAAGGAACCATTGGGCACCAGGGAGCTCGTCTCGCCGCCCAGGGAGGCCGGATTCGCGTTGTCCTGGGTGAGC
>PVMS01145537.1_pt1 | contig 15870 bp, 16 predicted proteins | sample 1853461 | NCBI WGS metagenome assembly PVMS01 (sample SAMN08582032, study PRJNA380276) | Marine sediment metagenome, whole genome shotgun sequencing project. | isolation source: ocean sediment barecode stripped | collected 2017 | reverse complement strand
GAACTTAATATGAGAAACGGTGACGTTTACAAAATTAAATCGATGCAGCGAACAGGATCTTCTGATAAGGAAATTATTCAGTACATGAGCAGGAAGTACCCGGAAGCTGAAGTTCGAAGATTCATTCCCGGGGCTGCAGAGAAAGCAGTAAAAGCAGCGAAAGTAAAAGCAGATGCAGTAGAAGATTCAGCTGCAGAAGCAGCAGTAGAAGCACCTGCAGAAACTGAACCTAAAAAACAGGTAACCCGTGGCAAAAAGAAAAGCAAAGCGCAAGCCGAAGCCGAGTAGAATGCCCCGCTATTGAGGTGAAACATGGCTACAGAAGTTGCGATCTGCAACAAGGCGCTGATTCAAGATGGCGCCAAAACGATCATCTCACTGGACGATGACACTACCGAAGCCATCCTTTGTAAAGCACTTTACGCGGATCTTCGGGATGCGGTTCTTGAAGCCCATGACTGGACCTTCGCAATCGAGCGGTTGGAACTCCCCAAGGGCGTACCCGATCCCACGTTTCGGTATACGAACCGTTACCCCTTGCCGTCTACTACCTTGCATGTTCTCGAGGTCAACAAAATCAAAGCGTCTGATGACACACGGGATTGGCGGTTGGAGTCGAACGCGATACTGATCAATGAGTCGGTCTGCAAAGTTAAAATAATTAAGCAGGTCACCGATACTTCTAAATTTTCACCTCTATTCATACAGGCGCTGGCAGCACGTCTCGCCGCGGATATGGCTATCCCATTAACGCAGAATATCAATTTGGAAACCACCAAGTACCAGTTGTACTTGGCCAAGTTGAAAGAAGCTGCTGCTCGAGACAATCAACAAGGTAAGTCCCAGCGTATTCGTAGCCGATTTATGGAAAGAGCGCGCTTGTCGAGTGGGCCTAAAGCTGCTGGCCCGGTGGTGTAATGCATGCCAAAGGTTACGACACTTCAAGAGAGCTTCGCCGCTGGTGAGATCTCACCCAGACTACTGGGTCAACGCAGCCTACAGGGATACCAGCAAGGCGTTAGCACCATGGAAAACTTCATTGCAGATCCGAGAGGTCCTGCAGTTTCTCGTAGTGGTTTTCGGTTCAGTGAGCGGTACACGGGTAACACCGCCAAGATAGAGTTCTTTGACGCTCCGAATACTTCATCAGTTTTACTGGTGTTTCTCGATGAGTTGGTAGCTATTCAAGGAATAATAGGCACTCCCCCGCTGGTGAATTTTGTTGTCGAACCTCGTTTCGATAATGATGGCGCAGCATGGCCTGATGTGTTGACCGCTAACGCTGCCATTTCCTTTACCCCGGATCACTGTTCCATGGAACCCGGTAACGGGTCGGTACAGATTTCACAGGCTATTACCACAGCAGCGAGTGGTACCCAGTTTGTGAGTGTGACAACAAATGGTGAATCACTATACCGGATTCAGTGCGGTACCGGACCCGATGACAATACCTATTTCGATCTTACGACTTCGGCACAATTCCACGAGGCTGAAATCTCTATCCCCGGTACCGCGTTCACGATTACCATAACGGCTGATGTTGATGACGTGGTCATAAATTCTATTTACGCTGCTGATGATCAAACAGGGGTAACTTTTGTGACGCCTTATCTGGAGCACGAGGTGGATGATTTGTATTTCGTTCCTTCACCTGATGGATCAGATCTCTATATCTTGCACCCTAATCATTTTCCCACCAAGCTTCATGTAGATGCCGCCGGCGTATTCACTTTTATTGATCCGGTAGTTTTTACTGCCCCTCCAGCTGAATGGGCTAGCGGTAGTTTTCCTTCTTGCGGTGATATTTTTCAGGGTCGCTTGTGGTTAGGTGGCGCGCCTGCGGATCCCCAGACTTTCTGGGCCAGTAAGTCAGCTCCAGATATCGAGGACTTTACCGCGGGTGTGGCTGATGATGATTCTTTCTCTGCCACCTTAAGCACGTTTGGTTTAATCCAGTGGATATTAGGCACCAAGAATTTGCTGCTGGGCACGATCAATGGTGAGTACATTATCACCGCTGAAGCAGGTGTTTTGACACCCACTGATCACCATGTGGAGCGTCAGTCCAGCTACGGATCAGCGCACGTGCAACCCCGACAGGTGGGCGATCAGGTGTTCTATGTATCCCCCGATCGAACTAAACTGCGCGCCATGCAATACGAGTGGACAGCGAACAACTGGCTGTCTCGGGACATTACATTTTTCTCCCAGCATATTACTGCAGCGAAGATAAAGGATCTGGCGTGGGCACAGAATCCAGATAATCTATTAGTGATGGCGCTGGATGACGGCACCTCTACGTGGTTGACTTACGAACGTGGAGAACAAATATGGGGGTGGCATCGCCACTCGACTCAGGGCGAATTTTTAGATTTTACTACTGGGCCGTTAGAAGGAATTTCGATAATAGGAGCAGCGATAAAACGTGTAGACGGGTTCATTGATATCGAAGCTATCTTCTCAGAGCACCCGCATTATCTGGATGCTTATGTGGAACAAACCGATGAGGTGCCGTTTACGATAGTAGATGGTCTCGATCATCTCGAAGGACAGACCGTGCAGATCTTGGCTGATGGTGCGATACAGCCTGATCAGGTAGTAGTAAGCGGTGAGGTCACTTTAACAACTGAAGTCACCCACGCTCACGTAGGTTTGCAGTACATCCCCAAGTTGGTTACCTTGCCAATGGAGCAAGGCTCACCGACTGGTTCAAGTTTAGCGTACATTAAACGATTCAATAAACTGATCATCGGTTTACTAGATTCAGCCGCGCCGTTGATCAACGGTAAGCGAGTGCCGACCCGGCACCCGGTAACACCGATGGGTGAGGCTGAACCTTTTGTGACAGGTCAGGTTTCGATCCATGAACTTGGTTGGTCCGAATCAGCTATTGTGACAATTGAACAAGATCTACCGTTACCTTGTACTATCGCATTTATCGGCGGAGAATTACCGCAAGAGGTTACTTAGCTATGGCTACGATGGAAGAACAACAAATTATGCAGGATCACTGGGAGACAGTTCAGCAGTGGCGCATTGACGAGGATGTGAGTTACAACCGCACCTTATCGAGTACCAAGGCGCGCCTCGGTGCGGGAGGTGTCAAGACAGGATCTGAAGCATACAACGCCCAGATTAGTAAAATTGAATCTGATTATGAGCTTGCGAAAGAGCGCATTGCTAGCGGTGCTACTCAGGGTATCCTAGATCGATACGTGGGAGAAGCTAAAACTAGTTATCAGCAACGCTCGATGATATCGAGAGCACCTAAGATGAAACAAACCAAGGAAGGTGAAATACCGGATCGGTCGTATACAGGTGTGTGGGCCGGTCAGCCTGCTAATTGGTACGCGGATTTGGAGATTGGCGCGACAGAATTTCAAGCGTTAACCGCTGACGAATTTCTAGGGCAGGAGTTCGGGTACAGTGACGCTTACATAGAATACTTCGGTGAGCAGGAAGGGTTAGGATTGACAGCGAGAACGACAGCTCTCAAGACAAGAACCCCTCGCGAAGATAGAGGTGGTGGTGGCAACGGAGGTTCAGCTGGCATAGGTGGTCCGGGTGGCGTAGGTGGTCCGGGTCAGGGTGCCGCCGGTGGACATTTTTAATGGATTACGCTGAAGAAAAATTGACGAAAGAACTGGTCGCTGAAGCCTCAGCTCTGATGGACATGCACAAGCAGGAACTGTGTGCTTATGACGATTGGGTACTGGAACCTAATTGGGGTGGATATTTTATTTTGGCAGGACGGAATCAGCTAAAAGTGTACACAGCCCGGGATAAGGATAAGCTGTTAGGTTACGCGGTTTATGCCGTGCACCCACACATGCATTATACCGGGGTGATGCAGGCCAATCAGGATGTGCTATTCATACACCCGGGTCGGCGCGGTGTGATGGCTGGTGTAGGCTTAATTAATTTTGCCGATAAAGAGTTGTATGATTTTGGTGTGCACGTGGTCGCGCATCACGTTAAGTTGAAATTCGATTTCAGTCCGATACTGGAGCGAGCAGGCTATGTTCAGATTGAAAAAATTTATGAAAAGAGGTTAGACAAATGGCAGCAGTAGCAGCAGTAGTGTCAATCGTAACTGCCGGGTACGCTGTGTACTCCGGCATGGAAGCTGCCGATGCGCAACGCGAACAAGCAGCCGCAGCAGAAGAGTTGGGCCGACAAGAAGCGGCCATGATCGAAGATGAATCTCGTGAAGAAGTTCGCAGGGCGCGTGAAGAGGCAGCTGATATAGAATCCGAGAGTCGTGCTCGAGCGGGAGCATCTGGTGTCAGTTCCGGTGGGTTATACGCGGGTATCGATGACATGGCGGAAGAACATGACCGCCAGATTGCGTGGATGGAAAAGGCAGGTGAATCGAGAGCCAGACTGGCTATACAAGGTGGGCAAAACGCGGCGGCGATAGGACGTGCTAATGCAGAAGCCTCGCTGGCCGGTGGAATTGGAGCCGGCTTAGCCGGCGCAGCCGATACTTATAGTTTAGGTAGCCAAGCAAACTGGTGGACGTAAATGCGACTTCCTGATGAAGCACAGTTTGGTGTCCAGTCTCTGGGCAGACCCGATGTCAACGCGCCAATCGCTATTGGATCCGCTGAAGCGCGTGCGAGTACGGCGTGGGCAAACGCGGTTACTACCGCGGGTAACGCCATGGCTAAAGTGGCGCTGGCTTCAGGTGTCGCTGATGCTAATCTGACCCTGTCAGAGCGCATCGCTGAGGATAAAAAATCATCGGCTGAGCTGGATCAATTCCTGATTAACACCCGGGTTATCGATCTGGGCCGAGATGATATACCTGAAAGCGTGCGCACGGTTGCTGAAAATTACGCTGACATGAACGGCTTAGAAAGTGGTCTGGTCGATACTTACGAGATCGCTATAGAAGCCACCGAGGCGCATTACAAACGCACCAGTGAAGCTTCTCTTTCAGCACTTAGCGAGCACAACGATACTGATCGTACTCAGGCCGCGTACAACCGGGCCATGGATGGCGTATGGGCCACGGGTGGCGCCACCGCGGTGAACACGCACATCACCCAGCGGCTGGAACATCTGGCTGCTCGAGCTGAGCTACAACTAACACAGGCCTTGTCATCTTTGGATGAAGGCGAAGCGTATCGAGTTATCGTACAGGCTGAACAAACCGGTGTCTGGACACCTGATGTAGCCGGGGAAAAACTGGCAGCAGTCGGAGCCTCTATTGATAAACTGCAGGCCACGCGGATGTACTCAGACGCAAACACACAGGCCGCGGTGGATGCTGCAGATGATTTTGTCGATCAATCCAGACTCAGCCCGGAACAACATATCGGCATGATCAAAATATCCGATCAGCGTCAAGAGTATCTGTACAAGGTAGATCAACGTAAGTACGGAGTTAATTATCTCAAGGCTCAAGGCCTACTGGTACAGGGGAAACTGACTAAGAAAATGCTGGTGGCTATGGCTGCTAATGATGACGTCACTGGCGGTCAACTCAATACCTTGCGAACCGCGTTGAATACACCGGTACCGTTAGTAAGTACGCCCGGAGTAGTCGACCGGATGACTGGTGAAATCACAGCGTTACGTTTCGCCACGGACAACCAGCAACCGATTACAGAGCGTGTAGTTTCTCTGCGCAAGAGTCTGCTGGCCCAGTTCACCGGTGTCGGTGAGAACGGTCCGGTGGCTAAAACACTGACCGGTGAAGATTTTGGCACGCTGATGACCGAGCTGGATGACGCTGAAGATCGAGCACTGGGCAAAGGCGGTCAACGCTACAGTATCGCTGCCAAGACAATCAAATCCTTAACCGGTTACAGTGATGCAATCAGCAAAATGATAGAAGGCCCTTATCCGGCTGGACAGGCCTACGCCGCATTCACGATAGCCCTGCAGGATTACATGAATCGCGCCGGGGTAGATGCCGAGCCAGAAGAATTTATCGCCAGAAATGCACAGCGGTTTACCGCTGAAATTTATGTCAAGGAGCTGCACAACAGGTTGTCAACCCAGTACCCGCAATATGGTCATATGATACAGGGATTGATAGCGCCACCCGGTGGGGTACAGGACGCACCCATGACAGTTGGTGCGGTGCTTAACGCAGCTCGAGTGGATTTTTTAAACCGTAAATTAAGTGGCGCTGACTGGGAAAATATCAGGCGTTCACTGGAGTATATGACTTTTGATTCATCTCCTGCGCAGTCTAGTGGCGGTGGTGGAAGCGGTTATACCGAGGATACTTTTCAATGACAAGTGATCTGAACATTTCCCAGCAAATGGATGGTGCTGCGCAAGCTGAACAGGACGCTAAAGATAATGAAGCTCAGGCCGGCCTGCAGGATCGCCTGAAAAAATCTGGCTTACTGATACAAGGCCCCTCCATGGAGCAGTACGATTATGTAGGCGCAGATCGCGAGGGTGCTTCGTTTGAAGAGGTCGAAGGCGGTGGCGTTAACCTGCCTAACAAGTACGCCAAGGATCGATATTTTGCTGGTCGTCGGGTATCTGACGGGCAGGTGATGGAGAAGCGATACGACCCTAACGGCTACGGTGCGGAAGGGCACAAACGTATCGCCAACAGTTACACGAATACGCAGGAGGGTCCACCACCGTCAGATTATGACGGTTTGATACCACTGGCAATCGAGCATATTCAGAACGGGGGAACCCGGCAGGACTTCGATACTGGTCACCCACCTGAAATGATTGCACAGACATTCGATACGCTCGCGGCGGTGGCCAATACGCAGGTTATTGCGGATCATCTGCGCACCATTCCTGAACCAGAACCCACTGAAAAAATATCTGATCAGGAGGATCTGACGCTCGAAGATCTCAAGGGTGACAAGGAGTGGCTCGAGGCGTCGAAGACACTCGCCGAGTACTTTGAGTTTGAAGTGGACGATGTCACATTGGCCGAAGACGGGCTGGAAGAAATGGCTGCTCTGTACGGTAGCATGTGGAAAATGGCCGATGTTTGGCGTGCGGTTGAATCCGGTGATATGCCGGAAGACGTGCAGAATGCTTACGTGTACATGCTGTCCACCTACGAGCGAGTCAGCCCGTGGTCCATGGATATTGTACAGGGCACAGTGACTGGATTGATCAAAGACGCGCCGCTGTACCTGATAGGCGGTGGTGTTGGTACCCAGCTGTTCAAACAGGCCGGTAAGGTGGGCGCTACCCGGGCACTGATCAATATGCTGATGAAAACCAAAGGGCGTAAAATTGCCACAGGTACCGCGGTGGGCGCTACCCTCGGCGCGGTTGAAGGGGGTGCGTTCATTGGCGCCGAAGAGGCTACCAAGCAGACAGTATCCGGTGAGCGTGACTGGGAGAAAATCTGGTCTGCAGCACAGCAAGGCGCTGTGATGACCGCTATGTTCACCGGCCCATTTGGCGCACTGTTATCTGAGCCGGGGCGCAAAGGTATCGTAGCCGCAGCGCATACTATAGCCGACATGATTGGACGTACCGGGTCACCTCTGAAATTACAGGGCGGTTGGGTCGGTACTCCGTCGAGTAAATCATATAACGAATTACCGACTCAGATCGATGATCTGGGTGTACCCATGGCGGATACCGGGGGCGATGATTTCTACTCTAACCTGTATGTCGCGGCAGTAGAGAAGGGCCTGATTGGTAATAAGGAAACAAATCCGGCTGAGTACTTGAAGCTGCTGGAAGCACGCCAACGTAAAGGTGATTTTAAATCATACGAACTGGCTGATTCTCGACTGGCTGAATGGTTGGGTACTCAGAAAACAGTGAACAAAGAACAGGTGGCCGATTACCTGTGGGCCAATCGCCCCCGGGTCAACGTCCTGCTCAGCGATGAGCTTACCCATGTGGGTAAAGGCGGTGAAAGTTTTCTCCTGAAGAGCGTTCCCAACCTGCGCAGATCTGCCGTGAAAACGATTATCAAGGAGCAGTATTTCGACACCAAGCAGGTGACTAATGCATCCAAAGAACAGGCATGGCAAATCACCAACAGACTGACTGGCGAGGCTACTATTACCACTTCGCCCGGTTTGTACCTGACCAATGTGGTGCACAAGATGACCGATAAACTGTCTGATGATCAGGTGGTTCAGCTGATGCGTACCTACGACAAAGACCAGTTACTGGGGCCACCTCGATGGGGCGAACCTATTGGTGATCGAGGGTCTGCTACGATTGTGAAGGGTAACAATGCCAATGCCTATCAGGAAATGCGACTGTTTATCCCGTATAACGGTGTAAAAAATAGCGACGATATCGCGATGAGCCGGTTCGGTAAGAACCTCGATGAACTGACTCCAGCGGAAAAGAAGCGCGTGGAGAGGATCAAAGAGTACGCACACAGCCCTGAGCAAAGTTTCCGGGAAGATGCTCACTACCCACTGGAGCACAACCGGCTGGTGCAGGTACGCACGCAGGAACTGTTCACCCCGGACGGTAACAGAGTCCTCGCGGTGAACGAGATGCAGTCCGACATGCACATGGCGCTCAAGAGATCCGACAAGGAAACCGGGGGTGGTCAGTACGTGATCGAGGATCATCTCGGTAACCCGCTACCCCAGCCGACCCAGCAGCCCACAGAGGGCTGGATCCAGATGACTGTGAATCGTACGTTGCAGCTAGCTGAAGAGCAGGGTTACGGTAAGGTGGCCTTCCCGGTGGACCCCGACATGATCTCGGGGATCCAGCTGTGGAAAACCGAGGCTGAACGAATACCCGGTGTGTTAAACTTTTATAAGAAACTGGGCCAGTACCTGCAGAAGGATAAGAAGCTGGCCAAGGCGTGGGGTATTTCCAGTGTACAGTTGGAAGAGGTAGCATCCGATGTGGCTGGTAGTAGGATCCCACAGAAGATGATGGTGATTACTTTCAACCCCAAGACGGGCGCGAAAGCCAAGCCTATTTACGGAGTCGGTGCGCTGAGTACAGGTGCCGGATCTTCAATACTGGGTGGCAAAATGGTAGAAGGTGATGGCGGGAATACTTAAAAAATTAGGACAAGCACTGGGTAACGTGATTACCGGCACTGCCGGTAAACTTAAAGACGAGCTGGCTGAAGAGCTGCCGCCTGCGCCTAAACCTGAGACACCACCTACTATCCCGGCTACTGGCGAACCTGTGCCTACTCCTATGACAGGTGTGGAGATGGATGAGTCCATTCAGGCACTGGGCGCGCAAGGTAAGCTGGGGCCTATTGAGGCCGGCGAGCTGCACGGTCGCGCGCCGACACGCCGGAATATCAATCTCGACTTCTTCGCTGATGACAGTACCAAGGCCACGATTGAGTATTTTAACTACCGAGCTGGTGGCTTCGAGGAAGTACCGGGACGGCGGGTGAAAACCCACGCGGAGACTATCGATCTATCAGTCACTGGTGCCAAGGATCCTGTTGAATTGCGCCAGCGTATGAACAAGATTGTTGGTGGCAGTATCGATGACAAATGGGAAACCGAAGATCTGGTGGGTATCTATAGCCTGATGCAGAAACAGGGTGAAGAGCTGACAGCTTACGCTAAAGAACTGAAGGCCATGAAACTATCAGGTGCAACGCCCTCCACTGAAGATCTAGCACATTATCAATTAATGGCTACCCGGTTCACCGCCCTTCAGGAGATCGCGTCTGTACGGGCCGCTGAGGCCGGCAGGATGCTCAACTCATTGCAGGCCGTATCGAAGGCAGGCGGTAGCCAGTACTACCGGGATCTCGATAACATTGTACGCGGTGCCGGGGGCGAGTCGTCTATCTGGGCCAATATCGATGGAGTCGCTGCGGCGGGTGATGATCTGACCAAGCAGGCTGCAGCTGCTCGAGGCGGCATCTGGGCTAAAATATACCAGACTGCCCAGCAGGTTCGCTACAACATGATGCTCTCCAGCGTACGTACCCACGCAGCTAACATTTTAGGATCCGTAGCAACAGGTATATGGGAAAGCGTAGTAGTAAATCCCACAAAAATAGGAATCAACAATGTCGAGTTCGCTGGCCGCGCCATGGTGCACTCGGTATTTGGCAGGGGCGGCATGCGTGCGTCAGATCGTATTGCCCTGTCAGAATTAATCACAATACCAGTTGATACGGTACGGTCCATGCGCGCGGCATTTGTTAATGCTAAACAGGTATTTAAGGGCGAGGCCATGGGCCATGGCAAAGTGTATAACGAGCTGGGCATTTCCACCGCGGGAGGTGGTGAAGGTGCCATCCCCAAAGCGTTACAAATACCGACCCGGCTACTGGAAGCTGAGGATGCATTTTTCCGCAGTACCTATTTCAATAGCAAAATGTCCCAGTTAGCTAAGCGAGAGGCCCTACTAAAAGCCGAAGTCGATGACGATGTGGGTCGCCTGTACCAGCAGTACATGGACTCACCTCCGCCGGCGATGATGGATGAAGCACTGGAGTACGCGGGTAAGCTGACTTTCACGAATGATCCCAGCGCCTATGGATCCTTTCTGGGCACCTTTGCCAAAACCATGAGCACGGTTCAGGACCACCCGGTGGGCCGATTAATCCTGCCCTTTGTACGCACCCCGGTGAACCTGTTTGGCTACGCGCTGGAACAGGGAGGTGTGGGTAAACTCCTAGCACCTAGAAAGCTGTTCAATGAGTTGCAGAGTCCAGAAACCCGGGCCGATGCTGAGGCGCGCATTGCCATCGCAGCAGGCCTGTACTACTACCTGAAGGACTACTGGGATGAAGGCAAGATAACGGGTGCCTCTCCAGAGAACTATGGCGTGCTGCGTGCCAGACAAGCCGCAGGGTGGCGCGAGAACGCGATCCGTATCGGCGATGAGTACTACCAGTTGAATCGGCTGGATCCACTGGGCTTGATCTTGGCCGGTTACGCGACCACGTACTCAGCCACTGAGCACACCACGGTGGAAGATACTCCCACTGCTATCGTAGCCGCGATTGCCGAGGTGGCCAGTATGCTGAGTGATCGCTCAGTCCTGTCTGGTCTCGGGGATCTGGAGCGGGTATTCCAAGCGTCTGAGGGCAGCGTGGGTAAAATGTTAGGTAAACAAATAGCTCGGATCGGTACTAGTTTTATCATCCCGGCGCTGGCTCGAGATTTTCGTGAGGGCAAAGATGCGTACCGGCGTTCGCTCGAGGTGCCGGATAAACTAGGCGCAGCCACATGGGCCTCGATCAACAAGACGGTCAGGAACGCATGGCCCGGGGCAAGCGAAGGCCTGCCGCCGCAGGTGGATGCGTTTGGCAAGGACATGCTCAATATTGGCGGGTGGGCATGGCGTGGACTGGTACCTGTCAAGCGCGGTGAGATTAAGCAGGATCCTGTGACCGTGGCTCTGATAGCTACTGGTACACCCATGAACAAACCAGCCTATCTAATTGGTTTACCCAATGGACCGAAGATCGATTTGCTGGCCATGGACGGTGGCGAGGGTTGGGTGTATCGAGCGTACCAGCAGGACGTGGGTCGTGCCCGGTATCAGGCCTTACAGAAACTGGTGAAGACTGCCGGGTGGCAAAACGAGGTGGACAGGGACGCTATCTCACCGGACAGTGCTGCGGGTGATATGGTCAGGAAAGTAGTTCGAGACGCGCGGCGTATTGCAACGCTAGCGTTTATCAAAAAGATGAGTGAGAAACCTAGTTTTACTCCTACCGTGGCAGGTGAACAGGTGGCAGGAACAATACAATTAGCATATCCTATCAGTTTAGAGCAGTATAAAGTGATTACTATTCAGCTGAAACGAGAAGGGCCTACTGAAGCTAACTTAAAGACAGTGCGCGATCTGGGTATGAAATATAAACACAAGCCAACGCAGAAAGGCCTACCCGCTGAGATGAGGTTCTAATGACTATAGCAACAACAGACAGTAACCAGCAGTTTGTCGGAAACGACATCCTCACTATATTTAGCTGGACGTATAAAACGCTCGATGAAAGTCATATCGATATTTATCTGGACGGTATCATACAGGTGTCAGGATACAGTTTGCTTTTGAATGGTGATCAAGACTCTTCCCCGGGCGGTGACGTAACTTTTGATGTAGCTCCGGCGGATATGGTCAACGTCAATGTCGTGCGCACCGTGCCCCAGACACAGTTGGTGGACTACACACCCTACGATGCTTTTCCAGCGGAAACTCATGAAGGTGCGCTCGACAAGCTCACCATGTTGGTGCAGGAGTTACAGGAACTACTTGACCGAAACCCGGTTCCGCCCCCGGATACTACCCCCGGTGATGCACTTATACCCGGTAACCTGACGGTACAGGGTACTAGCTCGCTGGAAGACGATGTCAGTTTTGGTGGTGATGCAAGCGGAGCTAACGCACCCACGGATGACGCTCACTTTACCCGTAAGGATTACGTGGACGATGAAATAGTTACCGCTGTAGCGGTTGCACAAGCTGCCGCTGATGCTGCTCAGACTACGGCGGATGCAGCTAAACCGGAAGTTGATTTTCTTCGTACTGGGGATCGTCTTGATATAAATAACGTGGCGGTTCCGTAATGGCACAACCAGAATTATTTGTTGATGGCGTAGAAATTAAACGATTGTTCGTGGATAGCGTAGAACAAGACACGCTATATGCTGATGGCGTGCAGGTATTTCAGCGCGGTACAAAAATTATTGTAACTGAAGGTTCAAGTAGTTCAATAGGATCTTTGTGGTATGGTTATAATGATTTAGTATTTGGATTCGGACCTGCTAAATATGGCAGTATTGATCCAACTACGTTTAAAGGCGAAACCCTTGCGTTTCTTTCTCATCAAGATTTTGTTACAGATAGTAGTTTCCGATATTTAGTATATTTACGTGAACATCATCCTCAGAATTTTTTCCATTCTGTGTTGTTTGAAGGTGCTTCTCTTTTGCTAACTGCTAGCGCCGATTTTTTCCTTCAGACTACTGATGACGCTGTTGATGATATAACGATTTGGTCTTGGTTTGATGTACCTGATAATACTGGCCAATGGGATGGTTCGGGTTCTTCTTCTGTTATACTTTATGAAGATTAAATTCTATGCCAGTTAAAAAAATAAAAGGCGGGTACCGCTACGGCACAAAAGGCAAGACGTACAAGTCTCGCGCGAAAGCGGTTAAACAGGGGCGAGCTATCAAGGCATCGCAGGCCCGGAAGAGATGATTTTAATCAGGACAGAGACCAGTGATGAAGGTACTTTCGGCGTTCTTGTGTATGATCATGGCTACCTGTTTACAGGCGAGTTACCGTGGCGAGGAAATGCTCGGGGTCAATCATGCATACCAGCTGGACTTTACCACGTGTTCATGCGTGCATCTCGGCGGTTCGGCAAAGTCTATGAAATCGCAAACGTCGAAGACCGCACAGCTATACTGTTACATAACGGAAACTGGTGCGGGGACGACCTTCTGGGCTTCAAGACCCATGTCGACGGATGTATACTTCTCGGACTCTCACGCGGTAAGCTTGACGGTCAAAACGCTGTGTTCAGTTCTCGCCGCGCACGCCGTAAGTTTGAAGATGAAATGGCTGGAGAAGGTTTTACCCTTGAAATAATGGAGCAATACTTATGAGTTTTTTCGCAAGTTTACTAGGTGGTGGGATTGTTAAATCCATCGAGAATATCGCGTCCGAGTGGATCGAAACCGACATGGAGACAGCCGAAGCTAAGGCGCTCATGGTCAAGACGCTCGATCCTAACGGGAAGATGCGCCGCGACCTCTCGAGGTTTGCTTGTCAAGCCTACGCATTCTATCTGGTGGCCATGGTCATCCTGTCCTTCATGGTGGCCTTCGGTGTCGGCGATATCGCCGGGGCCGCGACTGCAGCGACCATGATGCAGGATCTATTCCTGCCCATCACGACCGCGTGGGCTGGTATAGTCGGCGCCTCGTTTGGTGTGAACGGGATGAACTCGTACAAAGGCGCATAACGAATTAACCACAACCCGGGAGGGTAATATGAAGTACTTACTGACAGCACTACTAGCCCTGATGTTTACATCAGCCTATGCCAATCCGTACGTCCGAATTTCAGGTGGCTCATCATCTTGGGATTCTCCTACTGTTGATTTACATTCACGAGATAATCAGCCTCTGTTCGACGACCAAACCAATCGAGGGACTCAGATCCATGCAGGCGGTATCGCAATCGGTTCACGGGTAACTGATGACTTCCGGGTAGAGCTGGAATACAACCATTATGGTGATGAAAAATTGGGATTTGTTGACGCATATACCAAGTGCATTTTTATATTCTGTAAAGAATTTGAAGATTTATATGCGACTAATTTTACAGCATACGGCATAACCGGTTGGGTGGTCTATGACGCCTTTACTTGGAACATTGCCGAGAAAGTACCGCTGACCTTTAACATCCGCGGTGGCTTCAGCCGGGGTAATATGAAAGCGACTGTGAATGACGTGGCAGTTAAAGATTCTGACGGTGGCGTGGCTTACGGTGCTGGACTCGATCTGGGTTTCGGATCAAGTTTCTCAGTCAATGCGTCATGGGAACAGCACAGTTTTGTGTTCGATAACGACTTCGATTACGAGCCTAAGTTGGCGAAGCTCGGAGTAACTTGGCAGTTCTAAATCATGAGTGAAGAGAAACATCGGGACCATACGATAGTAGAGCGTCATCTACAGACCACGATTCAGGTTATTATCGTGGCCATAATCCTATGGTTCGGCAATGAAGTCACGGACAATGGCAAGTCGCTGATATCACTGACGACCAAGCTCGATGTTTTTGCTTCAACAACAGCCGATCACGAGACCAGACTCAGGGCAATGGAGAAAGTTCACAGGGTGGATGAAGATGACTAAAGATGACTGGATCAAGATCGGTGCTATCCCAGCGATCACAATTTTTCTTGTTGCTATGCAGGCTTACGGTGACAACAGGTGGATTACTATATCGTCTACCCTTGAAGCAAAGCTGTTTGAGTATCAGGAAAACATCTGGCTTCTGGAGCGTCAGGATGTATTGACTGAAGACGATAAGGACAAGCTTGAGTTTTACAAGCTGAAGGTACTGGAGCTGGAGCAGAAGTTAGATTAGTTATGTTGATTATCGTTCCCACGATCTACCATACCGGGACGCACCTGCTGATCCATCACGTGTTCCCACGCTCGTTCGCCCACAGGAGAAAGAACGGGGGGCACTACCTGCGCCACTTCCACCTCGAGCGCACGTTTGATCAGATGGATATAGGTGGTGATTTTCGTTTCAGTACCCTGCGCCACCCGCGCCGCGTTGCTGAATCGTGGGTACGCCGGCAGTACCGGTGCCCTCAGCGTACCATGGAAGAATTTAATTACGAATGGGGGCATATGATTAACTTCTACTCCCCGCATATCGATGCCTACTTACACCCAGACCACGAGAACCGGGACGATGATGTAGCACGCATGGCTAGCCTGACTGGACTGGATCTGTCCTGTGACTGGCCGCTCAATAAGCGTAGCGGCAGTAAGCATGCCACACATGACATCGATATCAATGAGTGCCCCGAAGTACCGCAGGAATTCATTGATTTTTATTACGAGACGGTACAGTAGAAGGAGCGTATGCTTCCAGTGTTGTTAATTAAGAGGATAGAAAAATGACGGTTGGTACTTTTGAAATAACTAATCCCGGTTTACTGGCCCGACAAGATGGGTCCATTTTACCGGACGTGGATACAATGGTGGCGGTATTGGTAGATGATGCCCATACCGTTAACCTAGTTACGGACACAACTTACGCTGACATCTCAGCGAACGAGTCCGCGTCCGCGCACTCGTTCGCTGAGATGTCAGCGTAAGTTGTGTCCGTAACTAGGTTAACGGTATGGGCATCATCTACCAATACCGCCACCATTGTATCCACGTCCGGTAAAATGGACCCATCTTGTCGGGCCAGTAAACCGGG
>PVMS01115099.1_pt1 | contig 15877 bp, 13 predicted proteins | sample 1853461 | NCBI WGS metagenome assembly PVMS01 (sample SAMN08582032, study PRJNA380276) | Marine sediment metagenome, whole genome shotgun sequencing project. | isolation source: ocean sediment barecode stripped | collected 2017 | reverse complement strand
GCCTTCACCTGGTGTGCCGCCAAAGGTACTGAAAACATAGTCCCAGTTCGGGGCAAACAGACCGTTGCAGAATTGCCCGCCACCGGCACACGCGTCAACGTCGAGGGAAGATATAAAGATGCTGTAGGCACCTGCAATGGTGGTCTCAAGGGCGTAGGTATCGCCCGGTATCAACGCTACGGGTTGATCCAGCTTATAGCTTAGCGTTTGGGTGGACGTCCCTGGCCAGACACCACCCGGTGCAAAAGCAACCGCGGTCGCGATGATAGGCCCGGCAGGTCCGCCCTGACGCACCAGGCCAGCGATATTGAGATCATCAGGGATAACCGATGTGTCTCCACCCGGGCCTTTGAGACGAATGATCAGGTCAAATGATGAAAGCACCAATGCATCTGCCACAAAAGTCTGACCAGTTGCTCCAGGCGCTGCGCAGCTGGCTGTAGTACCGCTGATTATTGGATTTGAGACGGTGGGCGTCGGATCCAGCGCAACATTATCCGAGACCGTCGTGTTGATGAGATTAAGGGTGGAGCCAGGGTCCGCTACCGCCAAACCACCTCCGGCAACACTGGCCTGATTACCATCAATCATGACTCCGGTAAGGTTGCTTATGCCGCCGCTGACGGTCAATATTGCACCACCATCACCGGCTGAAGCCAGATTGCCGGTAAATACCGCAGCTGAAAGATTCACTGTCGAGCCAATATTGTGGATTGCACCGCCAAATTCGGCCTGGTTATTTTCGAAGGTTCCACCAATGATCGTGGCTACTGAGCCCCCGTTAGTCTGCAATGCGCCGCCGCCAGCACCAGCAGTTGCCTGGCCATTGCGGATCGTAACGTCCCTCAGGACGAGATTTGCACCCCCAAATACCTCAATCGCCCGTATGCCATCGGCATCGAAAACCGAGTCATTGGCCAGGATTGTAATGCTGTTATCGACCTGTAGCGTGGCGCCAAGCACATAGGTGTCTGTGACGATATCGATGATATCGCCATCCGCAATAATGGGGTCATTGACAGCCGTTTCCGGTGACTCGTAGTCACAAATAGCCGGAAGCTGACAAACACTGTATGTAACGGCCACTACCACTTGCGGGATAGTGAGCAGCAAGCTCGCAAAAAACCTGCACAATAGACCAGATCGCAGAACACGGAAATTCGTTCTCATTCATTATCCCTTGGCTCTAAAAGTGGTATAGCTTTGGCTGCTCCAAGATCATGGAGCTGTGGCTTTCCGTGTCCGCCTATCTAAAAGTATAGGAGATATTAAAAATTTTGCAATTTGGCGATGCCAGAACTCACTTTCCGGTATTATTAAGCTCGGCAGAACAGCCGGTGTGAATAGTTGTCTTCTGGCTATTGGTGCCGTCGACAGGCGATGGCTATTCGTGCACCGAGCCTGGCGTTATTGAGCAACAATTGAACGTTGGCCTTCAAACTGGCCCCGCCGCTAAGTTCATGGATACGTTGCAACACATAGGGTGTGACTTGCTTGCCGCTGATTCCGCAATTATCCGCCTCCGCGGTTGCCTGCTTGATGAAGCTGGCGATGCTCGCCTTATCCATCGCAGATTTTGCAGGTATGGGATTGGCGATGATCATACCGCCGGTTAAACCCAAACTGCGTTTGGCATGGAGGACATCAGCGATCTGTTCGGCAGAGTCGAGTCGATAATCCACTTCAAAGCCACTGCTGCGGGTATAGAATGCGGGCAATTCGTCCGTCTGGTAACCAACCACAGCAACACCACGTGTTTCAAGGTATTCCAGGGTCAGCCCGATATCCAGTATCGACTTGGGTCCGGCGCAAACCACGGTAACGTCTGTACGGGCAAGTTCTTCCAGGTCTGCTGAAACATCCATGCTGTTTTCAGCACCGCGATGCACACCACCAATTCCGCCGGTAGCAAATACGCGTATCCCGGCCATGGCGGCAATAATCATGGTCGCCGCCACCGTGGTGCCACCGCTATGACCGCCGGCAACCACAAAGGGCAGATCCCGACGACTGACCTTGATCAAATTACTATCAGCAACAGCCAGATCTTCGAGTTCGGTGTTGCTCAAGCCCACCTTGATGCGCCCATTGATAATAGCGATGGTCGCCGGTGTCGCACCTCCATCCCGGCAAACCTGCTCGGCAGCCAGGGCCGTTTCCAGATTCTGTGGATTCGGCATACCGTGGGTGATGATGGTGGATTCAAAAGCCAGCACAGGCCCACCGGCATCCAGCGCCGCTTGCACTTCATCACTAACATCAATCCAGTCAGATCGCCCAGAACCGTCATTCCGGCGAAAGCCGGAATCCATTATCGGGCACATGCTAATTCATCTCCAATTGCATATTTATAGCGCCAGAAAAAAACTGGCCAGCGTGGCGCTCATCAAATTTGCCAGGGTGGCAGCGGCGACCGCCCGCATACCAAGCCTGGCCGCATCCTCTCGACGATCGGGAGCAATGGCGCCGAGACTGCCCACCAGTACCCCAATTGAGGCAATATTTGCAAAACCGCACAAGGCAAAAGTCACCACCGCCTGGGAATGTTCACTCAAAGTGTCCTTTATCTGGACAAAATCAACATAGGCAACAAATTCATTCAGAATGGTCTTTTTACCGATCAGGTTACCAACTATCTGCGCCTCGTCCCAGGGCACACCCATCAGAAAGGCGATCGGCGAAAACAGCACGCCAAGCACACCCTCAAAGGTCAGCCCTTCGAAACCAAAAAAGGAGCCGACCAGACCAAACAGACCATTGAGCAGCGATAACAGGGCGATAAAGGCAATCAGCATGGCACCGACATTGACCGCTATCCTGGTGCCGTTGGCAGCGCCTTCCGCTACGGCAGCTATGATGTTGGTCGCACGCTCATCCTGCTGTTCAAGATCTGTTTCGGTATCATCCCCTGACTCCGTACCATCAGGCTCGCCACTGTCGGGATAGAGGATTTTTGCCATCAACAGGCCGGCCGGCGCGGCCATCACGCTGGCGGCAACCAGGTAATCAATGCGGATTCCCATAGCAGCGTAGCCGGCCAGCATCGAACCGGCCACCGTGGCCATACCCGTGACCATGATGGTGAATAACTGGGAGTCGCTGATGGAATGAATATAGGGTTTCACCACCAGCGGCGCCTCGGCCTGGCTGACAAAGATATTCGCGGCAGCGCAGAAGGACTCTACCTTGCGTGTGCCTATAACACGCTGGAACACCCCACCGATGATTCGTACCACCCATTGCATAATACCAATGTGATAAAGCACCGCCATCAGGGCAGAGAAAAAGATGATGATCGGCAGAATGCGCAGGGCAAAAACGAAACCAACCTTGTCTGTCGCCAGGTCACCAAACAAAAATGAAATACCGACGTATGAGTAGTTAATCACCCACTGCACCGCGGCACCGGCACTATGCAACATGGCCTTGCCCTGGGGCAGATATAAAACCAGTGCGGCCACACTGACCAGCAAAAGGAAGGCGGAGACTACGGTTCTGAGATTGATCGCACGCCGATCATTGGACAGGGCCACGCCGACTGCGATCAGCGCTGTCATACCTAACAAGGATATCCCTGGACCCAAATTGACTACTCCGTGCTTAGGAATGGTGCCGGCACCAAGATTCGAACTCGGGACCTACTGATTACAAATCAGTTGCTCTACCAACTGAGCTATACCGGCACTGGGTATATCAGGGGGTGGAATTTTAGGTGCTGAAGTCCCTCAGTGCAATGTTTTTAGATACGAATTTCAGCCTTCATTGATCTCTATTTCATCACCGTCATAGGGGTCAGCGTCAGTGCCTGGATCGGGGTTGGTAACTTCACCGCTTTCGGAGGGCGTTTCACCATCGTCTTCCAGCTCATTTTCAGTAGTTGGCAGTTGTTCACTTTCACTTGTCTGCAAGTCATCGATTTCGACCGGCAATGTGGGATCAAGGTCTTCTGGAATTTGAGAATCTTCTTCCAATGGTACCTCATCACTCTCTTCTTGCTGCTGCTCCAGCTCTTCCGGTCCGGTATCGACTTGTTCTTCGGGGTTTTGGTCAGCTTCTTCAATCTGCGGAGTATCGTCGTCTTGCTCCAAAATGGGTTCATCACTTTCTATGGGTGACAACACATCACTTTCATTTGATTGAGGCTCATTTGCTTGGGGCTCAAAATCATCAGCAGTCAGTTGTTCTTCAGCTTGTTCAGAAACCGGGTCATTGTCTTCAGTTGAAAGTTGGGTTTCAGGTTCATCTTGCTGCGGTTCATCATCTTCCGGCTGATTACCTGCAGACTGTTCTGACTCGGAGGCGCTATTTTCTGGAGGTGAAAACTCAGCTTCCTCCGGCTCCGGGTCACTAATTTCCGGTGATGCGCTTTCAGTTTCTTCCGGCTCCGGGTCAGCAATTTCCGGAGCTGCGCTTACAACTTCTTCCGGCTCGGGCTCATTATCAACCTCAGGCGCAGACACCGGTGCTTGTACCGCAGTTGCTACCTGTTCTGCTGGCGGTGCGACATCCTCGACTACCACTTCCTGCTCCGGACACGGCAGTGCGCGTTGCATAAAGTCGTTCGGGCGGTTTTGCATATCCAGCGCTATTAAGCCTGATCCGGGGTTTTGCTCGTAGTCCAGCCAGAAACGATCCTCGGCCTGCCGTTGCACCCGTATCAGCGGGGTAAAGCCCCTGTCTTCCAGGCTCTTCTTACGTCTCAAGGCGTTTTCCTGGCGCAGGAAGTAACCCAATGAAATGGCGTTGGTCCATTCGCCGTTATAGATCACGACGATGTCTTTCAGGCCCAGTGCCTGTAATGAAAGCAGTGTTTCATTTGCCGTCAGCAAGTCTTTATATGGTGGCAGATAGACCCAGTAGCCCTTCTCTACCAGCGCCTGTGTTTGACGCTCCTTGATGTTGACGGCAACATCCAGCAACAAGGTATAATCCTCGTCCACCTCATCTGTCGAATGAAACGGACCCAGGCTGAAGCACTGCCGGTTGTCGGACAACAAGCCCTGATCTTGCATCATTTCGCTGAACAGATGAATGGTTGGAACATCGGAGTTTTTGGCGACAGCCGGTTTGGCGGTGGCTTTCGGTTGAACAGCAGAGTCGCGAGCCCAGAAACCGAACAACAGCAGGTTTGCTACAAACAGGCTGATGACTAATATTCTTAACATGCGGGCATTATATGGTGGTCGTTGCCGATGACCAAGCATGATTAGTGGTCTTGTGTAAAAAACCCATCATGCGTTGTGAATCGCCTGACAATTTACTATCCAGGGGTGGCTTTGTTCAGACTGACCTCGGCTGAATGCAGGGTTAAAACCTGTTTGCCTATATCCAGCAGCAAGGCCCCGTCTTCATCAATACCCAGGGCAATTCCCCGGTGCGTTTGGCTGTCGGCAAATACATTGATTGTCTGCCCTTCAAGGCCATCCATCTGTTTCCAGAGCGGCTTAAGCGGAGCAAATCCCTTTTCAGAAAACAAACCAAGGTGATCAATCAACTCCTCCAGAAGCAAAGCCGCCAGGGTATTTCTGGAACAATCTGGCAATTGAGAGTGCAAGTCGGTCCAGGGTTGATCAATTTCACCATCCGCCACCGATGCAGGCATATGAACGTTGATACCTACACCAAGTACCGCATGACAGGCCCCGCGTGCATCCGCATGCATTTCTACCAGGCAACCGCATAATTTTTTACCGTCGAGCAGTATGTCGTTGGGCCACTTGATGCGGTGATCGTTCAGGCCCGAGCGGGTCAGAGCCCGGGCCGCAGATAGTGCAACCACCAGGGGCAAACAACCAAGCTCGGAAAGCGGCTTATCAAATTTCCAGCCGAGCGACAAATACAGGTTTTTACCAACGGGTGAATGCCATTGCCGGCCACGCCGGCCACGACCGGAAGTTTGCTGCTCGGCCAGGATAACTGCGGCATGTCGTTCCGCGACCGGAAGCCGTTGTAGAGCGGAATTGGTGGAATCCAGCGAAGTCTCTATCGTCAGATTGGTTAACTTTTCACGCCAGAGTGGCGCAATGCGCTCAAGAATCAAAGTCCTGTCCAGTCGTTCAGGCTGCACCACGGAATTACTCACGCAGATTGAGTCCGCTCAGTGTTTACGCGAGAAGATATATATTCGTTCAAACCGGTGTTCCGTGCCATTACGCAATTTCCGGATATTGCCGCGATGGGTAAATATTAAAAACGCAGCCATCACCAGCGTGAAAACCACCAGGTTCTGATCGCTCATCCACCAGGCGGCAGGTATCAGGCTTAAACTTGCAAAAACCGTGGATAAACCGACATAGCCAGTCAGCACGAGTGTCAGTAACCACGTAATCAACAACGGTATCAGCAACCAGGGCTCAAAAACGATCAGCGCTCCGACCGCAGTGGCGGCTCCTTTGCCACCACGAAAACCGTGCCAGATGGGAAAGCAATGTCCGAAAACGGCTGCGAACCCGCAGACCATCATTAATGCATCAGCTTCAACTACTGCCGGTGCATTGCCGATCACCAGGGCTGGAATCCACCATACCGCCAGAAACCCTTTGCCCATGTCTATTAACAGCACGCCGAGCGCAAACGCCGGTCCCTGGGTGCGCAACGCATTGGTACCACCTGGATTGCCACTGCCATGGGCACGAATATCCACATCTTTTAACTTACCCAACAGCAGGCTGCCGGATACAGATCCCAACAAATACGCCAAAATAATTTTTATGAACAATGCGGTCATTTATGCTTCGAAACAGTCGTTTGTTAACCTGTTCAGTATATACCTTTGCAGCCCCCAAACGTTCTCAAGATTGACGCTTTTTCCACCTGCCGTGGCGAAAAATACCGGCTTTTGGTCGGATTTGCAGTCAGCCTGATAACAAAACACTTGAAACCGTTACCGGGCCTTATGGCACTTTTGGCATGGAACCTGCATCGTTTATACTGTGTAACAAGACAGAAGACCCATGATCAGGAGATTGGCATGCAAGACAATACGTTTTTTGACAGCATCAAGAGAAACCTCAACGGCGAACCCGGTCAGCCGATCGTTTTAGGTGTCTGCAAAACGATTGCTGCACGCTTTAATCAGGAAGTCTGGTTGATCAGACTGGCTGCGATTGTATTGGGTGTTTTTTACAGCTTTGCCGCGTTGGTGGTCTATATTCTGTTGGGCCTGTTTATGGAAGAAACCTCGGATCGCAGCAAGAGCCTGTTTGAAGGTCTTGGTATCTGGTTCCGAGAGCTGACCAATAAGGTAGCCGACTGCTGTAATGGCGTCTTTGGCAACGGGCGTTCATCACACCGCGATCATTAGGCCGCTGTCACAAGGTAGCTGCCACCTTATCGGGTCTCGAGTCTGAAACGGTAAACGTCCGACACGCTTGTCTGATTCTCCTGCATCCCGCCAATCAGGTAGTACCAGCCATTTGCATACCCTAAACCACGGTGGTCCATCGTGGCTTGCGGCAATTCGCCGAGCTGGTGCCAGCTTCCATCAGAAAAATTAAAACTGAATACCGAGCTTTCAGGCTTTGAAGGAACGCCGTTGTAGCCAATGCCATTGAAGTTATACGGGTTGACAGACCCGCCAACAAAAACAACGCGGTTTTTTGAGTCGCCGGTCGCAGCCATCCTGTAACGTCCTTTGCCCGGATGCGGCGGAACAGAATGCCAATGGATACGCCGATGGTTTTCCGCATCAATCCTGCCGGCCCAACATTGCTTTGAAGGCAGAAATTCACGTGGACTTTCATCTGCCGGGTACTGAATTCTTACCCCATCACAAACCAGCATCTGTGATTCGCTGATTCCTCCTGCGTGTCCGAACACCGGCGCACCCGGCCAGGGTGTGGCCTGTGTCCATTGCATGCTTTTTGTATCCAGTACCTGCACCAGATTTACATTGCCAAGATCATGCCAGCCACTGACCAGGTAAATATAGCGGTCCTGGTAAACCAGGATCACCGAATCCTCGACCGGTATCGGCATATCTGTTGCCCATTTCAGTTGTGATTCCCCCGGCTGAATACGGTATACACCGGGAATGGACTCCTCGCTGCCATCGGCGGCCACCGTGTAACCCCCAAATACCCAGGCGGCACCACCAGCAGTGACGGCGGAGGCAGCCAGGCGACCCCCGCCACCGGGCACCGGATCCAAATTTATCCACGAAGCAGCGCCAGGGATTAGTACCGCTGCAGATGATGAAATATCCTGCCAGGTTTTCCCTCCACCGAGGCCCAGAAAGCTGTATAAATAAACGCCTTTTTTTGGTGGCTACCAGCGTCACGGCATTATTGCTGATGGCTTTCGGTAATTCAGGCAAAGGCTCTGTTTCAACGGATCTGGCGTGGACTCCGAGTCCTGTAAACATCACCGCCAGGGAAATCACCAGCCGTCTCACGTGTCAGCCCTTATAAATGCTTCAACCTGGCCCTGGTCAAACGGCCAGAACAGTTCTTTTTGATTATCACCACGTTGCAGTACCGGTACGTGGATGCCATAGCGTTTTAACAACTCCAGATCAGACTCGATGTCCACCTCCTGGTAATTCCCCGCCATGCCAATGGCATGTAACAGAACTTCTGCCTCATCGCAGAGATGACAGTCCGGTTGGTAATAGAGAATCAACTGGCTCATTGTTTTGTCCCCGCATTCACCTTGTATCAGGTTAAAATCACTGGATTCGAGCTTTGGGTCGCTTTGCGGGAAGCATGACATGGCTGTCAGCGTTTTTGAATTATTTAAAATTGGCATCGGGCCCTCGAGCTCACATACGGTTGGGCCGATGAAGGCGGCACATACCTTTGTGTTGCGTCTTGATGAAGCCAATCTGCTTGGGCAACTGGTTCGTTTGCAGGTGACGCTGTTTGGCTCTTTGGCATTCACAGGCCGGGGTCACGGTACCGACAAGGCTGTAATGCTGGGATTATCCGGAAACTTACCTGACCAGATTGATCCCGATGATATCGACGGAATACTCGAAGAAATTCAAAGCAGCGCATGCATTGAACTGCCCGGTCAATTCCAGGTTGGCTTTAATGAGAAAACCGACCTGCTGTTTAATAAGCGCGAAACCCTGCCCTATCATTCAAATGGCATGCGCTTTGAGGCATTTGATCAAAACGGCAAGCTGTTGCTCGAGCGAGATTACTATTCTGTCGGTGGTGGGTTCGTGGTTAACCAGGATGAAGCAGCGGCCGACCGGATTCTGAAGGACAAGACCGATCTCCCTTACGCTTTTAGTTCGGGCGATGAATTGCTGGAATTGTGCGCCGTCCATGACCTGCGTATATCCGACCTCATGCTGGCCAATGAAAAAGTCTGGCGCAGCGAGCAGGAAATCAGAAGCGGCCTGCTGAAAATATGGGATGCGATGCAAAGTTGCATCCGTCGTGGCTATGCCAGCAGTGGCGTCTTGCCGGGCGGGCTCAAAGTGCAGCGACGCGCACCCGGTCTGTTTCGTGAATTGAGCCGCCAGGATCAGTCCGAAAACCAGGATCCGCTCAAGATTATCGACTGGGTCAATCTGTACGCGCTGGCGGTTAACGAGGAAAACGCTGCCGGTGGCCGGGTGGTGACCGCTCCGACCAATGGTGCTGCCGGCATCATTCCTGCGGTACTCAGCTATTACGATAACTTTATCCCTGGCAGCAATGAGGATGGCATCATTGAATTCCTCCTGACCGCGGGTGCAATCGGGATTCTGTACATACTCAATGCTTCTATTTCCGGCGCGGAGGTCGGTTGCCAGGGCGAGGTCGGCGTTGCCTGCTCGATGGCTGCCGCTGGTTTAACGGCGGCCGTCGGTGGAAACATGGGCCAGGTAGAGAACGCAGCTGAAATCGGTATGGAGCACAATCTTGGCCTGACCTGCGACCCGGTTGGCGGACTGGTGCAAATTCCCTGCATTGAACGCAATGCCATGGGCTCCGTCAAAGCCATCAACGCCCAGCGTCTGGCACTGCAGGGTGACGGGACCAACAAGGTATCATTGGACAAAGTCATTAAAACCATGCGTGAGACCGGTGCGGATATGAAACATCACTACAAAGAAACATCACGTGGCGGTCTGGCCGTCAATGTCATTGAATGTTGAATAACCAATTCATCAAAACAACGATCTTGGCAGCTTGCCTGCTGTTGTCTTTTGCGCTGTCGGCAGGTGATATGTACAAATGGCAGGATGATGACGGCGTCTGGCATTTCAGCTCGACACCACCGGAAACCGATGAAACATTCAAAACTGTCGAGATGCCGGCAGATCCCACACCGATGGTCTCCATGCGTAAACTGGGTATTGAGCGCGAACCGGAATATTCTTTTATCAATAATATCTGGGGGCCGGTTGAACTGGAATTAAGGCTGCACGACGCGGAAAATGTAACCCCCGACCCGCCGCTGCCAGCACGGCTTGTATTACCCGGGCAGACTGAAAAACGCCTGTTGAGAATCAAGGCGACGGACCCAACCCTGGGTTTCAGTTTCCGTTTGTCATATAAACAGATGATTGGACCACCGCTGGAACAACTTCCCGCCGAAGTTGATTACTACCCGCCGTTCCCACTGGGCCTGCAGTTTCCTATCAGCCAGGGTTTTGATAACGATATCACCCACAGCAAACCACCCAACCAATACGCCGTTGATATCGTCATGCCCATTGGTACGCCGATTCTGGCCGCCCGCGCAGGCACGGTGATGGATATGGAGGACGATTTTCATGGCGCGGCCCAGAAAGAAAGCTACCTTGCCCGCTCAAACCAGATTCGAATCCTGCATGCCGATGGGACCATGGCGGTCTATGCGCATTTGCAACCCAATAGTCTGCGCGTTCGCCTGGGTACTAAAATTTCCCGCGGACAGTGGATCGCCAATTCCGGTAACACCGGTTACAGCAACGGTCCGCACCTGCATTTTGTGGTGCAGTTAAATGCCGGTATGACGCTGGAATCTTTACCCTTCCGTTTCAAGACCCCACCCGGCGGCACCATGACACCTGCCAAGCGCATGATGATAGACGGCGTGCTGCCAAAAAAATGATTTGCGAGCCTCTACTCTGTTAAAATTCGCGCCTTATTTCCCGACCTGACTACACCAATGTCTGAACTAGAACAACAGATCGCCCGCCGGCGTACATTTGCCATCATTTCGCATCCGGATGCGGGTAAAACCACCCTGACTGAAAAGCTTTTGCTGTCGGCGGAGCCATTAAGATGGCGGGCGCGGTCAAATCCAAACGGGCGGCACGGCACGCCACATCAGATTGGATGAAGCTGGAACAGGAACGTGGAATTTCTGTGACCTCCTCGGTAATGCAGTTTAACTACAAGGACTACATCGTTAACCTGCTGGATACGCCGGGTCATGCGGACTTTTCCGAGGATACCTATCGCACCCTGACTGCGGTGGATTCCGCCTTGATGGTCATCGATTGTGCCAAGGGCGTTGAACAACGAACCATCAAGCTGATGGAGGTCTGCCGCTTGCGTCAGACCCCCATATTTACCTTTATTAACAAACTCGATCGTGAAGGCCGTGACCCGATCGAACTTCTGGACGAGGTGGAGTCCGTGCTTGGTATTCAATGCGCCCCCATCACCTGGCCGATTGGAATGGGGCAACGCCTGAAAGGTGTTTACCACCTGCTGGATGATGCGGTACACCTGTATGAATCGGGTAAGAATTACGTCACCCAACAGGCTGAGATCATTCAGGGTATCGATAATCCGTTGCTGGATGAACGCCTGGGTGAATATGACGCCCGGGAGTTACGTGATGAAATCGAACTGGTCAAAGGCGCCAGTCATCAATTCGACCCACAGGCATATTTAAAGGGCGACCAGACACCGGTGTTTTTTGGTTCTGCCATCAATAATTTTGGTGTTACACCACTACTTGATGCATTCGTGGAACACGCACCCGCACCCGAGTCACGCGCCACCGTCGGGCGGGAAGTCCACAGCAACGAATCGGCCATGACCGGTTTTGTCTTCAAAATACAGGCCAATATGGATCCGGCCCACCGTGATCGAATCGCTTTTATGCGCATCTGCTCGGGCCAATTTAAACAGGGCATGAAACTGAGAAATGTGCGCCTCAACAAAGATATCAAAATCCCCAATGCGCTGACCTTCATGGCCCAGGACCGTGGTCATGTTGAAGAAGCCTGGCCGGGCGACATCATCGGTATTCATAACCATGGCACGATTGCCATTGGCGACAGTTTTACCGAGGGCGAAAAACTACAGTTCACCGGTATCCCGAATTTCGCTCCGGAGCTTTTCCAGCGTGCGCAATTGCGCGACCCGCTCAAACTCAAAGCCTTGCAAAAAGGCCTGTTGCAGTTATCTGAAGAAGGCGCAACACAATTTTTCCGTCCGCTGCTGGGCAACGATTTAATCCTCGGCGCCGTCGGTGTTCTGCAATTTGACGTGGTTGCCTATCGTTTGAAGCATGAATACAACGTAGACTCCGTATTTGAGAATGTAAACGTGCAAACCGCGCGCTGGGTCAGTTGCGAAGATGAAAAAATGCTCAAAGATTTCACCAATCAGTTGACGGGCAACCTGGCACGTGATGCCGCCGACCAACTGGTCTACCTGGCACCGTCGCGCGTCAACCTGCAACTGACCGAGGAACGCTGGCCCGATATCAAGTTTGCCGCAACTCGCGAAACCCTTCTGTTCGCCGGGTGAAAATTTGACCACCACTATTGCCCGCTTGCAATCCCTGTTCCCCAACCGGGACAGGCGCAAGGCAATCTGGGCAATTGCCCTGCCCATCATGGGCGGCATGATGTCGCAAAACATTCTTAACCTGGTCGATATCGGCATGGTCGGTCACCTGGGTGACACCGCGTTGGCAGCTACCGGTATCGGCAGTTTCTCAAACTACATGGCGATTGCATTCATCATTGGCCTGTCGGCCGGTGTGCAGGCGCTGGCGGCACGACGTCTGGGTGAAGGGCGGGATAGCGAAACCGCCGTTCCTCTTAATGGTGGCTTGATTCTGTCGCTGATGATTGGTCTGCCTTTATGTGCAGTTTTATACCTGGCCATTCCTTCTGTTTACACCTTTCTTAGCGATGATCCGGCGGTTATAGAGCAAGGTGTTCCATATCTCCAGGTCCGGATTCTCAGCATGGTCGCCGTCGGCATGAACTTTTCATTCCGCGGCTACTGGAGCGCGATACACATGACGGGTGTGTATCTGCGCACACTGTTGATCATGCACGCGATTAATATATTTCTGAACTGGGTACTGATTTTCGGCAATCTCGGTGCGCCGGAAATGGGTGTAATGGGCGCCGGTCTCGCCACCACCATCGCTTTATATGTAGGAACTGCCCTGTATTTCTTTTTTGCAATCCGGCATGCAAGTGACAAGGGCTTTCTGCACAAAATCCCCAGTCGCGCTACTTTGTGGCAGCAGTTCAAGTTATCCCTGCCGTCCAGCCTGCAACAGTTATTTTTTGCTGCCGGACTGGTTACCCTGATCTGGATTATGAGCCAGATAGGCACGGCAGAAATTGCTGCGGTTAATGTATTGATGACCTTCCATATCACTGCGATCCTGCCCGCATTTGGTATTGCGCTGGCTGCCACCACGCTGGTTGGCAACGCCCTGGGCAGGGGTGATACGGATGACGCTGCATTGTGGGGCTGGAATGCGGCTGCACTTACATTGATCTATGGAGTTGTACTCAGCCTGGTTTTGATACCGCTTGCCGATCCGTTGCTGGGGGTGTTTTTAACCAACCCGGAAACCCGTCAACTGGCCTACATCCCGATGATCCTCTGGGCGTTGGCCATCGCATTTGACACCTCCGGGATGGTCTTGATGAACGCCTTGATCGGTGCCGGCGATACCCGCCGCAGCATGTGGATCAGCGTGATCGCTCAATGGGGTTTCTTCCTGCCATTTGCCTATATCGTCGGGCCGGTTCTGGGTTTTGGTCTGTTGGGTGTGTGGATAGTGAACGGCTTTTACCGTGCGGGTCAGGCGATCATATGTGCACAGCAGTGGTCCCGCAGACATTGGGCGGGGATCAAACTCTAATTTGCGGGGCTTTGTTGCCAGTCACCTGTAAAGCCGATACATTGCGTATCTGAATAATAAGTAAATCTCTCCGGGAGCATTAAATGATAAGCAACATTGCCTTTGGATTATTCGGTCTGGCAGTTCTGATTTCAGTCGGTTATTTAATGTCAGGCAACAAGAAGGCCATTGACTGGAGACAGATTGCTGCGGGCGTAAGCTTGCAAATTGCCTTTGCCATCATTGTCATCCTGGTCCCCGGCGGACGTGAATTTTTTAATTTCATAAGTACGATATTCGTCAAGGTGATTGATTTTGCACTGGCCGGCGCAAAATTCATTTTTGGCGATTTGGCCGACGCCAATGAGTTCGGATTTATTTTTGCCTTCCAGGTTCTGCCAACCATTATTTTCTTCGCTTCCCTGATGGGAGTGCTCTATCACCTTGGAGTGATGCAAAAGATTGTCCAGGGTATGGCCTGGGTGATGCAGAAAATCCTGCGTGTCAGTGGCTCTGAATCATTGTCGGTGGCCGCCAATGTTTTCATTGGCCAGACCGAAGCACCGTTGGTGGTGCGACCCTATATCGCCAAAATGACAGAATCCGAGTTGTTCACCATGATGGTCGGTGGCATGGCGACCATCGCCGGTGCTGTGCTGGCAGCGTATATCGCCATGCTTGGTGGCACCGATGAAGCCATGCGCCTGTTCTACGCACGGCATTTACTCGCAGCCAGCGTGATGGCCGCACCCGCCACCATTGTTATTGCCAAGCTCATCAGACCGGAGGTCGAAGAATCACTGACCAAGGGTACGGTGCACCTGGAGATTGAAAAAACCGCTACCAACGTCATCGAAGCTGCCGCTACCGGTGCCTCAGATGGTGTCAAACTTGCGCTGAATGTCGGTGGCATGTTGCTCGCGTTTATTGCCCTGATCACCATGGTCGACTTCCCGCTGGCGTGGATCGGCGAAGTCACGGGGCTCGATTCAATGTTAGGAAAACCCCTGAGCCTGTCCCTTATCCTTGGTTATATATTGTCGCCATTGGCGTGGATCATTGGTATACCTTGGAGCGAAGCGGTCATTGTGGGCGGATTGATTGGGGAAAAAATCGTCTTGAATGAATTTGTGGCCTATTTGCACCTCGGAGAAATCAAACACACTCTCTCGCAACACTCGGTTTTGATCTCGACTTACGCACTATGCGGCTTTGCCAATTTCTCATCCATCGCGATACAGCTGGGTGGCATCGGCGGCCTGGCACCCAACCGCCGTCCTGATATTGCCCGCCTGGGTCTGCGTGCCGTATTGGGTGGAACCCTGGCAACCATGATGACCGCGACCATTGCCGGTGTACTGACTTCATTGGTCGGCTAGGATTTAATCAGCCAACACCGTGTCCCATCAATCACAGTTTGATTTATTCAAACAGCGGCGTTTCATGCCGTTTTTTGTGACCCAGGCGCTCGGCGCTTTCAACGACAATGTTTTCAAAAATGGACTGGCTGCCATGCTGGTCTTTCACAGTAGCCAGTTGGCCGGTCTCAACACCAACCAGGTGGTCAACCTCAGCGCGATGGCCTTTATCCTGCCGTTTTTTCTGTTCTCTGCCCTGTTTGGGCAGTTTGCCGACAAGTATGAAAAGTCGATGCAAATCCGGCGTATCAAGCTGTTTGAAATTGTCATCATGCTGGCTGCGACACTGGGCTTCTGGCTGGACTCCTTGCCGCTATTTTTGGGCGTGTGGTGCCTGGTCGGTTTTGAATCCGCCATGTTCGGGCCAATCAAGTACGGGATCATTCCGCAGGTTTTGTCGCGCAGTGAGTTGGTCGGTGGCAATGCGCTGGTCG
>PVMS01156888.1_pt1 | contig 15878 bp, 10 predicted proteins | sample 1853461 | NCBI WGS metagenome assembly PVMS01 (sample SAMN08582032, study PRJNA380276) | Marine sediment metagenome, whole genome shotgun sequencing project. | isolation source: ocean sediment barecode stripped | collected 2017 | reverse complement strand
TCTAAGAACTCAATATGGCTGGAAAATAGTTTTTATTCAAGCATCAATTGTAATATTCATTAATTTATTAATCGTTATTTTCTTCTTTAAGGAACCTAAAAGAGTTAAAAAAAATGAACCAATTGGAGAAGCAATGATTAGCTCCCTAAAAAATATTTGGGAAGCTTTAAAAGATAAAAAACTAACAGTACTCTTAATCATAATGGTTGGTTTTTGGACAATGTTCAATCAACTGTTTTACACCCTGCCTACTTTTATTGAAGATTGGATTGATACTGCTGCTTTACATGATTCCATTGCGCAACTATCTCCCTGGTTGGCAAGTTTCATGAGTGGTGGTGGTACTTCTGTAAATCCTGAGATGCTGATCAACATTGATGCAGGTTCTATCGTATTGTTGCAACTTCTCGTTTCTTTTTATGTTTTAAAAATGAGACATGTCAGTGCAATGATTACAGGTTTTATTATAGCTTCTATTGGCATTGGAATTACATTTTATACCGGGAATGGTTTGTTCACAATTTTGGGTATTGTAATCTTCGCTGTAGGTGAAATGATGACCAATCCAACGTTTTCATCATTCATAGCTCTAATTTCTCCTAAGGGCAAGGAAGCCTTATATATGGGTACTTATTTTGTACCTGTCTTTATGGGAAATTTTTTAACCACATTTGTATCCGGAAATTTATACCAGGCCTGGTCTGATAAATTAAGTTTGTTGCAAACTGAAATGGCTAATAGGAGTATTACTATGCCGGAAATATCATTGGATTTTACAAAAAATGATTATTTTGCTTCAGCTTCGGAAAAATTAGGAATGTCAGAAAATGAAATGACACAATTTATTTGGGATAGTTATCATCCAAATAAGATCTGGTATGTTATTGTAGGAATAGGTATTGTTACGATTGTTGCATTAAGTGTTTATGATAAATTTGTAATTCGTCCTAAAGAGGCAAACGGTAATTATACGAATTAAATATGAGTACATCTTCAAACGATTTTTTTGAAAAACAAGTATTAGGCCATCCTGCAGGACTGTTTGTATTATTTTTTACTGAAATGTGGGAACGCTTCAGTTATTATGGAATGAGAGCATTACTAATTTTATTCCTAGTAGCAAAAGTAAGTGATGACGGCTGGGGTTGGTCCAGAGCAGATGCTATGTCTCTTTTTGGCTGGTATGTGATGCTTGTTTATTTATTGCCTCTTTTAGGAGGATGGCTTGCTGATAATAAATGGGGTCATGTTAAAACAATTATAGTTGGGGCTTTTATTATTACACTGGGTCATGCATCCATGGCATTGGCTGATTTATCAATAGGCTTTGACCTCAAATTCTTGTTTTATGTTGGTTTATTCTTTTTAGTTCTAGGTACTGGACTTTTTAAACCGAATATGTCAGCCACTGTTGGAAAAATGTACCCAGGTAACAGTTCTAAAAAAGATGGTGCCTACACTATATTTTATATGGGAGTGAATTCCGGCGCATTTATTGGTACCCTGTTAGTAGGATGGATAGGTGAAAATTTTAGCTGGAGTTGGGGCTTTGGACTGGCTGGAGTATTTATGCTATTTGGATTGTTACAATTCTATTTTGCCCGCTCCATTTTTGGAGAAGCTGCAAACAAACCACAACCAAAAAAATATGAGCTATCTGAAGAAGAAGCTAAAAAATTGGTTCCTTTCAAGTCGAGAGATAATATACTTGCTTTGATTGGAGGGTTTTTCGCAATCTCATGGATTGTTGATGGCGTATATGCTGTAATTTCAAGAGGGAACCATTTTTTAGTTGAAGAGTTAACTAAGTTGAACATTTTCGGATTTGAAATAACTCTGGGAATGCCAACATTGTTCTTTTTATTGTCAATTATCACCTTTATTATCTTAGGGATGACAAGAATTAACAGATATGAGAAAATCGAGAGCGATCGACTGAAAGTAGTTTTTATCATTGCATTTTTCGTGATTTTTTTCTGGGCAAGTTTTGAACAGGCAGGCACTTCGATGAATATTTTTGCAAGAGATTATACAAGTCGGTCTTTATCCGGAAATTGGGGGTTAATTTATAAAATAATAGATTTAATATTATCTATTTCCCCAATGATCATTTTAACTTGGATCATTTATAAATTAGGAAAAGCTATTTTCAAAAAATATCCTTTAACGATTATTTTTACATCAATCAGTTTTGTTATAATCTGGGTTTTAGTAATACTTAGAGTCAATGATAAAATGGCTGGTGATACAACATTGGTTGACACTTCCTGGTTTCAAATATTAAACCCATTTTTTATTATAACTTTAGCACCTTTATTTGCTAAATTCTGGAAAAAATACACTTTTTCCGCACCTCAAAAATTTGCTATTGGTTTGACACTACTGGCAGCTGGTTTTGGTATGTTGGCATTTGGTTCGTTAGCAATTCCTAAAGGGGCTGAAACAGCATCAGTAAGTATGATTTGGCTTATTCTGGCATTTCTATTACATACTATGGGAGAACTCTCCATTTCTCCTGTTGGATTATCTTACGTAAGTAAACTGGCTCCTGCCAGAATGTTGGCATTTTTATTTGGTATTTGGTATGTATTTACTGGACTTTCCGGAAAATTAGCAGCTGTTATGGCTGAAAATATGGATGGAATTTCAGATAAAACAGGGCTTTCAGGGTTTTTCTTAATTTTCACAATAATACCATTTGCTGCAGCCTTATTGATCTTATCGCTCAACAAGAAAATTAAAAAATTAATGCATGGTATAAGGTAAACTTTATTTTTTAAAATGGAATTTGTAATTTTGGCAGCATTATTGCGTCAAACATTTATATAAATTATTATTGATGAAGAAATTAGCCCTTATAATATTATTGCTCAGCAGTATCACAATTTCGGCACAAGAAATTAATTGGCTGACTTTTGAAGAAGCCGTTGAAGCTCAAAGTAATGAACCCCGAAAAATAATGGTGGATGCCTATACAACCTGGTGTGGCCCCTGTAAATTGTTAGATAGAAACACATTCAGTAATAAGGATGTTGCGGACTATTTAAACAAAAACTATTATGCAGTAAAATTCAATGCCGAAGGAAACGAAACGGTGGTTTTTAAAGATAAAACATTTACGAATCCAAACTATAATCCTACCAAAAAAGGGAGGAATAGTGCGCATCAATTAGCTACTTATTTTGGTGTAAGAGCATTTCCAACTTTATTATTCTTAGATGAAGAAAGCAACTTTCTTGGACCAATTCCTGGTTATAAAACACCACAACAGTTAGAGATTTTTTTAAAATTATTTGGCACTGATGATTATAAAAATATAACCTCAAAAGAAGCCTGGCAAGAATATGCATCTAATTTTAAATATGAATTCAACGAGTAATTTATTTACCATTTAAAATATAAGCTCCCTTTTGCATAGTATTGTAAAGAGAATTTTATTTTTTGAACATGTTTGCTTCCACCTCTCCACATAGCTCCTGTAATTTGAACCATCGGCTATAATCAATTTTGGATGCAGCGTATCCATCAGTCTTTCCAAATTAATTTTTGGAGAATGTTGCAAAAGTACTATCGTTGGATTCAAAGATTTGAACGCATATATCCCTAAACTATCAACAACTAAAATTACTTCTTTGTTAAAAATGAATAAATTACTCTGTGTGCTTTTATTCAATATTTCACCAATTCCAGAACCAATTATATAAGATTTAATGATATTTTCATCGATATTCAGGGAATCTATTGATGTACTTAGGTAAAAATCATTCCCATTTCTAATTCCAACTATACTGTTTTTACTCTTATTAAATACGATAAATTCTTTTTTGGAGTCACGGATACGTTTTTCATAGATGCTCACTGATTGGATTGCAATTATCGAAATCAACAACAACACAAACCGATTAAATATCTTTTGCTCAACCCATTTGAAAAATGTTATGAGCAAAGTGTAAAAAAATAACATCAAAATAAATGAAAACGAAATATTTTGAACAATAAAAGATTCCTGATTTGAAACCCAAGTAACAAAATAATTGAGATATTGAATTGTCAAACTATAAGATTCACCTAAAAATTGTGGTAATATTTTAAAAACCGAAAGTATTATTATTGAAAATCCGGCTACTAGTAAAAACCCTAAAAAAAGGAATTATTACCAAATTCGACAAGAAAAATAAGCCTGGAAATTGATGGAAATAATACAATATCAGGGGTAAAACTCCTAGTTGAGCCGCCACTGAAACCGTAAATAATTGCCATATCTTATTGAAAATCCAAAATTTTGGTGTCCACAAATTATACAATTTTGGCTGTATCCATATAATAGAGAAAACAGCCATATAACTTAATTGAAAACCTACTTCAAATAAAAAATATGGATTCAACAATAGTAAAAAGAACATAGAAATTACCAATGTATTATACACATTAGATGGTCGGTTTAAAAACATTCCTATGGCAACTGCTGTAAACATGGTAACCGCCCGCACTACCGATGCCGATAATCCTGCAATAAATGCATACATCCATAAAAATAGGATCACTAAAATACTTGCAATTAATTTTCCTTTTTTTAAAACATGCAACGGTTTTAGCAAAAAAGTTAAAAGCATCAATATTATTCCAATATGCAAGCCTGAAACAGCCAAAATATGAATAGCTCCGGCTCCTGAATAGCTACGTTGTAATTCATTACTGATCGATTGCCTTTGACCTAATAATAAGGCATTAATAATCGCTAATTCATCATCTTTAAACCCAAACTTTACTAATGATTTATTAATTTTCTTTCTAATATCAGATGCAATTCCTTTTACGGTAATCCTGGGTTGTAAAATCCTTACATATTGATTTTTTGCAATATAAATTTGATGATGAATTTGTTGTTTTTGTAAATATTTCTTGTAATTAAAAACATATGGATTCAGTGGCCTTTTAATTTCCTTTAATACTGTTTTAACCATTAATTGATCATCTACATTCAAATAATTCTCAATACTGTCATTTTCAATATTAACCAGTATTTTTCCTATAGTTCTGTCATTCTCCAATTGTATTATTCTAGCCTCATACTTGCTATAATATAAATTTGATTTTAATACTTTTTGTATTGAAATTACACATGAAACGGGGTTGTCACTATTAAATGCCGGGTTATTTGAATAATGTTGACCTTTATTCAATTGATTGTTAAAAGTTATAGAAGCTATACCTACAAAAAAGAAAAGTGTATGAATCAATACTCCAAATATAGCTGTAGGAGTAAACTGCTTATTGGCAATAAAAAAAACAACCAGCAACAAACATTGTAAAATACCTATTATCAACACTATAAAAACTACCTGAAAATTGTAATGACTTCCAGTAAGTATTCCTAAAATTAAAAATAGAGTAAGTTGAATTGGAATAAATTTCAATAACTTAATCATAGCACGATAAAACTACAAAAAATAATCGATTGAACTTTTTTGTTTTAATTCAGACGTTAATTGCTTCAAAAAATTCGATAATTATATAATTGGAAATTATTTTGTGTTACATTTGTTACAGACTGATTTATATCATATTAGACCACTTCAGTATAAGGTAATTTTGATGAATTCATTAAATTTTAAATTATGAAAAAAATTATTTTCAGCAGTATAGCAATTATTATTTTGAGTTTTAACTCAATCGGACAAGATTTGGCACCTTACATTAAGGTTGGCGAATCGAATGAGACCATTCAACAAGTTTCAGATAAAATTATAAACACCTTTAAGAACAATTCATTTACAGTTTTAGGAACCTATAATCCTTCAAATAAAAGCAGTTTACACGTTATTGCTTTTACCAGAGACGATTTAAAAAACACAGTAATAAAAATTACAGATAGAGGTGCACTAGCGGCTGTTTTCAAAGTTGGCCTTATTCAGAAAAATGGTAAAGTGACAATTTCTTACACCAATCCAGATTATATTTTAAGAGCATATTTACGAGATAATTATGTGACTTTTAAAAGTACATTCGAGAAATTTAGTTCCGATTTAAAAACCGTACTATCAGCCATTGGAAATGAATTCAAACCTTTTGGTGGATTGGTAAAAGCTGACAAATTGAAAAAATATCATTACAAAATATTCATGCCTTATTTTTCCGACCCAATTAAGTTGAACGAATTTGCCTCATTTGAAGAAGGTCTAAGGGTTATTGAAAATAATTTAAAAGCTAAAAAAGGAAATACCGTTCAGGTATATAAATTAGTTTACACAGATGAAAAAGTAGCTGTTTTTGGAGTTGGTTTACTGAATAAAGAAGATGGAGAATCTGATTTTTTACCAAAAATAGGTGAAGACCATGTTGCTGCATTGCCTTATGAAATCATTTTACAGGGAAAAAAGGCTACGATGCTTCACGGAAAATATAGAATTGCCTTGCATTGGCCGGAATTAACTATGGGTACATTTATGAAGATTATGAGTACACCCGGAGATATTGAAGATACATTGGAAGGTCTTTGTGAATAGGACCCATCCTTATAAACATATTTAAATACAATTTAAACTCTGGGTCATTCATTTGATTCAGAGTTTTTTAATGATTAATTCCGCCACTTTTTCTGAAGCACCTTTACCACCTAACTTTTGTTCTAAGTCGTAATAATCCATAAAAAGTACAGCTCTGTTATAGCCATCTAATATTTTATGCAATGCCTGTGTCAGATTGGCTTCATTAAAATCGTTTTGAATAAGTTCTTTTACCACTTCCTTATCCATGATCAGATTAACTAATGAAATAAACTTTAAATCAACCAACCTTTTTCCTATCTGATAGGATATCCAACTGGTTTTATAACAAACAATTTCCGGAATTTTAAATAAGGCCGTTTCTAAAGTTGCTGTACCGGAAGTTACAATAGCTGCGTAAGAAATGGACAATAGATCATATGTTTTATTACTAATGAATTTCACATTGTCTTTATCAATAAATTGCTCATAAAACTCATAATCCTGACTGGGAGCACCCGCAATTACAAACTGATAATCAGTAAATATATCAGCCATTTTAAGCATCACCGAGAGTAATTTTTTTATTTCTTGCTTTCTGCTTCCAGGTAATAAGGCTATTATCGATTTATTTGATAAGGCGTTTTCTTTCCTAAATGCATTTTCATCAACCTGTACTCTATTCGATATTGCATCTATTAATGGGTGACCCACAAAATGTACTGGAAAATTATGTTTTTTTTCGTAAAAATCCTTTTCAAACGGTAAAATAACCATCATTTCATCAACGTCCCGTTTGATATTTTTAATGCGATTTTCTTTCCATGCCCAAATTTGCGGGGATATATAGTAATGAACTTTTATACCTTCTTTTTTAGCGAATTTCGCAATCCGCATATTGAATCCCGGATAATCAATTAAAATTAAAACAGCTGGATTAAAACTTAAAATATCCTTTTTGCAAAAGTTTATATTCTTGAAAATTGTAGTAATATTCAATAAAACCTCCGCAAAACCCATAAATGCCAAATCACGATAATGCTTTGCCATAGTGCCACCTGCCTGCTGCATTAAATCACCACCCCAAAACCTAATTTCCGCATCTGAATCTTTTTCAAATAACGCTTTCATTAGATTGGAACCATGTAAATCACCGGAAGCTTCTCCTGAAATGATATAATACTTCATTTTTTATGAATATTTTTTGCAAATTAAATCCACAAATAAAAGGTTAATTTTTATTATTATTTAGCGAATAAGGTTAAAAGCAATACGATGAAAGCAATTAAAAACGTCTCCAATAACACTCCTCTAGCTCTATAAATTTGTTTCTTTTTTAAAAAAACGAAAAAAACGAAAAAGTTGGCAATTGCGCCTAAAACAAGTACTTTCCCTTCTAAATTCCCTTCTCTTATCAATGCTAAACTTTTATAAAAATCGTATTTAGAAAAAAATTCAATAAATAGAAAGCACCCAAAAGAGGTTGCTATTAAAGCAACTATAAAACCTATTGCCATTTCTTTTTTCATTCTTGTGAAATATTAGTTAGATTCTTTTCGTATTTCCATTTTTTTGCATTCACTATAAATTATAGATTCCAACTATTTAATTTTTGAATAAAATGATGTGCCGTTAAATCAAATTGAACAGGTACAATAGATATGTAGTTGTTAGCTAATGCCCATTCATCATTATCTTCACCTTTATCCATATTCACAAAATTTCCAGTCAACCAATAATAAACACGCCCCTGAGGATTGATTCTTTTATCAAATTCTTCAACCCAATTTGCACGTGCTTGTCTGCAAATTTTTATGCCTTTAAAAGTTTCATTTTTTGGAAAATTTACATTCAAAACAACACCATCCGGCAAACTGTTCTTCAAAACATTTAAGGCTATTTGTTTGATATAATCTTTCAATGGTTCAAAATTAGCATTCCATGAATAATCCAATAATGAAAAACCTATGGCTGGTATGCTTTCTATCCCGGCTTCAACAGCCGCACTCATCGTTCCTGAATATATTACGTTGATAGAGGAATTTGAACCATGATTAATCCCTGCCACGCATAAATCAGGTTTCCTGTCTAATATTTCACTTACCGCAAACTTGATACAATCTGCAGGAGTACCTGACGATTTATATTCTTTTTGAGGCCCGTCATCTACCTTTATTTCATTACAATATAAGGTATCATCGATAGTAACTGCATGACCCATGCCACTTTGAGGCCCATCAGGTGCTACTACAACAACATCACCAATTTCATTCATTACAGAAATCAATGTTCTTATTCCCGGTGCTGTAATTCCATCGTCATTGGTTACTAATATTAAGGGTCTTTCATCCATATTGTAAAATTAAACAACAAAGCTACTATAATTTATCTTGTTTTAATAAATTAAATTTTAACATTTTATAAAGCAAATAAAATCTATTTATTTATTATTATTGCAGCCTATATTACTACTATTTATAAAAAAATTAGTTATTGTACTTGTTATAATTTCTTAATTTTAATATCGATTTCGTAATGGCTTAAGTTAAATGAAAGGAATGTGGTTCTTATGAAGAAAATAATTTGGACAATCAATGAATATGGCGCCAAAACACAGCCTTGAGTAATTTACACGAGAAAAACAGCAAAATGGATGAAGCTTATCGTGATAAATTACAAAAAAAGGTTAAATTAGACCTCAAACTAAAAAATGGCACTATTTTGGTAGTGTACTAATAAATAAGTATAATAATTGATCCGTTAGATGATGATTAGAAAATTTAAAATTTTATTGCCCTTGCTTTTTGTTGTTAGTTTATTTACGAGCTTTCAAACAAGTGCAGATCCAGACCCTAAAGAGAAAGTTTTAATTACTATTTTGAAATATGTATTAACTCAAGGGCATTACCAACCGAAAAAAATTGACGATGCCTTTTCTGAAAAAGTATTCGAAGATTTTTTAGATCGTTTAGATCCTTCAAAACGTTACTTTTTACAGTCTGATATTGATGAATTTTCCAAATACAAAACAAAAATTGACGATCAAATTAATAGTGAAGACTTATCATTTTTCTTTTTAGTATACAACAGGTTTATAAAAAGAATTGAAGATTCTAAAGGTTACTATAGAGATCTCTTAGCTCAAAAATTTGATTATGAGAAGGATGAGATCCTCGACATAAGTTATGATAACATACCCTATGCAAAAAACAAAAACCAGCTTATCAGTATTTGGCATAAACAATTAAAATTCACTACTTTATCCAGATTGCATGATAAACTGGAAAATGAAAAAGACAAAATAGCTGAAGATAAAAATTATGTGATTACGCCGTTTGAAAAGCTTGAAAAAGAATCACGTGAAGCCACGTTGAACACGATGAACGAAAACTTTACCCGTATTGATGAATTGACCTATTCAGATTGGTTTTCGACTTTTGTAAATAGTGTTTCCCAACAGTTCGACCCACATACTACCTATCTTGACGCAAGTTTGAAAAAGAGATTCGATATCGATATGGCAGGGAAATTAGAAGGTATTGGGGCACGTCTTCAAAAGAAAAATGATTACACCAAAGTAACAGAATTAATTTCAGGTGGTCCTGCCTGGAAACAAGGTGATTTAGAAGTTGGCGATTTTATTATTAAAGTTGCACAAGGCAATGAAGAACCAATTGATATTGTGGGTATGCGTTTAGATGATGCCATCGAATATATAAAAGGGAAAAAGGGAACAGAAGTAAAATTGACACTTAAAAAAGTGGATGGTACTATTCAGGTTATATCAATAATAAGAGATGTTGTTGAGTTGGATGAAACTTTTGTGAAATCGAGTGTCGTTAAAAAAGACGGAAGAACTTTTGGGTTTATTCAATTACCAAAATTCTATATTGATTTTGATGAAAAAAATTATAGAAACTCTGCAACCGATATGGCACAGGAAATTGAAAGATTAAAGGATGAGGGTGTGGAAGGATTGATATTAGATTTGAGATATAACGGAGGTGGTTCATTACAAACAGCCATTGAAATTACTGGGCTATTTATTGAAAAAGGTCCTGTTGTTCAAGTTAAATACCGCGGGAAAGATCCTGATGTAAAAAAAGACAGAGATCCTCGTATAAAATGGGATGGACCTTTAGTTGTTATGGTCAACGAATTATCTGCTTCAGCTTCAGAAATTTTTGCAGCAGCAATGCAAGACTACGGAAGAGCTGTAATAATTGGTGGTAAGCAAACATACGGTAAAGGAACTGTACAAAGCGTATTAAATTTAAACAGGTACCATAATTTAAAAGAGGATATAGGATCTTTAATGATGACTATTCAAAAATTTTATAGAATCAATGGAGGTTCAACACAATTGGAAGGGGTTCATTCAGATATTATTTTACCAAGCAGATATACTTATATGAATATTGGAGAACGAGATTTAGAAAATCCGTTAAAATTTGATAAAGTTCCACCGGCAAATTATTCACTGTGGAATAATTATCAAAATTTCAATCAAGTCATTGAAAACAGTAAAAATCGAATCGCAGAAAATAAATATTTCAAATTGATTGATAAGAATTCTAAATGGTTGAGAAGAGCACAAGATGACACCTTGGTTTATTTGAGCTTAGAAGCTTATGAAAATGATTTAGAAAGTCATAAAAATGAATCGTTGAAATACAAAGCAATTCGTGATTATACTACTAATTTGACTTATGAATCACCTCTTTATGAACAAGCTTTATTGAAAACCGATTCGGATTTGTCGGAAAAAAGAATTTCTTGGCATAAAACATTAAAGAAAGATATTTATATTGAAGAGGCATTGACCGTTCTAAGTGAATTAAAATTAAAACCACAATATCATTTAGTTAAAAAATAGCTTTAACAATTTATGCCTTTATACTTGTAAAGGACTACAATTCAAAATATCATTAACACTCCAGAGGTTTAAAAAACACTTCTGGAGTGTTTGGTTTTTGGTTTAGTATTATGTGGTAGTTGTTTCAGCTTATTGAGTTGTTTAGACCATAGTATCAATGACAATCAAGTTTATTTAAAATTCAAGCTGAGGAGCCTTAGATGTAAAAAATGAATTTTATTTTTAAATTTTCACAAAATAAAAATTTTTATTTTTCCCTAATAATTTATTTGTATATTGTAACAATTGTTACTTAAAAGACGGTTGTTTAATTCGATTAAAAATGCCTTCTTTTTTGTTATATTTTACTACAAACTCCAAATCAAAAACGATGAAAAAAATAATAATTTTTGTTTTTTTATGTGTGTATCTTTTAGTTATTCGCAAAAAAAATCAAGCACCTTCGAACAGGTCAACGCAAATCAATTTGATATTAGTTCATCTGCTATTATCTCCACAAACACAATAAATTTTGACAACAATCTATCTGCTTTAGAGCGTACAGGAAGAAGTGCTACAATTGGTACAGGCGCAAGTATAGGTGCAACAGCCGGTATTTCTTCTCCTTCATCAGGTTTTAGTGATAACTCATTTGCCTCCAACGGCAGCTTTATTGAATTAACCGGAGCGTACTATTTTTCAAAGTTGGGTGTAGGATTATCCTTGGGTCAAATTACAAACCCCACAGATAGTAATTTCTCTGATTTAACAAGCACCCGTGAATTCGCCACACTCGATAATACTGAAGACTGGAAAATGTCGTATTATGGTATTGGACCGGAATATAAAGCCAGGTTTGGCAATTTTAGTGCTAAATTATCTACAAAGATTGGCTTAATGTCTGTTAAATCCATCGAAATACAAAGCGGCTACAATGGTAGTGATGTTCAGGCTCCAATTCCTATTTATAAATTAACTACGGATAAAACTTCAAGTTTGTCTTATTTTTCAACAGGTTTACAATTTGGTTATGACGTCAACTCGAATCTGAATCTTTTTGCTATTACAAATTATTTATCCGCGCTTTCTGATGGAATTGCTATTTCGGAAGGCACTAATTTAAAAAGTGTTCGCGATACAAATAAAAATGGAATCATTGATGCAGAAGATTTTATCGCTGCTGATGGTACAGCTATTCCTTTTGAATTTACAACTACAAATGTAAAACCTCAATCGGTAAATTATGGTGTTGGATTGAGTTATTCTTTTGGAGGCACTACTAAAAAAGCAAAATTCGCCATTAGAGAAGGAGGAAAAACAGTGAGCCCTAATCAAAAGGTTGAAGTGAGAGGTTGGGATCCAAAAGACAAATCAGTTAAAAGTACAGGAGTCGTTGCCTTTACAAATCTTGTAAAAGAAAAAGCTGATGAAAAAGATAAACAACGCAAACTTATTATTGTACTTCCAAAGAACAACAGCCATTTTAAAACTGAAAAGGACCTTAAAAATTTCAGTTGGAGAATTGTTGGTGAAAGAATTATGAAACCCAGATATTTATTTGAAGTAAGTAAAATCAGCAGCAATCACGCTAATGAATGGGTACTGTTAGCAAAAACAAACAAAGAGTCCTTAAGTTTAACTGAACTTTTTGACCAAAACAGTACTTCTACAAGAGTGAGTGAGCGATTGCGTCACAAGGATCGCGCAGTATTTACTGATGGAAAATACAAATGGAAAGTTACAGAAACATCTACCGGAATTTCTTCCGATACCTATTTTTTCACTTTTAGCAATTGTGAAATTGATTTTTCTATTTCAAACGAAGAAATAGAATGTTTGGGTTATGAAGGTTCAGACAGAAAGTACAAAATATATTTTGATTCTACCTATTCAAGTGCTTCAGGTGATTTAACTTTTATAAATCCGGGTACTGGTTTATCAGTTTTTGATCAAACATATACTGCCTTGAGTTTTACATTGGTAAGTCCTAACCCAACTCTGGTCCCTCAAATAGGAGCAAGTGTTTCTACAATAAGTTATTGTTTTGAGGTGACGGTACCAAGTAGTGTAACATCCATAGGTTTTGGATTACAAGGTGATGATTTGGATCCTAGTCCAATATTATGCCAACCGGGTGTAAGTCAGCTTTTTGATGATTTACCTGATTGCATTTGTGATGAGTGTGAAGATATTGAACTTTCTTTTGATGATTTTAATATTTCTTTAAATGGAGGAACAGGAAATCAATTCAATTTTAATGGAAACATCAATGTGAATATTCCAATTTATGGAATAGAATTCCAAATTCAATCTTATAGTTATACCGCTACTCCTTCAGCCTGTACAGAAGGTGTGAGCAGTGTTGAAGAATCAGGCATGTTCTTAATGCCGGGAACAACTATTAACGGTTCCAGCTCATTGCAACTGTTTAATGAGAGCGCCTCAGGCAGTCCTGGTTCAAACGACAATGCCACTAAAGATATTTTATATACAAGCAATTCCCCACTGACAGGTCCTATTCCAGTGAATTTAACTATTGGTTTGCCAGGTCCAATTTCCGGACTTGATCCAAGCTGTTGCGTTATTGAGTACACTGTTTGCATTAAGGTAAAAGTCTTCTATGAAGACGGTAATTGCAAATCGTGTGTATTTACACATTGTTTTGAATTTAATAACCAATAATACTCCTATCATGAAAAATATAAAATTTACATTTAGAACATATATGATGCTGGTATTTTTATTGGCAACTTTTACCGGATATTCACAAATAGCACTAAATACTACCCCAAACACATCTACATGTAACTTAGGGGTATATGGACCGGTTACAATATCGGTTCCAACAGAAGCATTAACAGGTGACAATATTGCTTTAAATATAACATTACCTGGAACGCTCCCTGTTGATTGTGATAAAACTGTCACAATTACTCGATCTTCGAATTTACAATTTCAAAGTTCCGGAGGAATATTGTTTTCTCCTGTATCCGGGTTTCCATTATCTTATGAAAATGATGACGTACTTCCAGGTAATGACGGGCAAAATTTTAATGTCTTCTTTAAATTCCCACCTTATGTAACTTGCAATGGAACAGTGGGAACATTTGATGTTACCGTTACCGCAATTTGTGCAGGTGTTACAACAACATGTACAACAACAGTTAATGTGATTGCAAGAGCAGACAACTACTGGTCTATAACAAAACAATTTATTACCGGAGATTTAACTTGTGGTCTTTCTAAATGGAGAATCAATTTAACTCACAACAATCCAAATGGAGCAGGTTTAGGAACTTATAATATCAACGGGACTATAACAGAAAGTCCTTCAGTTCCAATTGTAAGCGGTGCTTCTTTTATCATTAATCAAAATGGATATACAAACGGAACATGGCCTAAATATGTAACACTCCAAAATTGTTCTCCTGACGGAACTACAATAACAAATATTGCGAATTTCAATTTCACATTGGGTGATGGTACCTGTGATGCCATGGCGGGAACTGTTTCCGCTACTTCGCCACCATTAGCGAGTCCTAATGCCTCCATATCATTCACTAAATACGTTTCAAGCAGTTATAATACCAATCTGACACCCGGTTGTGATGCCAGATATTATATATCTGTATGCAATAATGGGAATGTTCCCTGGACTGATTTGCAGATAACAGATAATCTCAACATTCCGGGAATTACAATTACGAATATAATCATGCCAAGCGGATGGACTTCAACACCTGTAGTTCCACCATATCCCGGAACCAATTATACGTTCACAGCAGCTCCTGGATTTGTTTTGAATCCGGGTGAATGCAAATACATCTATATTTATTTTACAATAGATGGGGGTGCTACTGTAGGCAGTACTATTACAAATACTGCATATTTAAGTTATCAGGCAGCTGGCTCAGGAGGTAGTCCTGGAGGACCACCGTTTGATCCATGTCCGGGAATTAGTTGTCCTACTTTGGATACAACAGTTCAAAATACTACTACTTCAGTAAATTTCATTGTGGAAGCTCCAAAAGCAATTCCATCGATTAAAAAATGTATCGTCGATCCTCCAAATTCCTTAATTCCACCTATTTATCAAATAGGGAATGTGATAAGTTACAGTATTATGATCGGCAATTCAGGTTCAGGGGATTTAACAACTACTATCAATGACGCAATGGGAATGCCAGGGCAAAACTTACAAATTATTCCCGGATCAATTAGCTATACTTATTATGCTGATCAGAATCTGGGTTATAAAAATTATTGCAACCCTCCTTTTACCGGTGGAATTCCTCCGCCATTTCCGGTGACGGCTAATACCAGTGATCTGCAAAATCCTTATTGGGACATTACGAACATGCCGGGTATTTGTGATTATTACAGATCGAACTTTTTAGTCATTGAATTTGATGCAACCATTCTACCACAACTCTCAGGAACAAAAACCAATACTGCTTCAGTACCTTACGGAGCAGGGACCTTAAGTAGTTCTGTGAATTATAGTATCGATCAGGTTGGAATACTTGGAATTTTCAAAG
>PVMS01040490.1_pt1 | contig 15880 bp, 18 predicted proteins | sample 1853461 | NCBI WGS metagenome assembly PVMS01 (sample SAMN08582032, study PRJNA380276) | Marine sediment metagenome, whole genome shotgun sequencing project. | isolation source: ocean sediment barecode stripped | collected 2017 | reverse complement strand
TTGGCTCCAAAATTAACCCGCAGGCATTAGGTAGCGACGCTCCCTCTATGTTAATTGCTTGTGGACTTGCACTGCGGGCATTCGACTAAGATGGCAAGAATTAATTTACTCCCATGGCGCGAAACGCGACGGCACGAACAGCAAAAAGAATTTTATACGCTGATGGGTCTAGCTGCGGCATGGGAGTAAATTAATTCTTGCCATCTTAGTCGAATGCCCGCAGTGCAAGTCCACAAGCAATTAACATAGAGGGAGCGTCGCTACCTAATGCCTGCGGGTTAATTTTGGAGCCAAGTGAAAGCTGGCTAAATGGATTAGCAATCGTTGTAGTAATGCCTACTTCCTTGGCAATTTTTTCATCCAGGCCTGGGATTACTGCGCAACCTCCGGCTAATAATAAATGGTCAACGGTTACATGCTGGCTAGCCGAGTAATAAAACTGTAGAAAGCGATTGGCTTGTTGTGCAGCAGTATTCTTAAATGGCTCTAATAAGTCAGAAACATAATTTTCTGGTAGACCGCCTTCTTTTTTAGCGAGTCCCGCTTCCTCAAAAGTAAGGCCATACTGATGCATAATTTCTTCTGTAAGCTGCTTGCCGCCAAATGGTTGCTCACGTGTGTATACCATTTTGTGATCTTGGATGACATTTAAGCTTGTCATGGTGGCACCAATATCAAGTACCGCGACTATTTTATCGCGACCTTGCTCAGGGACGCTGTCAACGACAAGAGGGAATACATTTTCAATAGCATAAGCTTCAACATCGACCACGATCGGCGTGAGCCCTGCGGCTTCTGCAGCCGCAATTCGCATGTCTACGTTTTCACTACGCGAAGCCGCTAACAGTACATCGATGGTTTCAGGATTGTCTTCGGTTGGACCTAATACATCAAAGTCTAAATTCACCTCTTCTAAGGCGTAAGGAATATATTGATCTGCCTCTAGTTGAATTTGCCCCTCTAACTCTTCTTCATTAAGGTTTGCTGGCATAGTAATAACTTTAGTGATCACGGCAGAGCCCGCGACGGCTAAACAGCAATTTTTTGCTTTGGAACTTGCCTTCTTCATTGCTTGTCGAATGCATTCACCTACAGCATCAACATCTGATATTACTTTTTCAGTTACAGCATTCGGCGGTAGCGCCTCAACACCATAATGATTAACTCGATAGCCGCTGCCAGATTGAGAGAACTCCATCGCTTTTACCGATGAGGAACTAATGTCCAAACCAACTACAGAGCCTTTGTTCTTGTTAAATAGCAACACTTTTGTATTTTATAATTTAATGTATGTGTTAGTTATATATCTAATATATATGTCTGTGTTAAGAAATTTCCGTAACTCTATATCAAACGGTGAGTTAAGCAAAACACTTGCTGTGTCGCTTAAATTAGGTTCTGATATTGGGTCGCCTCGATTACTCATTACAGCAACACTCATTGTAAGGTTATGCCATTGTTTTTAAAGCTATTTCGACTAGTTTTCATCGGATTTATCGGGATGTCTGTCGCTGCGGGCATCATTGCATTGGGGACCTATATTTATTTTGCTCCAGGTTTGCCCAGTGTAAGCACGCTAAAAGACGTTGAATTACAAGTACCTCTTAAAGTTTATAGTCGAGACGGCAAGCTGATTGCTGTATATGGTGAAAAACGCCGCCAACCTCTAACTATCGAGGCATTTCCTCCACCAGTGATCCAGGCTTTTCTGGCCGCGGAGGATGATCGATTTTTTGATCACCCTGGAGTGGATTATCAAGGCCTCATACGCGCGGCTATTGGTGTTCTTGTGACCGGTGAAAAACGCCAAGGCGGCAGCACTATTACAATGCAGTTGGCGAGAAATTTCTTTTTGGGTAATGAGCGCACCTATGTGCGCAAGCTTAGGGAGATCATTTTAGCGCTAAGAATTGAGCATGAGCTGACTAAAAATGAAATCCTTGAACTTTACTTAAATAAAATCTACTTAGGCAATCGTGCTTATGGTGTCGGAGCAGCTGTAGATGTTTACTATGGTTTGGCGATAGACAAAATAAATCTCGCTCAAGTTGCAATGATTGCTGGCCTGCCTAAAGCCCCTTCGATATACAACCCTATTATAAACGCTGACCGTGCTGTGCTGCGGCGTAACTACGTTCTCGGCCGTATGCGGCAGCTAAATTATATCGATGAAGATTCCTATCAACGTGCTCTAGAAGCTCCGGTGACGGCATCGAAACACTATCCCCGTGTCGAGGCCGATGCTCCTTACATTGGGGAAATGGCCAGAGCACACATTGTCGATATCTATGGAACCGAAGCCTATAACAAGGGTTATCGTGTATTTACCACTATCGATACTCGTCTGCAGCAAACCGCTAGCCACGCGCTGGTGAATGGCTTGCTCGCGTACGATCAACGTCATGGTTACCGCGGTCCAGAATCACGTATCGATAATATTTACCTACAAGAGAATGAGATTAATTTTGAAAAATTAGATCAAGCATTAAGTGATTTGCCTGAAGTCGGCGGGCTTCTTATTCCTGCAATTGTCACAAAAGTTGAAAAACAGAATATCGAAATCTATCTAAGTGCACAGCAAACGGTGGTGATTCCGATTGATAGAGTGAAATGGGCAAAACCCCACATCAATGAAAATGCAGTAGGCGAAGAGCCTAAAGATTTGACTAAAATATTTGCTCTGGGGGACGTAATTAGAGTTACTGAGGCAGAGCCTCAGCAGTGGTCTATAAGCCAAATTCCCAAGATTGAGGGTGCGTTGGTGGTGCTGGACCCTCAAAATGGCAGTATTTTAGCTTTGGTGGGTGGCTTTGATTACTATCACAGCAAGTTTAATCGCGTCATCCAAGCCAAACGCCAACCGGGTTCCAGCTTTAAACCTTTCATATATTCTGCAGCATTAGAATCGGGGTATACCCCTGCGAGTATTATTAATGATGCGCCCGTAGTTTATGAAGATGCAGCTTTGGAAGATACTTGGCGTCCTCAAAACTACAGTGGCAAGTTTTTTGGCCCCACGAGGTTGCGGGTTGCTTTATATAAATCGCGCAACATGGTGTCGATACGCTTACTTAAAGATATGGGCCGTAGACATGCTATGCAACACATCACTAAGTTTGGATTTGACCCTGAGCAATTGTCGTATGATTTAACATTAGCTTTAGGTTCCAGTGCAGTCACTCCACTTGAGTTAGCCACCGGCTATGCGGTATTTGCTAATGGTGGATATCACATCGAGCCTTATGTAATCGAGCGTATTGAGGATGCTAAAGGCGAGGTTTTATTTCGATCCAGTCCGCTAATGGTTTGTGAAGAAGATTGCCAAGCGTTACAGCAGCAAATGGAGCGCGATGGTGCTGAATTATACAGTGATGATACAGAACCTGTTGCGGCGAGGCGTATGGCCAACCGAGTATTGTCACCGGGAAATGCTTATCAAATGGTAAGTATGATGCAGGATGTCATTCAGCGTGGTACGGGTGTCAAGGCTCGTGATATTGGCCGCAGAGACTTAGCCGGTAAAACCGGTACTACGAATGATCAGCGTGATGCCTGGTTCAGTGGCTTCAATGGTGATTTGGTGGCAACCGCTTGGGTGGGTTTTGATCAGCAGAAGCCACTTGGTCGGAGGGAAGTGGGCGGTGTGGCGGCATTACCTATTTGGATTGATGTAATGCGAGCGGCGTTGGAAGACAAGCCTGAAAATTCACTTAAACAGCCCAACAGTATCGTGACGTTACGCATCGATCCAACTACAGGGCTATTAGTTGATCAAGATAGTCATCAGGGCATTGAAGAAACCTTTCGCGAACAGTATATGCCAACTTTAAGTGCAGAAATTAATCAGCCAACCCCCTATGAGCTAGGTGGTGAAGCAGCGGAAATCCCAGAACAACTTTTTTGATAACAACTCATATATAGCAATGAGCTTAAAACAAGGTGATCGTCTTCGTGAAATTTTGGCCTCAGAAGCCGCTAAGATAATTGCTACTGAAGGCATACGAGACTTTCAACAAGCAAAGCGCAAGGCCAGTGAGCGTATTGGCAATTCTGACCATGGGTCATTGCCGAGCAACTACGAAATTGAACGTGCGATCTCATCTATTCATAACACCTTTTCGCTTGATTATGATGCGTTACTGACAGAGATGCGCAGTATTGCACTAACGGTAATGCTCTGGCTTACAAAATTTTCCCCCTATTTAGTGGGACCTGTTCTAGAAGGTACCGCAAACGAAAACACGCCAATTAGCTTGCATATTTCATGCGATACGGTTGAGGAAGTAATCGAAGCTTTGCAATTTAGGGGTCTTGATTACAGAATTGAAGAGCGGTGCTTTAAACAAAGCAAGGATTTTATATATCTGTCTACATTAATATTTTGCGAGCAAAGATGTGAGATCGCTGCGACCGTATTTACCTTGCGTCAGCAACATCAACATCTTAAGAGCAAAAGCCAAAATGGCAGTATGCAAAGAATGAATATAAAAGCGCTAACGAATTTGCTTAATCAGGCTGATGAAAGGCCGGGCTGTATTCTCTAACGGCATCAACTAAGACAGCAACCTTATCGGGATCAACAAACTGTTGTATGCCATGTCCCAAGTTAAAGACATGCCCGTTACCCTTGCCAAACTTATCGAGCACCTTTTTAACTTCTGTACGGATGGTGTCATCCGTGCCATAAAGAATGGTGGGATCTAAATTTCCTTGCAGCGCAACTTTATCGCCGATTGATGCACGTGCGTGATCAATTTCAGTGGTCCAATCTAATCCCACAGCATGGCATCCCGTTGCCGCAATTTCTGGCAGCCAAGTTCCCCCGCCTTTAGTAAATAAAATGATCGGAACTTCAACAGCCGTTTTATGCTGTAAAAGCTTGTTAACAATTCGCTGCATAGGCGCCAGCGAGTACTTAAGATAAGCCTCACGTGACAATACACCGCCCCAAGTGTCAAATATCATCAGTGCTTGGGCGCCCGCATCTATTTGTGCAGTTAGATATGCGCTAATTGATGCACTTAATATTTCGAGTAAGCGCTCTAGCATCTGTGGCTCTTTATAGAGCATAGTTTTAATCTTGCGAAACTCTCTGCTGGTTTGGCCTTCGACCATATACGTTGCAAGAGTCCAGGGGCTTCCAGAAAAACCAATCAATGGCACACGTCCATTTAGTTGTTGCCTTATTAAACGCACTGCATCAAATACATATTCCAGCTCGTTTATGGGCTCGAGTTCTGCAATGCGGTCAATATCGTTTGCATTGGTGATTGGATGGGTGAATCTTGGGCCTTCGCCCTCACTAAATTGCAAACCCAACCCCATCGCATCAGGAATCGTTAAGATATCGGAAAACAGAATCGCCGCATCGAATTCGTAACGCTCTAGAGGTTGCAGGGTTACCTCGCAAGCAAGTTCTGGAGTTTTACATAGGGTTAAAAAATTCCCAGCACGCTTTCGAGTGGCACGGTACTCAGGCAGATACCGACCGGCTTGACGCATAATCCAAACAGGCGTGCGCTCAACTGGTTGCTGTAAGAGTGCGCGTATAAATAAATCGTTTTGTAGCGCAGGCATGTAGTGGTCAATAGGCTACGAGTTTAATGCGGCTTTAATTGTTGCGCTGACTTTGCTCATATCCGCTCGTCCAGCGATTTTGGGTTTGAGAATTCCCATCACCTTACCCATATCCTTAATGCTTGCAGCGCCAGAGGTAGACAATGCTTCAGCAATAAACTTTTCAATTTCAGCATCACTTAGGGCTTCAGGTAGGTACTCACCGATTATCTTTAGTTCTGCTAATTCAATATCAGTTAGATCTTGGCGATTTGCTTTCTCGAAGTGCGTAATAGACTCACGGCGTTGTTTTTGCATTTTTGTCAGCACAGTAATGATGTCCTGATCAGATAACTCGTTGCGTGTATCCACTTCAAGCTGCTTAACCGCTGCAAGAATCAAGCGAATGGTTAGCAGGCGTGATTTCTCACCAGCGCGCATGGCAGACTTCATGTCTTCGGTAAGCTTGTCTTTTAAATCAGACATATTGTAGGACAGACACCAGAAGGTGTGTTTAAGATTTGCTTAGTATAAGCGACGACGACGCAAACTGGTACGCGCTACACGTTTTAGGTTGCGTTTAACGGCAGCCGCAGCTTTGCGTTTACGAATTTCGGTTGGCTTTTCATAGCTTTCACGTCGGCGTACTTCGGTAACCGTACCGGCTTTTTCGCAAGAACGACGAAAGCGTCGTAGGGCGAAATCAAAAGGCTCGTTTTCTTTTACACGTACACCAGGCATATGAATCCAATTACTGTTGAGTTAAGTTACTCGTAGAAAAAAGAGACGCGATTATACCGACAGTCCCCCATAATTCAAATGATTAACTCGATAAACCGTACAAAAGGGCATAAATGCATAGAAATACACTCTCGATAGACGGGTTAGCCACTATATTCACGTCATAATGCGCCGATGCGAGTACTTGGTATTGAAACATCATGCGATGAAACGGCGGTCGCCATTATTTGTGAAAAACAAGGATTGCTGGCCAATCATATTTATTCCCAAACCGCGCTGCATAACGAATATGGTGGTGTGGTGCCCGAGCTGGCTTCACGCGACCATATCCGCAAGCTGGCTCCCCTAATACAAGAGGCTCTATCAGATGCTGATGTTTCCTTGTCACGCGATATAGATGCTGTGGCGTATACCTCAGGCCCTGGATTAATGGGCGCTCTGTTAGTAGGCGCGGGTTTAGGCAGAAGTTTGGCTTGGGCAAGTAATAAGCCTGCCATTGCTGTGCATCATATGGAGGCCCATTTACTGGCACCTTTATTGGAAAACGTTGCGCCAGAGTACCCCTATGTAGCCCTACTGGTTTCAGGTGGACATACTTTACTGGTGGAGGTATTAGAGGTCGGTAAATACAAGGTTCTTGGTGAAAGCTTGGATGATGCGGTAGGAGAGGCTTTCGATAAAGTTGCACAAATGCTGGGTCTTGAGTATCCCGGTGGGCCGCAAATTGCTCAATGGGCATTGCGTGGTGACCCTAATCGCTTTAACTTCCCTCGGCCAATGATCGATCGCCCGGGATTAGATTTTAGTTTTAGCGGTTTGAAGACGCATGTGCTTAACACTCTCAAAAGTTTGACTGAAATAGATGGCCAAGCTCGAGCCGATATTGCCCGTGCGTTTGAAGATGCCGTGGTGGATACGCTCAGTATTAAGTCGGTGCGTGCAGTGACAGCTACCAAAGCTAAGTCCTTAGTCGTTGCAGGAGGCGTAGGTGCAAATCAAAAACTACGGGAGCAATTAACCCGACAACTTGAAAAGCAAAACGTGACAGCTTTTTATCCTGCTACAGAATTTTGTACCGATAACGCGGCCATGGTTGCACAGCTTGGGTTATTGCGATTACGTAGCGGTTTTTGCGAGCCTATGCAAATACGTGTTCAACCGCGTTGGTCACTAGAAGGCATTTAATTAGAGAATACATTTGGTTAGCTTTTCCCTAATTTTGATTCATTGCCGGAGAGCAAATTACTAATATTGTTGCGATGCCGCCAAAAAACAAATAGTGCAATTATTGTGAGCATCACAAGCTCCAAAATTCTGAATTGTAATAACCAAGCTATTATGGGCATTAGAGCGGTTGCGGTTAAAGCCGCAAGTGAAGAGTATCTAAACAATAAAGCCACCACTAACCACACCACAATCCAAGCGATTCCTAACATCCAATCTAATCCGAGTAACACACCTAATGTTGTGGCTACCCCCTTGCCACCTTTGAAGCGATAATAGATTGGGTACAGATGTCCCAATAGTGCAGCTAAACCAACAGCAGCAATTAAATATTCGCTACCAATGAAGGTACTAGCAAAGGACATTGGGATGAAGCCTTTTAGCAGGTCGCCTAATAAAGTAATCGCCGCTGCAAATTTATTGCCCGTGCGTAATACGTTTGTGGCCCCTGGGTTGCCAGACCCTAAAGCACGGGGATCAGGTAAATTCATGGTTTGGCTGACTAAAATTGCGCTATTAATCGAACCAAGCAAATAGGCAGCAATAACAAATAAAATTTGAAATGTAGTAGTGTCTAAGAAATTCATGGTGCCGAAATTACATATCTCAAAATTTGGCCAAGGTCCTAATCTTGCATTGTTGCATGGATGGGGTTCGAGTTCGAAAATATGGCAACCCTTGATTGCTCAGCTAAGTAATACATTTCAAGTTTGGTGTGTAGATCTTCCAGGACATGGCGACAGTCACGCAGTTAAGTGGGATTGTAGCTCGGAACAGGGAGTAGAGATGTTGGCTAATAGCTTGCCCCAAACTTTTTCAATAGTGGGTTGGTCGTTGGGCGGGCTTGCTGCACAATTATTAGCTAAACAATTTCCGCAGCGCATTACTAAATTGATGCTGATATCCAGCACTCCAAAATTTGTAGCCAGCAGGCAATGGCCGCATGGCATGCAAGAAAATACCTTTATAAATTTTTCTCAGCAATACTTAAAAGCGCCGCAACAAACGTTGCAAAAATTTTGTGCCCTACAAGTGTTAAACTCTAATTCGGCTAAGCAGACCTTATCTGTTTTAGTTAGGGCCTTATCCAATCAGCGAAAGCATACAGAAAAAATTCACTGGGGCTTGCGTTGGTTGGAAGAGATAGATCTGCGTACAAATGCAATCCTGCGCGCATTTCCTATTGATTTATTGCATGGTGAGAGCGATAAAGTGTCGTCCATAGATGCGGCTGAGCAGATGGCAGCTAGCTGGGAAAACACCAAGCTAGCACGGGTAAAACATGCAGGCCACGCGCCATTTATTTCGCATCCCAACGATTTTTTGCAGTGGATTGAGCGTGGTATCCAACATTAATAATGACTTCAAAAATAAATAAACAACGCATTCGCGATGACTTTTCGCAGGCGGCAAATAGCTATGATGCGGCGGCCATAGTGCAGCATGAAATATGTGATCGCACGCTTGAACGAGTGGATATGTTGAAGCTGCAGCCGGCCACTATTTTGGATATTGGCACTGGGACTGGGAGAAGTTTACTGGGGTTGCGGTCACGTTTCCCTGAAAGCTCAATTTTTGCATGCGATATCGCTTTACCGATGCTGCATCAGTGCCGCGAGAATTTAGTGATTAAAGATGCCAGGAGGCTAATTTGTAATGATGCAGAACTGTTACCTATTGCAGATGAATCTATAGACCTGATTTTTTCCACTTCAACTTTCCAATGGTGTGCTGATCTAAATCAAGTATTGTCAGAATGTAAACGTGTATTGTGTTTAAACGGCGCGTTAATTTTTTCAACCTTTGGTCCGGATACACTGCTTCAATTACGTAATAGTTGGGCGCAAGTAGACGATCGGCAGCATGTGCACGAATTTATGGATATGCATCATATAGGCGATATGATGCTTGCAATGCAACTTCTAGACCCTGTGGTCGATATGGAGATAATCGATATTCACTATCAATCATTGAGGCAGTTGCTGCAGGATTTAAAAGATACTGGCAGCAGAGGAAAGTTTACTACTTCAGAATCGAATAAATCACCTGGTTTGATGAGCAAAGAAAAATACCAGCGTCTAGTACAAGCCTATGAGGAGTACCGCGAAGATGGATCCCTTCCGGTAAGCTATGAGGTGATATATGGCTATGCACGTAAATCTGCGAATATTCAAAATGCTGGCAAAGATAATGAGGTAAGGATACCCGTTAGCAGCATTAATAAAGCCTAAATCAATAATTGGTATTGATGACAATATAAAAGTTTACTGTGTTGGTACAATACAACTATCTCTATTGGTCAGCAGTGGGTTTGCTAATTTTTACCTAATGAGAGGTACAAGTAAGAGCGAACTTGGTGCTAAATGTACCGCGGTTATTGGAAGATTAATAACTTGACCATTACCACCGAACTTACTATGCAAAATCAATCTTCGGTTCAATTTCCAAGACAATTTGTGGTGCAACGTAATCAATCACTTTCATGGCATGGAAATAAGGTCTTTATCTTTTATATGGCAATATTATCGCTAGGCATTGCGAGTATATTTGCCTTGCAAGGCTTGTGGTTAATTTTGCCTTTTGCTGGACTTGAAATTTTAGCCTTGGCGTTGGGTTTGTATGTTTGTTGTTTGCGTGGTGGTGATCGAGAAGTGATCACTGTAGATGCTGGGAGATTATTAGTAGAGACAGGGAGAACTAAGCCGCAGCAGTGTATTCAATTTGAATGTGCATGGCTGCAGCTGGAACTGAAAAAATCGCCATATCATGGCCATCCTAGTCAGTTGCTTATTCGGTCAAAAGGAAGAGAAATAGAAATAGGCAAGTGTTTAACAAATAAAGAGCGAAACAGCTTAGCTGATTCGTTAGTTGCGGCGATAGACAAACCGCTAATACGTAGTTAGAGATTATCAACAAGGATTAAAAGAATGAAGCGAAGTGACTGGGTTAAGTTTATCGGCCGAAGTTTATCCGCCGTAATGATTATGTTTGGTTCACAGTCGGTACTGGCAGTACAACCATTTAATATGACAAAGGGCGTTACTGATATAAGTCAGCGTGTATTTGATTTGCATATGCTTATTCTTTACATATGTTGCGGCATCGGTATTTTGGTATTTAGCGTGATGTTTTATTCCATTCTCAAACATCGCAAGTCAAAAGGACACAAGCCTGCAACGTTTCATGAAAGCGCATCATTAGAATTTATTTGGACCGTCGTTCCGTTTGTGATTTTAATCGCCATAACAATACCTGCTACTAAGGTGCTTATTGAAATGGAAGATACCACTAAAGCGGATATGACCATTAAAATCACCGGCTACCAGTGGATGTGGCACTACGAGTATTTAGATCATGATGTTGGTTTTTACAGTGCGCTAAAGACCTCGCGTGACGAAATCTATAATCGAGAAGAAAAGAATCCTAATTATTTACTTGAGGTCGATAACGAATTGGTATTGCCGACTGATCGCAAGGTTCGAATTTTGCTTACTGCTAATGATGTTATCCATGCTTGGTGGGTGCCAGAATTAGCCATTAAAAAAGACGCCATACCTGGATTTATCAATGAGAGTTGGACCAATATAACTAAGCCCGGTGTATTTCGTGGGCAATGTGCGGAATTATGTGGCCGCGACCATGGCTTTATGCCGGTTGTGGTGCGCGCAGTTGAGCCTGAAGAGTTTGGTCAATGGATTGCAGAACGTAAGGGTAAGGCAAATAAAAATTTTGCAGCGCTTGAAAATACGCAACATACCCTGGCTAATTCAAATTAGTCGAATTAGTTCAAGGTAAATAGTTTTCGGAATATTTTAGGAGTATTGATTATGTCGACTACGGCAGCAGAAGGACATCACGCAGATCATCCATCCGGCATTATGCGCTGGATTACCACGACTAATCATAAGGACATTGGAACCTTATATTTATGGTTCGCATTCATCATGTTTTTTGTTGGTGGATTCATGGCATTGATTATTCGCAGTGAATTGTTTCAACCCGGATTGCAGTTCGTAGACCCGCAATTTTTCAATTCAATGACAACCATGCATGCCTTAATCATGGTGTTTGGTGTCGTCATGCCAGCTTTTACGGGTTTCGCGAACTGGATGATTCCGATGATGATTGGTGGCACCGATATGGCTCTGCCACGTATGAATAACTGGAGTTTTTGGATACTGCCCTTTGCTTTTACCATGATGGGGTCTACCCTATTTATGGATGGCGGCGGTCCCGCTGGTGGTTGGACTCTGTATCCACCGCTTACATTGCAAACCGGCAATGCATTACCATTTGTGGTGTTCGCCATTCACTTAATGGGCATGTCGTCCATTATGGGTGCCATCAATGTCATTGCCACCATTTTAAATATGCGTGCGCCCGGTATGACGTTGATGAAAATGCCATTATTTGTATGGACCTGGTTGATTACAGCCTATTTGTTAATAGCCGTGATGCCCGTACTTGCTGGCGGTGTCACCATGTTGCTAACTGATAAATTTTTTGGCACTAGTTTCTTTAATGCTGCCGGTGGCGGTGACCCAGTGTTGTTCCAGCATATATTCTGGTTTTTTGGTCATCCCGAAGTGTATATCTTAATTTTGCCATCCTTTGGCGTGGTCTCTACCATTATTCCTACCTTCGCACGCAAGCCTTTGTTTGGTTATTCATCTATGGTGTATGCAACTGCGTCGATTGCTTTTCTTTCATTTATTGTTTGGGCGCACCATATGTTTACCGTGGGTATGCCGTTGGCGGGTGAATTATTCTTTATGTTTGCCACGATGCTCATCGCTGTGCCGACAGGTGTGAAAGTGTTTAATTGGGTATGTACCATGTGGAGGGGGGCCATGACATTTGAAACTCCGATGTTATTTTCCATTGCCTTTATTATTCTTTTTACCATTGGTGGTTTTTCAGGCTTAATGCTTGCCATTGCTCCGGCAGATTTTCAGTATCACGATACCTACTTTGTGGTGGCGCACTTCCACTATGTGCTTGTGCCGGGCTCGATCTTTGCCATCATTGCAGCAACATATTACTGGCTGCCTAAATGGACCGGGCATATGTATAACGAAACGTTAGGTAAAGCTCATTTTTGGTTATCTGCTATCTTTGTAAACATTACCTTCTTCCCGATGCATTTTGTTGGTCTGGCAGGTATGCCGCGTCGTATACCGGACTACGCATTACAGTTTTCGGACTACAATCAGATCGCCACCATTGGCGCATTTGGTTTTGGTTTCGCGCAACTTTTGTTTTTGTGGCTCGTGATTCAAACCATACGTGGAGGAGCTAAAGCGACCGATCAGGTTTGGGAAGGTGCAGAAGGCTTAGAATGGACTCTGTCCTCACCGCCGCCGTATCACAGCTTTACTACACCGCCACTTATTAAGTAAGGCTAGCACTGGATTACGCATGGACACATCTAAGCAACAAAGGCGTAGTGCTAATCGAACTGCATTTTTGCTTGCTTGTATTGCGCTGGCAGTCTATGTGGGCTTTTATTTTTTAGTGGCAAATAAGTAGTGTCGCGGCAAGACTGACTCAGTATGGATATAAATAATTCATCGCCTAAGAGAAGTGCAATTAAGCTCGGCGTCATTGCCATGGCCATGTTTGGTTTTGGTTACTTGCTAGTGCCTTTGTATGATGCTTTATGTGATGTGACAGGTTTGAATGGCAAATCGTCAAATGTTACTGAGCAACAAACGGTAGATTTTGAGACCGATGAAACACGCACAGTTACTGTTGAGTTTATTACCAACTTAAATGAGGGTATGCAATGGAACTTCAAACCAGAAATCACAAAAATGGAAGTCCACCCAGGTAAAGCATACCAGGCAAATTTTTTAGTTAGCAATAAATCTAATCACGCTATTATTGGCCAAGCGGTACCCAGTGTAGTGCCATTTGAAGCTGCTAATCATTTCATTAAGACAGAATGTTTTTGTTTTACCAATCAAACTTTGCAGGCTGGGGAGTCTCTCGAAATGCCCGTGGTTTTTGTTATCAATCCTGCATTACCCGAGCGAGTGACAACGGTCACCCTGTCCTACACTTTTTTTGATATTAGTAAATCCGCAAACAATGCTGAAGTTGATACAGCAGGTTTAACATTAACCACCCAAGACATTTAATAAGAGAAAAATATGGAACACGCAGAAAGTAACTATTATATACCGCATGGAAGTTATTGGCCGTTTGTGGGATCAATTGCCTTATGTAGTTTCATGGTTGGATTTTCTAATCTCCTTAATGACGCCAGCTGGGGTAAGTGGCTGATGGTGGTGGGCGGGATAATCCTATTAGTGATGCTGTTTGGTTGGTTTGGAGCGGTGATCCGTGAAAGTGAATCTGGTGCCTATAATGAACAAGTTGATGTGTCATTTCGTTGGGGCATGTTTTGGTTTATCTTTTCTGAAGTCATGTTTTTTGCCGTATTTTTTGGGGCACTATTTTATGCGCGTACTTATGCGCTGCCATGGTTAGGGGGTGAAGGTACCGGTGCTTCAACCAATATTTACCTATGGCCAGGATTTGAAGCTAGTTGGCCACAGACTGCAAATGGTCCTGCTGCAATTGGCGGTGAGTTTAAGCCTATGGCCGCTTGGGGCTTGCCTGCGATTAATACTGCCATATTGCTCACCAGTGGTGTGACAATAACCTGGGCGCATCATGCCATGAAGGCGAATCACCGCGGCCAGCTAATTACCGGTTTATTTTTAACGGTAGCGTTAGGTGCAATATTTATAGTGTGCCAAGCGATAGAATACTATGAAGCTTATAACCATCTTGGACTGACATTAGGTTCAGGGGTGTATGGCTCCACATTTTTCATGCTAACTGGTTTTCATGGCATGCATGTAACCATCGGCGCCATCATTCTTGCGGTCATTTTAGTACGTTGTATCTTTGGTCACTTTAAGCCTGAGCAGCACTTTGCTTTTGAGGCTGCGGCTTGGTATTGGCACTTTGTCGATGTGGTGTGGCTGGGCTTATTTATCTTTGTGTACTGGATATAAAAAAACAAATTAGATTTTGTTTCTTCATTGATGCAGCGAAAGCGGCATTCATGTTGCAGCTTATCTAGCCCGTTAAGCCATGGGGTTGTAATAAGCCTGTGAAATATCCGATGATGAGTAATAAAAAAACAATTACTGAAATTGCAATCCGCAAGGTTAAGGCATTAGCTGTCCGCTTGGTCTTGCCTTTATCTTTTATTAGATAGCCTAAGCCCAAACCTAAGCTCGCTAATACTAAAATAAATAAGATAACCACGATGACTTTAATAAGCATCCAATGCTCCGTAATTTTCTGTTGGTTTCTTTATAGTACCTAATATGGCGACTAAAATAATTATTTGGCGTAAGCCCTCATGGCTAATTATTATCGCCACAGTTATTCTAGTCTTCTTTTTTAGTTACCTAGGTATTTGGCAATTACAACGAGCAGAAGTTAAAAATCAAATACTGCTTGAAAATGAACGTCGTAAAAACAGTGATCCCCAGGAGCTGTTGCTGCCTATCGACGACCCCGCTACTCTACGATTTCAACGAATTCGATTGCAAGGAAAGTTTTTATCTGCGCGACAATTTGTGTTGGACAATAAGATACATAAACACCAGATAGGCTATAACATCCTTACTCCTTTCTTGCTAAATAACGCTAATGTGGTGGTGTTAGTCGACCGGGGCTGGGTGCCATTAGGCGCGTCGCGTGCCAATCTTCCTGAAATTACTATTGATGAACAACCGCGTTCCATTATGGGTAGTGTATATGTTCCATTTGGCGAACCTTATCATTTAGGTGACATCGATAATGGGGAGACAAGCTGGCCACGCTTAATACAGTATCTAGATCTTGGTGCGCTAGAAGCTCGGCTCAAGTTAAGAGTATTGCCTTTTACGCTTCGCCTAGCGGCAAATCAAGATGGCGGTTTTACTACCGAATGGGCATTATTTTCTTTTACTCCGAAACGACATCTTGCTTATGCAGTGCAATGGTTTGCCTTAGCCATAACCGTTTTAATTGTTTTTGTACTACTGCATGTAAAGCGATCTAACTCCAAAGAAGCGTAATGAAAAAGAAATTTCTAAGTCGTACCTATTTGCTAGGCCTGTTTGCGGTGTTTTTTGCACCACTATTATTTGCAATGTGGTTGTATTTTGGCCCTAATAGTTGGTTGACCTCAGAAACTAAAAGTCATGGTGTGCTCATTCAACCGCCTCGGCCTTTGGAAGAATTTAGCATCACTAGTGTTGAAGGAAACATATGGACATATGAACAGTTTTTAGGGAAGTGGACGCTTCTATATATAGGTAATGAGCACTGTGATTTATTTTGCGAGGCCAATTTA
>PVMS01111037.1_pt1 | contig 15887 bp, 15 predicted proteins | sample 1853461 | NCBI WGS metagenome assembly PVMS01 (sample SAMN08582032, study PRJNA380276) | Marine sediment metagenome, whole genome shotgun sequencing project. | isolation source: ocean sediment barecode stripped | collected 2017 | reverse complement strand
GGAGTTACGACCTCAATGAGTCTTTAATCAGGCAAAAAAGCCAGGCCTTGTTGCAGGCAGTGAGAAACACGCCGCGCAAACCCCTCAACACTTAGCTGGCGCTAAAACTGTCGGTCGACTGATCGAAACTGTTGGGCACGCCTTTGATCAGGCGGGGCTGTTCTACGGGCATGGCACCGATAATCCGACGGATGAGGCGGCCGCCCTGGTGTTCCATGTTATGGCGCTGGATCATGCGGGGTCGGCGGATATCTACGACCGTGAAGTATCATCAAAGCAGCGTGTGAAAGTACAGGGCCTGATGCAGCAACGCATCGAATCGCGTGTGCCACTGGCGTATATGCTGGAAGAGGCTTGGTTTGCCGGGCTGGCATTTCTGGTGGATGAGCGGGTACTGGTGCCGCGCTCACCTATCGCGGAACTTATTGCAGATCGGTTTGAGCCATGGATCGATTCCGGCCGTGTGCAGGCTATTCTTGATGTAGGAACTGGCTGCGGCTGCTTAGCTGTGGCGTGTGCTGTTAAATTTCCCGCGGCTACGCTTATTGCTACCGATATTTCATCGGAGGCACTTGAGGTTGCGCAACTTAACATCGAACGGCATCGGCTCAGCGACCGGGTGCAGTTAGTCGAGACCGACCTGATGGACGGTGTGCAGGGGTCGTTTGATGTGATTATTAGTAATCCGCCCTACGTACCGGAAAAGGAGCGCGATGAATTGCCTGCGGAATACATGCATGAGCCCGCTTTGGGATTATTTAGTGGCACGGATGGTCTGGATTCGGCGCGCCGAATCCTGCAAGATGCCCCGAAATTATTGAGTGCTAAGGGAATACTTGTGCTTGAAGTGGGAGCCCAATGGCAGGCCCTCGAACAGGCTTTTCCCGCGCTGCCGTTTACCTGGCTCGAATTTGAGCACGGTGGCGAGGGGGTCGCTGTACTCAATGCGGCTGATTTACGCTAATTCTCATCTGGATCGCGTTAAAATCCGGGGCACTTGAGTGGACCTATTAACCTGAAGAGCGATTATGGCTGGCAATACCATTGGCAAACTATTCACTGTCACCACCTATGGTGAGAGCCATGGCCCGGTTATCGGCGCCATTGTAGATGGCTGCCCGCCGGGTATGGAACTGAGTGAGACCGACATACAGCCAGACCTGGATCGACGCAGGCCCGGAAAATCACGGCATCATAGTCCGCGCCGCGAACCCGACCAGGTGCGTATCCTTTCCGGCGTGTTTGAGGGCGTTACTACTGGAACGCCGATTGGGTTGCAGATAGATAATGTCGATCAAAAGTCCAAGGATTACAGCGAAATAAAGGATAAATTTCGGCCTGGTCACGCAGATTACACTTACCACCAGAAATACGGTATCCGCGATTATCGTGGCGGTGGCCGCTCCTCTGCCCGGGAAACAGCTATGCGTGTTGCTGCCGGCGCTATCGCGAAAAAGTATCTGCGGCAGGCCGCAGGAGTCGAAATTCACGGCTTTCTGGGACAGCTCGGACCCATCCAGGTGGGTGCAACCGACTTCTCGGCAGCGTATGAGAACCCGTTTTTCTGTGCCGACCCCGACCGTCTTGAGGAACTGGAAACTTATATGGATGCCCTGCGTAAAGAAGGCAATTCCATTGGTGCGCGCATTAATGTGGTGGCGAGCCATGTACCGGTTGGGTTGGGTGAGCCGGTATTCGACAAACTTGAAGCCGATATCGCGTATAGCCTGATGAGTATCAATGCGGTTAAGGGCGTGGAATTTGGCGATGGGTTCGCGGTGGTGGAGCAAAAAGGCACCGAACATCGTGATGAGATAACCCCGGAAGGGTTTCGCAGCAACTCGGCTGGCGGCACGCTGGGCGGTATTTCCTCCGGACAGGATATCCTGGTGAGTATTGCGTTGAAGCCGACATCAAGCATACGCTTGGGTGGCGATACTGTAGACAAGCGAGGTGCGGCGACTGAGATCGTCACTAAGGGTCGACACGACCCATGTGTAGGCTTGCGGGCCACGCCTATAGCCGAAGCCATGCTGGCAATCGTACTCATGGATCACTATCTGCGACATCGGGGACAGAATGCTGATGTAAAGACTGAGACACCTGATATAAGTAACTGATAATAATCATTGGCACTTCAGCCAGGAACCGGATATGAAGGACAAACTAAATGTCGCCGTTGTCGGTGCTACCGGCATGGTTGGCGAAGCGATGTTGGCAATACTCGCGGAACGAAAATTTCCGATCGGCAGGCTGCATCCGCTGGCAAGCTCCCGCTCGCTCGGTAAAATGGTGTCCTTTGGGAGCCGGGATGTTGCTTGCGAAGTCCTTGACGAGCATGACTTTGCGGACACCGATATAGCCCTTTTTTCGGCAGGCGGCAGCGTTTCGGCCGAGTATGCACCGCGTGCCGCGGAAGCCGGATGCATCGTTATCGACAATACTTCGCATTTCCGCATGGAAGAGGATATTCCGCTGGTGGTGCCGGAGGTAAACCCCGAGGCTCTTAAGGGCTATACGGCGCGGAATATTATTGCCAATCCCAATTGTTCCACTATACAGCTGGTGGTAGCGCTCAAACCTATCTATGACGCTGTGGGTATCGAGCGGATAAATATTGCGACTTATCAGGCAGTGTCCGGTGCCGGGCGGAGCCTGGTTGAGCAACTTGCATCTCAGTCAGCAGCGTTGCTGAATGGTCGCCCACTCGAGCAGGAAGGCGAGGAAAAGCAGATTGCTTTCAATGCAATACCGCATATAGATAACTTTGAGTCGAACGGTTATACCAAAGAAGAGATGAAGATTGTCTGGGAGACGCGCAAGATATTTGCTGACCCTGAGCTACGCGTGAATCCGACGGCAGTCAGAATACCCGTGTTTATCGGCCATTCTGAAGTGGTTCATATAGAGACCCGAGAACCGGTATCGCCTGAGCGAGTTCGGGAGCTGCTGGCCGCCGCCCCGGGTGTCGTTGTGCTGGATGAGGCTAAAATAGGCGGTTATCCGACCTCCGTCACAGAAGCATCGGGTACCGATCCGGTATATGTAGGCCGTATACGCAAGGATATTTCCCATGCCCAAGGTATTAGTATGTGGGTCGTTGCGGATAACGTACGCAAGGGTGCAGCCTTAAACAGTATTCAGATCGCAGAGATATTGGTACGCGAATACTTATAGGCTATAGTAAGTCCGTTGTTGTGCGGGTATTTAACTTTATTTTTAATTTGTGTGCCTTTACGTGCTATGTCGCTGAAGTCGCCTGATATAAACCGCAAGTCCGGGGATTTGTGATGCGTTTGTGTACAGCTGCCGCCTGCTGGATTTTAATAGCTTTACTTCCTTTTACTGCTGCTGCCTTGGGGCTGGGCAATATTTCGCTGAACTCGGCTTTGAACGAGCCGTTTGCAGCAGACATTCCACTTCAGTCTGTTGGCACCACCGATCTGAACCAGGTGAACGTATCGTTGGCATCTAACGATACGTTCGAGCGGTATGATCTCGACAAGCCCGCGTTCCTCAATGATTTTAAATTTTCGATCACCGAAAATGAAAGCGGTGAACCGATCGTACGTATAGTCTCAGCGGCCCCGGTTGCAGAACCGTTCGTAACACTGCTGGTAGATATCAAATGGCCATCGGGACGGTTGCTGCGTGAGTACACCGTGCTGCTCGACCCTCCTATTTTCGAATCAGCCGCAGTGCCACTAAATGTAACGGCGGCAGAAACTGTCGCGCCGGTCGAGTTGGATACGGCCGGACAGGTTGAGCGTCAGTCGGAACCAGTACAACAATCCGCTAAGCCATCTGTCCAGCCTTCGGGGCAAGTTATTTCCGCAGCGCCTGCTGCAGCTGATCCTGTAGAAAGTGTCCCTGCAACCGAAACCGTATCGGCGCCCGTTACGCAGGAGAGAGCACCACAAGCCGCGTCTGCACCAATGGCGGCCGGAACATACATGGCACAGCGTGGCGACACACTCTGGCAGATAGCCCAGCGTACGCAAGGTGATGTTGGATTGAGCACTAATCAGATGATGCTGGCGCTGTTTAACGCTAACCCGGAAGCATTTTTAGGCAACATCAACGCGCTAAAAGCGGGTGCGATTTTGCGTATGCCCGATCAGCAGGAAGTCTTGAGCCTCAGCGTAGGCGAAGCCAACGCTGAAGCCCGGGGGCACCATGCCGCCTGGTCTGACGGCACTGCAACAGTATCCAGCAGAATTGAGCCAAATAGAGGGCAATTGCAACTGGTCGTACCTGGTACCGATGATACTTCTGGTAGTGCGCAAGGGATTGCCAGTGTAGGCGAAGCGGGGCTCGATCGCGAATTGGTGAGCTGGAAATTGAACTGGAGGAAAACCAGCGACTGTTGCAAATACGTGATGCAGAACTGCAGGCTTTGCAGCAACGTATTTCCGAACTTGAGCAGACGCAGACTATTGATGGTGATGTTGCGCTTGATGAAGAAGCGTTGCCTGATTTGGAGGGGCTCGACGAAACAATTCTGGTAGATACGATCGATGATTTTGCCGATTCGCCGTTTGCCGATGACGCGGAACTATTAGCGGATGATTCGCTGACATCTTTGGAGGGGGCTGAACCGGCCTTGATTGAAGGAGCAACAGACGAACAGCCGGATGCCAGTAGGGTTGTCGAGTTGCCTGAGCAAGATGAATCGTCTCTGGTTGGTGAACTGCTTGGCAGCTACTGGCTTTGGGGTACGGCTGGGCTGGTGCTGTTGCTGGCGTTGTTTTTTGCCCGGCGTCGCAAGGGCGCAGGGGATCCTGATGCAACCGGTATCTGGGATGATGAAGATACCGGAGTAGGGGCGACCCACGACCAGACCATTCAAGATTTTTCAGACCTGCCTTCTTTCGATGAATCCATCGTTGTTGATGAGCCGAATGAGGCGGTTGTTGTTGATGAAGTGGATGAGGCGCTGGCTGAAGATGCGGCTGAGCCTGCCGAGTTTCAGGAGCCTGAGGCTGAGCCGGAAGCCGCCCCCATTTTTGACGCATCATCAGAGGCTTCGTTGTTTGACGCGGATGATGAGCTGCCTCCGGATACTGGCAGCTCGACAGCTTCGCTTGAACAGTTGGATGAGTCCGATGCTGTTGCCGCGCAGGATGACGAAGTCGAACTTCCGCTGGAGAAAACCATCAGCACGGGTGCGCCGCTTAACCTGGACCAGGCGGATCCGATCGCAGAAGCCGAATTTCATATGGCATACGGCTTGTATGATCAGGCTGCTGATTTGCTGGTACGTGCGCTGGAAGATGAGTCGGACAATCTTACCTATCGAGTAAAACTGATTGAAGTTTATTTTGTTTGGGAAAACAAGGAAGAATTCCTTGAGCAGGCGATCATACTGCATGAGGCGATTGACGATAGTTCTGATTCCGATTGGAATAAGGTGCTGATTCTAGGCAAGCAGTTGTGTCCTGATGCTGATCTATTCGTGGGCGTCGATGCGGTTGCGCCGACTGCCGATTCAATGGATCTTGAACTATCGGATGTTGGTGAGACTGAGGTTGATTTCTCCCTGGGAGGAACGGAAATCCAGGCGTTAGATGAAAATGCGCTCGATTTTGATCTTGGTAGTGATGATAGCCTTGAACATGATCTGGCCCTGGATCTGAGCGAGGATGGTGACGCAACTGCTGATGGAGTAGATCCTGATCAGACTCTCAGCGTTGATGATGATTTAGCGGTCACCATGGAATCACCGACCTTGGATACAGCAGGGTTTGAAGCGCCAACGATTGAAACGGACATGGCCGCTTCCACAATGGAAACTCCGACGCTAGAGAATCCAATGATCGAATCGACAGTTGATTCGCCAACGCTTGATATCGATCTTGATGACATTGAGGTGACAGATGCTGGTGACACGCTGGAGTCGCCGACCCTGGATGTGCTGGGGGCGACCTCGGAAACGTCACAGATGCCAGCACTTAACGAGGACTCACTAACCGACCCAACCTCGCTGGATGTTGATCTTAGTGGCTTGGGTGATTTACCCATTGAAGATGAGGGGTTAGTTGAAGTCGACAGTTCCCTGAATCAGCTGGATAATGCGAATGAGCCCTTGCCCCAGGAAGACTCGGGCAAAACGATACCTGACGATGAGGCCACTGCGCTGTCGAAGACTATTGATTTCGAGGATGTTATTGCGGCCGACACCGAAACTTCCAGCGATACGGTAGAGCAGCCGCAGCTGGAGCGCTCAGATGATGGGGATACTGCTGAGCAGCCGGAAATGTCGATTGATGATGAACTGGAAGACATGGATGCAGAAACTCAGGATGAGGCGAATCCTAGTGACGCGACTATGACAGAGGTGGGCACTAAGCTCGACCTGGCGCGTGCTTATATCGATATGGGTGATCCCGATGGTGCCCGCAGCATTCTCAAAGAGGTTCTCGACGAGGGGGGAGACTCCCAGCAGCAGGAAGCTCGGCAGCTTCTGGAAGAGCTCGAGGATTGATACACGCAGTGCAGTCGTCCCAGCGACTGGCCGCAGGTATTGAATACGATGGTACGGCTTATCATGGCTGGCAGCATCAGCCACATGCCCCTAGCATTCAGGATGAACTGAATCGCGCACTTAGCGTAGTTGCGGCCGAACCTGTGGAATGTATCGGTGCCGGACGCACTGACGCCGGGGTGCATGCGACAGGGCAGGTGGCGCATTTCGATACATTAGTTTCTCGTGCGCCACGATCCTGGTTGCTGGGTACCAACAGTAATCTCCCCGCCGATATAAATGTTTTGTGGGTGAGACCTGTGTCGGTTGAGTTTCATGCTCGCTATTCGGCGAAGTCACGTTCCTATCACTACCTGATCCTAAATCGTCAGGTGCGCTCAGCATTGCAACGGGAGCGCGTCTGGTGGGTTTATCACCCGCTCGATCATGAGCGCATGCATATCGCGGCTCAGCAACTGCTTGGAAAACACAACTTTAGCGCGTTCCGGGCATCAGCTTGTCAGTCACAAACGCCTGTCAGGATAATGACGCACATAGAGGTCTCCCGGGTGGGCGATTATTTGCACATAAGCTGTACTGCCAACGCCTTTTTGCATCACATGGTCCGCAACATTGTGGGCTCGCTGGTGCGAGTGGGACAAAGAAAGGAATCGGTGGAGTGGTTGGGTGAGGTGCTGCGGGATGGAGACAGAAACCTGTCGGGTATTACCGCTCCTGCATCTGGGTTGTCGCTAACCCGTGTCGAGTATCCTGACGAACTGCTCGCCCACCGTGAAGACCGTGATTCTGATCTTTTATGAATAGCGCTCTTATTCAGGTGATACCTGTCCGTCTCTCGTTTATTATGCGCACTCAATGAGTTGGTTTGAAAAAATTATTCCGTCGCGAATTAAGACGGAGCGGCGTACTCGATCTGTACCTGAGGGAATCTGGCAGAAATGCGCTGGCTGTGGTGCGCAGCTTTATCGTGCAGAGCTTGAGCGCAACTTGATGGTGTGCCCCAAGTGCGACTATCACATACGTCTGTCAGCCAGACAGCGCCTGGATATATTTCTGGATCCCGGGACAGGCAGGGAAATTGCTGAACGGCTGCGGCCTGATGATCCTCTGAAGTTCAGGGACAGTAAGAAATATCGTGATCGTATAGTTCAGGCACAGAAAAATACCAACGAAAAGGATGCCCTGATTGCCATGACGGGGTTGCTCAAGGGGCAGCCGGTTGTGGTATGTGCATTTGAGTTTAGTTTTATGGGTGGCTCGATGGGATCTGTTGTGGGTGAAAAATTTGCACGTGCTGCGACCTACAGCAAAGAGAATCGCATGCCTCTTATCAATTTTTCTGCCAGCGGTGGTGCGCGTATGCAAGAAGCATTGTTCTCGTTATTTCAAATGGGCAAGACCAGCTCCGTGCTCGCGAGCCTCGCTGAGGCGGGCGTGCCTTATGTGTCGGTCATGACCGACCCAACGACGGGTGGTGTCTCCGCCAGTCTTGCAATGCTCGGTGATGTAAACATTGCCGAGCCGCGGGCCTTGATTGGCTTTGCCGGTCCACGCGTGATCCAGCAGACTGTGCGCGAGACCTTGCCGGAAGGCTTTCAGCGCAGTGAATTTTTACTCGAGCATGGTGCGATAGATATGATCGTTGACCGGCGCAAAATGCGTGACGAAATTGCCGCGCTTCTATCAAAACTGCTGAAACTTTCCTCTTCGGCTGACTGAATAGGGTGATTTGTCGACAATTCTTCGGTAATTTAAAAGCGAATTAAAGCGAATGACGCGTAAATCCCTGTCTGAGTGGCTTGCCTGGCAGGAGTCACTTAATCCTAAGGAAATTGATCTGGGCCTTGATCGGGTACGGGCGGTCGCACAGCAGCTTGAATTGCGACCACCCATCGGCAGGGTGTTCGTGGTAGCCGGCACCAACGGGAAAGGTTCCTGCGCAACGATTCTGGAGGCTTTGTTGAGGGCCTCGGACCTTAGTACCGGCCTGTACACGTCGCCTCACCTCGTGCGCTACAACGAGCGGATACGTATCAATAATGTCCAGGTTGATGATGCGACATTGGTTGAAACATTTGAGCAGATTGAGGCTGTGCGGGGCGACACACCACTGACGTACTTCGAATTTGGCACGCTTGCGGCATTATTGCTTTTCAGCAGCAGAGTCTGTGATGCCTGGATACTTGAAGTTGGTTTGGGTGGCCGGCTTGATGCAACCAATATGGTCGATGCCGACGTGGCTATTATCACGGTCGTTGATCTGGACCATCAGGACTGGCTTGGAGACACGGTAGAGAAAATAGCGGCCGAAAAGGCTGGAATTATGCGCCCGGGGAAGCCGGCTTTTTATGGATCGGAGCCGGTGCCTGCAAGCATCCGTGTACACGCACAAGAGATCGGTGCATTGCTTGGATGTCATGGTGAGTCCTACTCGATCGAAACGAACCCAACTGAGTGGTGCTGGCAGGGATGTGAAGTGACACTGCAGGGGTTGCCCTGGCCGCCCGGTCGCGCAGCAGAACAACTGCGGAATCAAGCGGTGGCCTTGGCAGCGCTGGAAGCTTGTGATCCCGCCGTGTTGTCTGAGCCCGCCCGAGTCAGATCAGTCCTGGATGGGCTACAGTTGCCGGGTCGTTTTCAGGAATATTCAGATGACCATCAGTGGGTGCTTGATGTTGCCCATAATCCGCAAGCCGCTGCGGCAATGCGAGCCCGATTGGTACGGTTGGAGCCTTTACCGACCACCGTAGTGGTGGGGATGATGGCCGATAAACAGACGGAACTATACGCACGAGAACTAGCCGGTATTGCGGATCTTTGGATAGCTTGTCCGGTTGACACCGCTCGCGGCAGTACGGCAGATGAACTCGCTGATCGGTTGCGTAGTGTGCTGCAAGAGCCTGTGGAAACTGCCGGGTCGGTGACGGCTGGATTGAGCCGGGCAAGGGAACAAACACCCTTGGGTGGGCGCATAGTTGTCAGTGGTTCTTTTCTGGTTGTTGGTCCCGCGCTTGAGTGGCTTGGTTTATACTGAGTGGCGCACGGGAGGGTATTCCATGGATCGGGCATTGTTGGAACGTATGGTAGGAGCAGTCGTGCTCGTGCTGTTGTTCGTGGTGTTCGTGCCCTCATTGCTGGATGGTCGGCAGGATAGTGATGTGGTCCGACCCGAAAATATTGAGGCAGGTGTCGGTACACGAACGGAAGTTATTGTGCTCAATGCTGCCGAAAATCCATCCCCACCAGCTACGAAGGCAGATAAACCGAAGGTATCAAAGCGGCAATCGAAGCCCGTTGAGGCGCAGCCGAAGCCAGTTGTGGAAGCTAAGCGTCAGGCCCCGCAGGAGGGGTTTGCTGTGCAACTCGGTAGTTTTTCAAGTCGCGATAATGCTCTGGGGTTTGCGGGCGCAACCCGAGAGGCAGGCTACCCAGTATTTGTGATCCGGGCGGCGGTCTCTAACGCTACCGTCTTTCGGGTGTATGCGGGGCCCAGGCCGACACGTGAGGAAGCTGACAAGCTGGCGGCCAAACTTGCTGCCGATGGTCGAAGCGTTATGGTGGTGAAACTGGGAGGGACGGGTAGTGGTTGACCTGACGCTCCTTGATTATCTATTGATAGGGATTATCGTTGTCTCGATGGTCATTAGCCTGTTTCGCGGTTTCTTCAAGGAAGCGCTGTCGTTGGCGACCTGGGTTATCGCATTGTGGATGGCTTGGCGTTTTGGCGGCAATCTCGCGGGTGGACTGGAGTCTTGGGTGAGTGAACCGGTACTGCGTGTATGGTTAGCGCGCGGGCTGGTGTTTATCGGTGTGTTGCTTGTGGGTGGGTTACTTGGGCGCCTGATCGATATAGTTATGTTGAGTACGGGATTAACGGGAACGGACCGTGCTATCGGAATGGTGTTTGGCTTTGGTCGTGGTGTGATTCTGATCGGAATCTTAGTAGTCGCGCTGGATCTGATGGGCTTCTCGGATTCGGCTTGGTGGCAACAGTCGAAACTGCTACCGTATGCCGCGCCTGTGGCAGATATAATTCGCCACGCGGCCGAGGACGGGCTTGAATTTATTGGTGGAATGGCACTACCAGAGGATGCATGACCGGGGCATCCTTGATAAACGGTGGCGGTCAATTACTTAACGTAGGGATTCACACGTGTGCGGCATTGTTGGCATAGTCAGTAACGAACCCGTAAATCAGGCCATTTATGATGCACTGACCGTGCTGCAGCATCGTGGGCAGGATTCGGCTGGCATCATGACAGACGACAACGGCACCTTGCATCAGCGTAAAGATAATGGGCTGGTGCAGGATGTCTTCCAGAAAAAGCACATGCTGCGGTTGCAGGGCAATATGGGCATCGGTCATGTGCGCTATCCAACTGCGGGATCGTGCGCCTCCGACGAAGCACAGCCTTTCTATGTGAATTCACCCTACGGAATCTGCCTTGGCCACAATGGCAACCTGACGAATGCCGAGGAACTGAAAGTGCTGCTGATGCAGCAGGACAAGCGCCATCTGAACACGGGCTCTGATACCGAGGCGTTGCTTAACGTATTCGCCCATGAATTGCAGGTACAAATCAAATCGACGTTGACTCCGGAAGCCGTTTTTGAAGCGATCACCCGCGTGCATAAACGCTGTCAGGGCGGTTACGCGGTGGTCGCCATGATTATGGGCGAGGGCATAGTCGCGTTTCGTGACCCCCACGGTATCCGGCCTGTTGTGCTTGGTCGTCGCGAGGTTAATGGGACTGTTGAGTACATGGTCGCATCCGAAAGTGTCGCGCTTGATGTGCTGGGCTTTGAGCTGGAACGTGACGTTTTGCCAGGCGAAGCGATATTCATTCGTAAAGACGGTACGCTGCACGCTCAGCAATGCGGGCCACGCGAAGGTTACACACCATGCGTGTTCGAATACGTCTATTTTGCTCGTCCTGATTCCATTATTGACCGTATTTCTGTTTACAAGTCGCGCATGCGAATGGGTGAGCGATTGGCCGAGAAAATTTTGCGAGAGCGGCCAGATCACGATATCGATGTGGTGATTCCTATACCAGATTCCAGTCGTACCAGCGCACTCTCGGTTTCACAGAGTCTTGGCGTTAAATACCGCGAGGGGTTTATCAAGAACCGCTATATAGGCCGCACCTTCATCATGCCCGGTCAGGAAATGCGCAAACGATCGGTTAAACGCAAACTCAATGCCATCGATTTGGAGTTTCGTGACAAGGTGGTTTTGCTAATCGACGATTCGATCGTGCGAGGTACGACGTCGCAACAAATCATCGACATGGCACGTGAAGCCGGAGCCCGCAAGGTTTATTTTGCATCAGCGGCTCCTCCGGTGAGGTACCCGAATGTCTATGGCATTGATATGCCAGTGTCTTCTGAGTTGATCGCATGTGGACGGACCGAACTGGAAGTCGCCGATTTGATCGGTGCTGACTGGTTGATTTATCAGGAGTTAGCGGATCTCATCCGCGCCGTGCAGTATGACAATGGCGATATCAAGGAGTTTGATACCTCCTGTTTTTCAGGTGAGTACGTTACCGGCGACATAACCAAGGAGTACCTGCGCCGTCTCGAGATCGGTCGTTCGGATGAAGCTAAACAGGCTCGTGAACTGGATAACAATGAGGGTTTCACAGACGCGACGCGCCAGACAAACAGCAAGCCGGGTTCTGCGGCTGGTTTTATCTGATATTGCCGCGGCTGATGAGCATCAAGGCCATAATTATCGAGGCAAACAAAGATTACCGTTCGTTGCTTGCCCATCATCTCACGAGTCATTGGCCGAGTTCGAAAATTACCGAATATGATCCCGAGGAATCCGGGCAGTTTTCAGAAGGGTTTTCTGGCGCTGGCAATGATCTGGTCGTGCTGGGAGACCCATTAGGCGAAGAGTCAGGCCTGGACTGGTTGCGTCAGTTTATCGCAGTCAAGGATTTTCCACCCGTAATCGTGCTGGGCGATGGTTTGGATCGAAATATTGTCGCGGCGATTAAGGCTGGTGCGAGTGACTATATTTCTCGTACTAACATATCGCATGAAAATTTTATCGAAATATGTGAAGCAGTGTTGGATACAGCGGAGGCCGGACGGGAGTCTAGTTCGTCCACCGTTAAAAGTGCAATTGATATCCCAGGGCTTAAGGGTTACGAAGTAGAACGGCGTATTTCGGGGGGCGAAATCGCATCGGTTTATCTTACCCGGGATACAAATACGGGTCGCGATACGGTGCTCAAGGTGCTGCGTCAGGTACCCGATACCGGTAGGGGAAACGTGGCATTTGATAGATTTCTGCGTGAATTCGAATTAATCGGCAAGCTATCGCACCCCAATATCGTCAAAATATTTAATTTAGGCATAGCCGATGATCATGCATTTATTGCGATGGAATATTGCAGTCGCGGCAGTCTTAAGCGTCGTATACGGATTGGTATGTATGCAGATCGCGCCGAGGACATCATGCGCCAGATCGCCGAAGCATTGGGTGCGATACATGACTTGGGTATACTGCATCGCGATCTGAAGCCAACCAACGTGTTGTTTCGCGAAGATGAGAGTGTTGCGTTAATAGACTTTGGACTTGCCAAGCAGGCCCACCTGAAGGCCGAACTTACCGGCACAGGTGAGATTTTCGGCACACCCTATTATATGAGTCCTGAACAGGGGCATGGCGAAGCACTCGGCAAGCGCTCCGATATTTACAGTCTCGGTATAATTTTCTACGAAATGCTGACAGGCAAGAAGCCTTACGAGGGTAATACTGCGATGGCAGTTATACTGAAACATGCGCGGGAGCCGATTCCACGCTTGCCTGAGCATTTGGCACAATATCAGCCGGCGATCGATAAGATGATGGCAAAGCGGGCCGGGCACCGCTTCCAGTCGGTCCAGGAATTGCTGGAGTGGCATCCGGCCACGGCCTGATCCTAGAAGCTTAGTGTGTTCAGTTGCGGGCCATTGACGTCCCAACTCAGAACACTGCCAGCTTCATACCAGTCTCCCAGCACAATACGTCTTGCGGGCAAGCCCTGCAGCGTCATCTCGTGAATGGCTGGCCGATGGGTATGACCATGCAACAGGGTGCTTACCTTATATTCGGCAAGTGCTGTCACTACGGCAGCCTGGTTTACGTCGAGTATCTCCGGCGGTTTGAAGGCATAGCTTGCGGTGCTTTTTTGCCTGGCTTTGGACGCCAGTCGTCGCTTGGCCCATAGAGGTAGGCGATTGACCAGAGTTAGCATAAGTGGGCTGCGGACAATTCGCCGATAGCGCTGGTAGCTCAAATCATCGGTGCACAGAATATCGCCGTGACTGATGAGTACCGACTCCCCGCCGACGTAAATCAGCGTTGGATCGTTTAACAGTCTCAGTTTACTGGCTGCCAGAAAACGTTGACCTATCAGAAAATCCCTGTTGCCGTGGATAAAATAACACCGCGTGCCTTTTCTGCTCAGTGAAGCCAGCGCCGCAGCGATTTCTCTATGATGCGGGTCAGGGTCATCATCACCTACCCAAACTTCAAACAGATCGCCCAGAATGTAAAGAGCTTGAGCAGACGGTGCGTCATCCTCCAGAAATTTCAGGAACGCTCGAGTAGCTCTCGGACGAGACGCATCAAGATGTAGATCGGATATGAACAGCGTGGTCATGCCAGATCATCGTGTGGGTCAGGGGCTGACCGTATCACCCATATCATCGAGTATTTCAGCCTCTTGCGCATTCACCAGCGCCATGTGGGTAATAACAACCGCATCAGTGGGTACATCTTTCACAAGTTCGGGTATGGGGCCGGGGCCAGTTGCCACATAGCCTATCTGGTCTACAGCATCCATTCCTTCGGTAACGCGACCAAATACCGTATAACCCCAGCGGGTAGGGCGAGGGTCAAGTGCAATATTGTCTGCCAGGTTAATGAAAAACTGCGAATTAGCGCTGTGCGGTTCGGTGGTCCTCGCCATTGCGATAAAACCGCGCCGGTTGCTTAGCCCATTGCCAGACTCATTAGGAACCAATGCTTGCGTAGGCTTCTTTTTATAGTCTGTGTCGTAGCCACCCGCCTGAACGACGAAACCTGCCATGACACGGTGAAACACCACGCCTTCGTAGAACCCGCTTTCTACGTAGTCAATGAAGTTACGCACGGTGAGCGGGGCACGACCATAAAATAGTTCGATGGTGAAATTACCGGCGCTGGTTTCCACCTCAATTTGTGGATAATCCGGTAGTTCTTCTGCAGACAGTGCAGCATTGGATGCCATTAAGCTAAGCAGCGCAGTCACTAAAATTGAGTTGGGAATTTTGAATTTATTCAAGAGTGTCCTCCGGCAGCCAGCCCCAGCCTGCGATTCAATCAGATTTGTTTTTAACGTTCCGCAGCTGCCAGTGTGTTATGCAACAGCATGGCGACGGTCATAGGTCCAACACCGCCCGGCACCGGGGTAATCCAGGCAGCACGTTCAGCCGCTGCTGCGAAGTCAACATCGCCACACAGTGTTCCGTCATCATGCCGGTTAATGCCAACATCAAACACAATTGCACCGGGCTTTACCCATTCTCCGGGCACGAGCTTGGGTTTGCCAACGGCAACGGCCAGAATATCGGCTTGTCTGACCTGTGATTCAAGATCGGTCGTAAACTTATGGCAGATCGTTACAGTTGCCCCAGCCAGCAGCATCTCTAGCGCCAGTGGTCTGCCAACGATATTGGAAGCGCCTACGATAACGGCATGTTTACCTTTGGGGTCAACGGCTATGTGCTCAAGCATTTTCATGATCCCGTAGGACGTACATGGACGCAGGGCTGGAATACGCTGCGCGAGGCGTCCTACTGTGAATGGGTGAAACCCATCTACATCTTTCATAGGGTCTATACGCTCGATTATTTCGTGCGGCTCTATGTGCTCAGGTAGTGGCAACTGAACCAGGATGCCATCAACAGTCTCGTCTTTATTGAGTGTATCGATCAATTGCAACAGTTCTGCGTGTTGAGTCGTTTCCGGCAAGTCATGAGCAAAGGATACGATGCCCGCATCCCTACAGGCATTGCGTTTGTTGCGCACATAGATGGACGAGGCCGGGTCAGCACCCACCTGTATCATGGCCAGCCCCGGGGCTCGCTGACCGGATTCCACACGCGCTGATACCCGATCTCGTATACCGGTACGAATATTCAGAGCAAGTGCTTTACCGTCGATCAGTTGTGCTGGCATGCCAGTTAATCCCCAAAGCAGCAGGAGTTGTAATGCAGGGCGGCCAACATACCAGAGCCTTATGGCTGGCAACAGCCCGAAGTGCATATATCTCGTGCCGATTGACCTCTGCCAGCTGTCACCTTATCATCCTGCCGCCGCGAACCGGGTAGTCTGTATAATGCCTCGCTTGCAGTCATGTCGGGG
>PVMS01128120.1_pt1 | contig 15892 bp, 14 predicted proteins | sample 1853461 | NCBI WGS metagenome assembly PVMS01 (sample SAMN08582032, study PRJNA380276) | Marine sediment metagenome, whole genome shotgun sequencing project. | isolation source: ocean sediment barecode stripped | collected 2017 | reverse complement strand
TTGGGTTTCCTAATCGTGCATATTTGTCAACTAAAGGTCCGCCCGGATAAGGAAGTCCTAATATTTTTGCAGACTTATCATAGGCTTCACCAACAGCATCATCTAATGTTTCACCTAAAACTTCCATAGTAAAATAATTAGAAACTTTCACAATTTGTGTATGTCCGCCACTTATAGTTAAACATAAAAAAGGAAAAGGTGGTTTTTGCTGGTTTTCTTCTTCAATAAAATGGGCTAAAACATGTCCTTGCATATGATTTACAGCGATTAAAGGAATGTCTAAAGCCAGTGAAAGTGACTTGGCAAAAGAGGTTCCAACCAATAAAGAACCCATTAATCCAGGTCCACGTGTAAAAGCTATGGCATTTAAGTCTTTTTTGTCGATATTTGCTCGTTGAATTGCTTGTTGAATTACAGGTACAATATTTTGTTGATGTGCACGAGAAGCTAACTCAGGAACAACACCGCCATATTTAGCGTGAATTTCTTGGTTTGCAACAACATTTGATAGTATCTTTCCGTTGCAAATTACGGAGGCACTTGTATCATCGCAAGAAGATTCGATACCAAGAATGTAAATTGGTTTATTTTTAATCATGTAATAACAAATAAAGGCACGAAAATTGCCATTAAAATGCAAATTTAAGGCATATCAAACGAATAAAAAAAATAGTAGTTAGGATATTAAAGGTATTGTTAGTTTTATTAGCAATAATCAGTTTTTTGTTGGCCTTACCTTTTGTACAAACCAAATTGGGGAAATCGGCGACTTCTTATTTGCAAAAAGAATTTGATGTTGATATAAATTTAGAGAAAGTTGATTTATCGATTTTAGGAAATGTACATATTAAAGAAGTCCTAATAAAAGATCATCATGCGGATACGTTGATTTATGTGAAAAATTTGGAGAGTTCATTATATAGTTTTACAAATATAATGAATAACAAATTGGAATTTGGAGCAATTTCTTTGGACGATTTTATTCTGAATATAAAAACATATAAAGACGAAGAAGATGATGCATTAACTATTTTTGCCGATAAATTTGATGATGGTAAAATAAGAGAGCAACCATCAACATTTAAGTTGTCTTCAGATGAAATTGAGCTGAATAATGGTTTTGTGGAAATTATTGATGACAATAAAGAAAATAACAGACCTTTATTTTTCAAAAACATAAAAGGTAGGGGTGAAGATTTTATAATTCAAGGGCCAAATGTAAATGTGTCAATTATCGATTTTAGTTTTATTGAAAATAACGAAGTAGAAGCAGAAAGTTTTTCGTCAGATTTCAGTTATACAATGGAAGCTATGAAATTTCTAAATACAACTTTAGAAACTGCAACTTCAACACTTTTAGCTAATATTACTTTTACATATAATAGAGAGAATCTTTCAGATTTTAACAATAAAGTTACTATTGAAGCTACAGTTGAACAAGCCGATATTTCTTTAATAGATTTACAAAAATTTTATGAAGAAATAGGTTCTGAAGGTGCAATCCATTTTACAACAAATCTATCTGGACAATTAAATAATTTAGATTTAAAAAATCTAAAATTAACAAACGATAAACAAGCTATTATTGATGGAGATATAAACTTGAAAAATTCATTTAATACTGAAAATGGTTTTTCTTTAGAAGCTGATTTTAATAATTTGACGTCTAATTACGAGCATCTTAAGACGTTACTGCCAAATTTATTAGGTAAAACGTTACCAACGGAATTTAAAGATTTGGTAATTTTAAGTTAAAAGGAAGAATATTTGTTACTGAAAATTTAGTAAATGCACAGATTTCTCTAGATACAGATATTGGCTCAGTTATAACAGATTTAGAATTAATAAATATCAGTAATATTGATGAAGCTTCTTATAGCGGTTATGTTAAAATTGTTGATTTTGAATTAGGAAAATTAGTGAAGGACTCTTTAATGGGGCAAATTTCTATTGAAGGAGAAATAGAAGGTAAAGGTTTTACTTTTGAAAATATAAATGCTTCAGTAAAAGGAACTGTTTCTAAGTATGAATATGGCGACTATACTTTTAATAATATATCTCTAAATGGGCTTGTAAAAAATAAACATTTTAATGGTGAATTAGAAGTTAATGATGAAAATATTAAGTTAAATTTTAATGGTTTAGCTGATTTGTCTTCGGATGTTTATAAATTTGATTTTAAAACCAATATTGATTACTGTAACCTGAATAAATTAAATATAATTAAAAGAGATAGTATCTCAATCTTAAAAGGTGAAATTGGAATAAATTTAAGAGGGAATTCACCTGATAATTTAGCAGGAACTATAAGTTTTAAAAATTCACTGTATACAAATCAAAAAGATGATTACTTTTTTAAAGACTTTGCAATTACTTCAATTTTTGAAGATAGTATAAGAACAATTACTATTAATTCTTCTGAAATTATTGAAGGTAAAATTCAAGGAAATTTTAGGTTTAGAGAATTAGGAAAATTAGCACAAAATTCGGTGGGAAGTATTTATTCGCATTATGAACCATTTGATGTTACACCTAACCAAAAATTAGACTTTAGATTTGAAATTTACAATAAAATTGTTGAGGTATTTTATCCAGAAATTATACTTTCAGCAAATACCTTAATACAAGGAAATATTGATTCTGATAAAAACTTATTTAAGTTAGAGGTGAAGTCGCCAAGAATTATTGCATATTCAAGTATAATAGACTCTTTAAATTTACAAATAGATAATAAAAATCCAATTTTTAATACTCAATTAATAATTGACAGAATAAGATCAGATGTTTATGATGTATCCAAGTTATATTTAGTAAATAAAACGTTAAATGACACACTGTATTTTGGAACAAAATTTATAGGAGGCATGAATAATACTGAGAAATATGATTTATCATTTTATCATACATTTAATGAAGAAAACAAATCGGTTTTAGGTATTCAGAAGTCAAGCATTCTGTTTAAAGATAATGAATGGTTAATTAATCCAGAAGATAATGATAAGAACCAACTGGTTTTTGATGGCAAATCGAAGAATTACATTTTCAACTCATTTTTAATAACTTCAAATGAACAGCACATTAAATTTTCAGGTGAAATAAATGATTCTATTTCAAAAGATTTAAAATTTAGTTTTAAAGATGTTGACTTAGCTAAAATTACACCACACATCGATAGTTTAAATTTAGAGGGATTAATAAATGGAGAATTAAATTATGAGCAATTTGGGAATCAAATTAATCCCTCTGTAAATCTTACCGTATCTGATTTTCAAATAAATGATTCTGAACAAGGAAATTTATCTGTAAATATTGAAGGTGAAAATTCTTTAAAAAATTATGCTATTAATATTTCGTTGGATGGATTAAATAGTACAAGTTTTTCTGCAATAGGAAATGTAAATTTAACATCAGAATCTCCTTTGTTAGATGTAACTGTTGATTTTAATAAATTTAAACTGGACGCTTTTAGCCCATTAGGAGAAGATGTTTTCGATAAAATTAGAGGATATGCTTATGGTACCATTCAACTTAATGGATATTTAAATAATCCCAATATGGAAGGGGAATTATTTTTAGATGAAGCAGGTATGAATTTTCCTTATTTAAATGTCGATTATGATTTTGTAGGAACAAGCGTTATATCTCTAAAAGATCAAATTTTTACATTTGAAGATGTAACAATTAGAGATAAGGTGCGTAAAACAACGGCAAAATTACTTGGAACATTAAGTCATAATCATTTTAAAACATGGAATTTAGATTTATTAGTTGATACAAAAAACTTATTAGTTTTAAATACCAAGGAAGATGAAATGTCTTTATATTATGGAACAGCTTATTTTGGGGGACAAGCAACCATTAAGGGGCCAACAGATAAATTAGTAATTGATATTATTGGGAGAACGAATAAAGGTACTCATTTTGTGATGCCATTAAGCGATGTTAAAACAGCGGAAACATCTCAATTAATTAGATTTATTAATAAAAATGAAATTTTAGGAAAAGAAGAAAGAAGAAAAGCTTTTATTTCTGAAAAGCTTAAAGGGATGGCAATAAATTTTAATTTAGATGTTACTAAAGAGGCTACTTTTGAAATGGTTATTGATAAAAGTTCAGGGAGTAACTTAAAAGGAAATGGAAAGGGGAACCTTCAAATTGCATTGGATACAAAGGATAAATTTGAAATGTATGGCGATTTTATAGTTGAAAAAGGAACCTATGATTTTAAATATGGGGGAATTATTAATAAACCATTTACCGTAAGAAAAGGTGGTACAATTTCTTGGAATGGAGATCCGTTAACTGCTGAAATGAATATAGAAGCAATCCATAGAGTTTCTGCAAATCCAAAAACTTTGTTAGAAAATATTTCATCTAGCAGAAAAATTCCTTTTGATTTGGTAACGCGTTTTTCTGGAGAACTTTTTGATTCAGATATTGAATTTGACATTGAAATTCCAAATGCAAGTACAACGGTGGCATCTGAGTTAGAGTTTAAAATTAATAAAGACAAAACAATACAATTTATTTCATTATTAGTTACGGGAAGTTTTTATAATGACGGGGAGTTGTCAACAAACAGTAATTCAGCGCTTTACGGAACCGGAGTTGATGTATTGAATAATGCATTTGACAATTTTTTTAATGATGCCGACAGTAAATTTAAAGTAACTCCTGTTTATACCCTTGGGGATAAAAATACAATAGATAATATAGATAGCTATGATCAGTTGGATTTGGCACTTGATTATCAGGTGAATGATCGAATTATAATCAATGGAAAAGTAGGTGTGCCTATTGGAGCAGAAGAAAAAGCAGCGGTAGTTGGTGAAGTAACGGTAGAATTTTTAATGAATGAGTCCGGCACATTACGCTCCTCTATATTTAATCGTCAAAATGATATTCAGTATTCAGATGAAGAAGAAGGGTATACACAAGGTGTTGGTTTAGCCTATCAAATAGATTTTGAAAATGGTAGAGAGTTGTTAGAAAAATTATCTTTAAGAAAGAAAAAACAAACCGATTCAATACCTAATAATCAAGTACTTGATACTGTTCAAAAAAAAGAATTAATTAATTTTATAAATAATAAAGAAAATAAAAATGAGTAAACCAACATTGGTAATATTAGCAGCCGGAGTAGGCAGCCGTTATGGTGGATTGAAACAATTAGATACTTTTACAGAACAAGGAGATACAATTTTAGATTTTTCAATTTACGATGCTATTCAAGCTGGGTTTGGAAAAGTTGTATTTATTATTAGAAAAAGTATTGAAGAAGATTTTAAAGGTTTTTTCAATCCTAAATTAGAAGGCAAAATAGAAGTTGAATATGTTTTTCAGGAAATTGATAATATTCCAGATAAATTTAAAGATAATAATCGTGAAAAGCCTTGGGGAACAGGACATGCTTTATTGATGGCGAAAGATGCTGTTTTAGAAAATTTCGCTGTAATTAACGCCGATGATTTTTATGGAAGAGCGGCTTTTGTTGGAACTGCTGAAACTCTAAATAAGACCGATAAAAACTCCACTGAATTTAATATGATGGGCTATGTGTTAAAAAATACAATTTCTGATTATGGATTTGTTTCAAGAGGTGAATGTAGAGTGGATGATAAAGGTTTTTTAACTGGAATTACGGAGCGCACACATATTGAAAAAGTAGATGGTGGTTTGAAATTTAAAGATAATAATAGTGAGTTAAAACCAATTTCAGAAGAAACGATTGTATCAATGAACTTTTTTGGATTTACTCCGAAGTATTTTGATATTTCTGAATCCATGTTCGAAGAATTTTTAGAGGAAAATTACAAAGAAGCTAAAGCTGAATTTTTTATACCTTTAGTAGTTAATGATGTGATTGTAAATAAAACAGCAACAATGGAAGTTTTGAAATCAGATGCTCGCTGGTTTGGTGTAACGTACAAACAAGACAAGGCTTATGTGACTTCAGAAATTCAAAAGTTGAAGGATTCAGGTATATATCCTGAAAATTTGTGGGCATAAAAAAATCAGCTACCTTTATTAAGGTATTTTCTTTTCAGAAGTAACTTAATTTGAGGAGCTACTTCTGAAAAGAAAATATTGAATATTTTATAGAAGGAATAAATTTATTCAAACTATAATTATATTTTAACTATTAACTATGGGCAAAAAAATAGAAAAAATTGGTGTTATGACTTCGGGTGGTGATGCACCTGGAATGAATGCAGCTATTAGGGCAGTTGTTCGGACTTGTTCTTATTATAACATTGATTGTGTTGGGGTTTATAGAGGTTATCAAGGGCTTATTGAAGGCGATTTTGAGACACTTTCATCACGCAATGTAAGTAACATTATAAATAGAGGTGGTACTATTTTAAAATCTGCAAGATCTAAAGAATTTAGAACTAAAGAAGGTCGAGAAAAAGCCTATAATCATGTAAAAAAAAGCCAATATTGATGCATTGGTTTTAATTGGTGGAGATGGGACTTTTACTGGAGGGATGATATTTAATAGAGAATATAATTTCCCTTGTATTGGAATTCCAGGCACTATTGATAATGATATTTTTGGAACAAATTATACTATTGGTTATGATACAGCTTTAAATACAGTAGTGGAAGTAATCGATAAAATTAGAGATACTGCAAGCTCACATAATAGATTGTTTTTCGTGGAGGTTATGGGGCGTGATGCAGGATTTATAGCGTTAAATGCTGGAGTAGGAGCGGGAGCAGAGGAAATTCTAATTCCAGAGGAAGATTTAGGCTTAGGTCGTTTGTTAGAATCGTTGAAACGAACTAAAAGATCGGGTAAATCTTCAAGTATTGTTGTAGTTTCCGAAGGGGATAAAATTGGTAAAAATGTTTTTGAACTCGCAAATTATGTAGAGGAAAATTTACCTAAATATGAAGTTCGTGTATCAGTACTTGGACATATGCAACGAGGAGGTTCTCCAAGTTGTTTTGATCGGGTTTTAGCAAGTAGATTAGGGGTGAAAGCAGTAGAGTTATTGTTAGATGGGCAAACAAATTTAATGGTTGGCGTAATAAATAATAAAATTGAAACTACCACTTTAGATAAAGCGATTAAAGAGCATCATGAAATTAATAAGGAATTGTTACGTGTAAGCGATATCATGTCAATTTAAGTGAATGATTAAAGTTGGAATAAACGGATTTGGAAGAATAGGTCGCCTAGCTTTCAGATCAATTATAAATAGAGAAAACATTGAGGTAGTTGCAATCAACGATTTACTTACTGTAGAGCATTTAGCCTATTTATTAAAATTCGATTCGGTTCACGGGAAATTTAAGGGAACAATTGAAGTTGTTGATAATTCATTAATAGTTAACGGAAATGCAATCCGTATTACTTCTGAAAAAAAACAAGAAAAGATAAAGTGGGATGACTTGAATGTTGATTTTGTTTTAGAATCTACAGGATTGTATACCGATAAAAATCAAGCAGCATTACATATAAAAGGCGGAGCTAAAAAAGTGGTTATTTCTGCGCCTTCAAAAGATGCTCCTATGTTTGTAATGGGCGTAAATCATAAACGATTATTAAAAGAAGATTTGGTGTTTTCTAATGCGTCCTGTACAACCAATTGTTTAGCGCCTATTGTAAAAGTTTTAAATGATAATTTTGGAGTTGTTGAAGGATTGGTCACTACTGTTCATTCATCAACTTCAAGTCAAAATACAGTTGATGGTCCTTCGGAGAAATGGCGGAGAGGAAGATCGGCCCTGAATAATATGATTCCTACTTCAACAAGTGCATCCGAGGCGTTGATAGAAATTATTCCTGAAATGGAAGGTAAAATATTAGCGATGGCGATTCGTGTTCCAATTACAGATGTTTCTTTAGTAGATTTAACCGTTCGTTTGGAAAAATCAACTTCCTATGCAAATATTAAAAAAGCAATGAAATATGCTTCAGAAAATGAATTAAAAGGAATTTTAGGTTACACTGAAGATGATGTGGTTTCACAAGATTTTGTTTCAGAATCGAGAACTTCAGTATTTGATGCCAAAGTGGGATTGGAACTCAACCAAAATTTTTATAAAATAATTTCGTGGTATGATAACGAATTTGGTTATGCGAACAAAATTATTGACTTAATTGAATATTCGGCATCACTTTAATATTTTTACTAGCCTTTTTAACGAAAGAATTTTATACATTTAAACCATGGAAATTGCAATAATAGCCCACGATGGGAAAAAGACTGAAATGGTTCAGTTTTTGATGGATTTTAAAGCCTTAATCTTGGCGAAAAAAATAGAATTGGTTTCAACTGGAACCACAGGAAAGCATGTTGAAAAAGCTGGTTTGAAAGTGAAAAAGTACTTATCAGGACCTTATGGTGGTGATGCTCAAATTGCTTCGCGTGTAGCAGAAGGAAAAACAAATATGGTATTCTTTTTTAGAGATCCGTTAGGAATGCATCCGCACGAGCCAGATATTGCAATGTTAATGCGTTTATGCGATGTGCACGATGTGCCTTTGGCAACAAATCCAGCAACGGCAGAATTATTAATTAAAGCGATTTAAATCGTTTTATTTAATAGCAATCATAGAGATTTCAACATTTACAAACTTTGGTAGATTTGCTACTTCAACAGTTTCGCGAGCAGGAGCTGTTTCAGCATTGAAATAACTTCCATAAATCTCATTAATTTTAGCGAAGTCATTCATGTTTGAAATAAAAATGGATGATTTTACTACATTTTCAAAAGTCATTCCTGCTTCGGTTAAAACAGCCTTCATGTTTTCCATAACTTGAGTTGTTTCAATTTCTACAGAACTGTTATTTAATTCTCCAGTTGACGGATGTAGGCAAATTTGACCGGAAGTATATAATGTATTTCCAGACAATATAGCTTGATTGTAAGGTCCTATTGGAGCTGGTGCATTGTTTGTGTTTATTATTTTTTTCATAATAAAATGTTTAGAATAATCGTTGATCAGGAAGTTGACGTTGGTCATATTTTAAATCACTAAGCATAGATGATTTAATACCTAAGAAGAAATAATAAGTTTGCCGATCTCCAAATGGAATCCAGTTAAAACTCATTTTCCAACTATCTAAATCTCGTGCAAAACGTAATTGTGTGTAAGTAAATCCGTCGCCCTTAAAATCGTATCCTGAAGAGATACCTACATCCCACTTAGGAGTTAATTCTATATCTCCAGAAAACATTAATGAATTTGATCCAATTTCATTTTGCCTTTTCGTATTAATATAATTTAATGAATAAGCTAATTTTAATGTCCAAGGAAAACGAGCACTGTATAGTTTGGCTGTTTTAGTAGTGTTTTCTTTATCATCAATTCTTGAATTACTTACATTGAGGCTTTCACCAAAAATACCATCAGAATTATTGTCAACGGCATTTTGATCCTGTTTGCTCGTTTTTTTATCATTGTCCTTGCTTGAAAGGGAATAATTCATGGTTAATCCTGCATTGGTTAACCTAAATAAACTACCACCATTATTTATGTTGGCAGTGTTTATTCTGTTACCGTTTACACTTAGCGCATAGGGGTCTAATGTAGCGTTAAAATTTAACTGTAATTTTTTATCGAAAAGATGCGTACCAGCACTCATTCTAACTGGGCTCCATTTCATAGAGTCAGCCGCCATATTGTACGATGTACTAAAATTTAAATTGTTTAAGAGTGTAACTTTTCTAGCTTCGGTTTCAGTAGAATCTTTAGCAGCAACTTTAGCTTCAAAGGTATTATTAAGTCCAAAACTTAAACTGTTGGAAAGTCCTTTTCCTGGATTACCGTAAATACCATTTGCATAGGGTGAATATTCTAAAATATCTTCAGGATCTGCACTTTGCTGAACATCTTCATAAAAAGAACCGAAATCTGGGCGATAACTATAAGAAACAGAAGGTCTCATAACATGTCTAATTGCTTGTAGTTTACCTTTTTTAAAATTTAGCATACCATAAACTGTAGTAGAAACTGAAGCACCTGTTGAAAATTCTCGGAAAGCATTAAAACCTTTTATAGTATCGGTTTCTACTAAATCTTCCTCTTCATTATATGTTTTACTTATTCGATCAAAATACCAAACTTCTTTATAGCTAAGGTTGGGAGACATTGTAAAATGTTTTAATAACTTCAAATTTGTACTTAATGAAGCGTTTTGCTGCACTCCAGTATTTGCAGTTTCAAACATTTCTTTTTTGAAAAAATATTCATCAGTGGTATTAAATTTAACATCACCTTTTAATGCATATGTTAAACCTGTTTTTTGTAGGGCATTTTTCTTAGCTCCGGTTTTTGATGCAAATGGATAAATACGATCCATATTTATAACCATTGAAGGTAATGTCATATTTATTTTTTCCGTATTTGTATTTTGTGAGTGCGTTCCAGAAATTGAAAAATTAAAAGGAGTACCAACTAATTTTCTATAATAAGAAACAGACGAACTTAAGGTGTTGTTTAAAAATGAATTATTATTAAATTCATTCAACGATTCTTTATAGTATTTACTACTACCTAAATTCACGGATGCAGAAAACCGTGAATTTGGACTTGCTTTTGAATCTTGGCTATGACTCCATCGAATATTATAATTCGTAGATTTAGAATAATCCTCAAAGCCTCTTTGACTGCTGATTAAACTTTCATACCTAACACTAAAGTTTCCACTAAATTTATAGCGAAATGCATAACTGGATTCTGTTCGTATACCCCAACTTCCATTAGTGTAAATATCTCCTACAACTGCTAAATCTACGTAGTCGTTAAGTGCTAAATAATATCCACCATTTTGTAAAAAATACCCTTGATTCTTATTTTGTCCCCAAGTAGGCATTAAAAAACCAGAAGCTCTTCCTTCAGTTAATGGTATATAAGTAAAAGGTAAAAATAAAGGTGTGGGTACATCAGCAATCACTAAATTGCTAAAACCAGCAATAATTTTTTTATTAGGAACAATTTTGGCCGTTTTTGTTTTAATATAGTAATCGGGATTTTCTTTGTCAGAAGTTGTAAAAATAATGTTTCTAACATAAATAGTAGAATCATTATGTTTTTTTGTAACTCGACCTTTCATGATAATTCCTTCCTGTTCAGTTCTCATTCCCCATATTTTAGCCTTTTCTGTTTTAAAATTCAACAAAATAGAATCTTGTATGGTTTCTTGGGCGCCTTGTTTAAAAACAGGTAATTGGGAATATTTCCCTAAACTATCTTTAATTCCTTTAGCAGTAACAAGATTATTGTTATTATTAATTTCAATAAAACCAGCCTGTAAATCGATGTCTTTATAATGTACACGTGCATTATTGTACAAAAGAATTTTATTGTTTTTAATGTCTTGTCTTATTAAACTGTCAGCTGTGTGGTCAATAATACTTTCAAGTAATTCTACTGGTTTTGCAATACTATCGGTGGACTTTACAGCTAAAGAATCCAACACTTGATTTTGAATGGAATCCTTTAAGGAAGGTTGAAGTGTGTCTGTTAATTTTAAAGGAATTTTCCTAACTGTTCCCCGTTCAATCTCTTGCGAGTATAAATTTAAGTTGATACAGCTAAAAGCTACTATCAAATAGATAAAATAAGATATGTTTGAACGCTGTGTTTTAATAATTATATTTTATAAAAATACCGTTAAAATTGTGCTGATAACATAAGTTTTTTTAAATTAGCTTATTCAAGAATCAACCACAAATATGGTGTCTGTAAATGTATGGCTCAATAATTGTATCACCAAATTACAGATGCCAAAAATAATTAAAATAATTGATGAACTCACTACACTTTTCTAAAATTAAAATATCAACGAAATATCACCTATTTTTCGTGTTTTTAATTGTCTTTTTTTGTAATAATTTCGATTCTTTTTCTCAAGATAAAAATTTTATTGTAGTACTGGATGCAGGTCATGGAGGTAAGGATCCAGGGAAGGTCGGTTATAAAAAAAATAAAGAAAAAGATATTGCCTTAAAAATAGTTTTAGAAGTTGGAAAATTATTAGAAAAGGAAAATAATATTAAAGTAGTTTATACGCGAAAAACAGATGTTTTTATTGGACTAAAAGAGCGAGGTAGAATTGCCAATAAAGCCGATGCCAATTTATTTGTTTCCGTGCATTGTAATGCACATCATAGTCAGGCTTCAGGTGTTGAAACTTTTGCTTTAGGAACTCATGCTAATAAACAAAATTTTGAAGTAGCTAAAGCCGAGAATTCAGTAATTTTATTAGAAGATAACTACAAAGTAATTTACAAAGGATTCGATCCAAATTCACCAGAATCAGTTATTGGTTTAACGCTCATGCAGGAAGAGTATTTAGATCAAAGTATTCAGTTGGCAAGTATTCTTCAAAATGAATTTTCAACCAAATTAAAACGGAAAGATCGTGGAGTAAAGCAGGCTGGTTTTGTTGTGCTTCATCAAACTTATATGCCAAGTGTATTAATTGAAACTGGGTTTATAACCAATAAATCCGAAGCAATATTTTTAATTTCTTCATCTGGACAGTCGAAGTTTGCAAAATCTATATGTGAAGGCGTTTTAAAATATTATGGTCAGTTAACATTGAACACTGTAATAACAGAAAATAAAGCAATATCAAGTTCAAATGAAGCAATAAATAAAAACGCATCAAAGAATATTTATGAGGGTGTTCAATTTAAAGTTCAAGTGGCTTCTGGGTCTAGGAAATTAGAAACTAAGTCGTACAATTTTAATGGGTTAAAAAATATTGAGCGTGTTAAAGTTGGTAAGAGCTATAAATATTACATAGGAAAAACATCTAATTATGCCGAGATTCAAAAGCTGCAAAAAAGAGCAAAATCTAAAGGATATTCCACAGCATTTATAGTTGCCTTTGAGAATGGTAAAAAAATATCTGTAGAACAGGTTTTAAAAAAATCATAGTAGGTTTACTTAGTACTACCAAAAATAATTAGTAATATTGCTCTAATAAAAAAATCATTTTGAAAATCACGAGAGAATTAAAAACAGGAATTGCTACTATTACCGTTATTTCCTTATTTATTTGGGGATATAATTTTATGAAAGGCCTAAATTTATTTGATGGACCCCAAAAAACATTTTATACAGAGTATAATAATGTTCAAGGGTTAAATACAGCAAGTGTTGTTACAATAAATGGGGTTGATGTTGGAAAAGTTGTAAATATTAGCTTTAATAAAGATCCAGATAAAAGAGGTCAGTTAATTGTTGAATTTAGCGTTGAAAACGATTTTGAGTTTTCGAAAAATAGTATTGCTAAAATTTATAGTGCAAGTTTAATGGGCGGAAAATCCTTAGCGGTCATACCTTCATATGAAGGGGAAATAGCATTGCCAGGAGAAGTTTTAAAAGGGGAAATAGAGTCTGATATATTTTCTTCGATGAGTGAAAAATTAAATCCTCTCCAAGCTAAAGTTGAAAACGTTATTGTAAGTGCCGATTCATTAATGACAGGTTTAACCGATATTTTAGACGATGAAACTCGCGCAAATATAAAATTAAGTTTAAACGGACTGAATGCTTCTATTTTAAATATTCAAACATTAACGGCTTCATTAAATGATTTGGTTAAAAATAATGAAGAAAAGCTGCAGAATACTTTAAATAATGCAGAATTAATGACCAGTAATTTGGCTAAATTATCAGATTCGTTAGTGAATGCCAATATTGGAGCAACTGTTAAAAGTTTAGAAATTACGTTAACCCATATGAATTCAATTTTAGACAATATAGAGTCTGGAAAAGGGACCATTGGTAAATTGATGACGGATGATGCAATGTATGTAAACTTAACAAATGCTTCTAAAGAGTTAGAAGAATTGTTAAGAGAAGTTAAATTGCACCCAAAACGTTTTGTACACGTTTCTGTTTTTGGAAAAAAAGATAAAGGTTATAAGCCAGAAGAAGAACCAACGGAAAAAGAGTAGCTCTTATGAGTTGGATTAATATAATTCCATATGAAAAAGCTACCGGAAAGCTCAAAAAATTATTTGATAGAGTTAAAGGGCCTAACAATAATGTAGATAATATTATGTTGGTTCATAGCCTGCGCCCACATACTATGACTGGGCATATGGCACTTTACAAAAATGTACTTCATAATAGCAATAATACAATTCCTAAATGGTTTTTAGAAACAATTGGTGTTTATGTTAGCCAGTTAAATGTGATTATTGTGTAGAACATCATTTGAGCGGACTTAAAAAATTATTGAATGATGAAGATCAATTTTCTAGGATTCAGCTGAATTTACAATCAGAACTGTTTGTTGAAATGTTTGGCGAAAAATTTGAGAAAGCGCTTTATTATGCAAAAACTTTAAGCTTGAATCCTTCGGCAGTATCAAAAAAAGAGGTTGATGATTTATTGAAAGTTGGATTTACTAATGGTGAAGTTTTAGAAATAAATCAGGTGACTGCATACTTTAATTATGCAAACAGAACAGTTTTAGGGTTAGGTGTAAATTCGGAAGGTGATATTTTAGGATTATCACCAAATAATAGTTCAGAAGAAAATAATTGGAATCATCAATAGACGAATAGTATGAATTATATCGACAATATCATATTTGCAATACTCCTTTTTATAGGGATTGGTTTTTTTGTGAAAAACATAAAAAAAATTGGCAGAAATATAAAGCTTGGGAAAAAAATCGATAGAACTGATAATGCTGATGAGCGACTAAAAAATATGGTTATGGTTGCTTTGGGACAATCTAAAATGGTAAAACGTACAATAGCTGTTTTATTGCATATTGTGGTTTATGTGGGGTTTATAATTATAAACATTGAAGTAATTGAAATAATTATCGATGGTCTATTCGGAACACATCGCGTTTTATCGTTTTTAGGTACTATTTATAGTTTTTTAATTGGTTCTTTTGAAATATTAGCCTTCATGGTTTTAATTTCAGTAACCCTATTTTGGATACGCAGAATGATATTGAGAATCCCTCGTTTTTGGAATAAAGAAATGAAAGGTTTTCCGAAAAATGACGCCTTATATATTTTATATTTTGAAATGGTTTTAATGTCGTTATTTTTAATAATGAATGCAACTGATGTACCTTTTCAACAAAGTGATTCAGGAAATCTAATAAGTCAATTTTTAGTACCTTTGTTTGAAAATTTTAATGCTGGAACACTTTTTTATATAGAGCGTACTTGCTGGTGGTTGCATATTATTGGGATATTAATCTTTTTGAATTATTTATACTATTCAAAACACCTTCATATTTTATTAGCGTTTCCAAACACCTATTTTGCCAATTTAAACCCAAAAGGACAATTAGATAATTTAGAGGCAGTTACTAATGAAGTAAAATTAATGATGGATCCTAATGTAGATCCATTTGCTGCTGCTCCTGAAGGTGCCGAAGACGAAGTTCCTGAAAAATTTGGAGCTTCAGATGTAATGGACTTAAATTGGGTACAGCTATTGAACGCTTATACATGTACAGAATGTGGACGTTGTACTTCATCTTGCCCTGCAAGTATTACTGGAAAAGAGCTTTCTCCAAGAGCTATTATGATGAAAACACGTGATAGATTGGAAGAGGTTGGAAAAAATATTGATAAAAATGGTGAATTTAAAGAAGATGGTAAGCAATTACTAAATGATTATATTTCTCCTGAAGAAATTTGGGCTTGTACAAGTTGTAATGCTTGTGTTGAAGAATGTCCTGTAAATATTGATCCACTTTCAATTATAATAGATATGCGTAGATATTTGGTTATGGAACAATCTGCCGCATCACAGGAATTGAATATAATGATGACTAATATTGAAAACAATGGAGCTCCTTGGCAATACAACCAAATGGACAGGTTAAATTGGAAAGATGAATAACTAACTAGATAATTAAAAATAAAGAATAATGAACAAAGAAGATGT
>PVMS01025607.1_pt1 | contig 15895 bp, 16 predicted proteins | sample 1853461 | NCBI WGS metagenome assembly PVMS01 (sample SAMN08582032, study PRJNA380276) | Marine sediment metagenome, whole genome shotgun sequencing project. | isolation source: ocean sediment barecode stripped | collected 2017 | reverse complement strand
GGTGGGGGGGGGTTGGCAGTTGGAAGAGAGGGGGGTCTTCGGCGAGGTAGAGGGGGGCGGCACCGATCTGGCGCCGGAGAATGGGCCAGCCGCCCCACCCAGCACGGTAATCGTTGAGGCAATGTTCGTGGTGTCGTCTTTCACAACCGTTACCAACATTCCGGCTGCTAAATTGGAACATGGGGTAACATTAATGCATACCGTATCCGGAAGAACTCCATCCGAATCAACATCAACAGGTTCACCGTTGACCGTCCACTCGGTCGTGATGCCTGTTTCCAGCATTCCGGTCAGAGTTTCTGGCGCCGCCATGGTACCTACTGCCATCGAGAGCAGCAGCCCGATCACCATCAGGCCGGACAGGCTCAGACTGATGATTTTTGTAGATTTTTTCATGGTTTTAAATCTCCTCAGGTTCTTGTTTTCTTCTTTCACATGCCGGGATGTTCTCGTCATATACTAATTAAAACGAATGGGGGGCAGAAAAGAGTCGTTTTAATGCTTACATTTTGGCAAACTGAGAATATCACATGATTATGACGGTCGGCAAAGGCGTCCATTACTGCCTGGGCTCACCGCTTGCCCGGTTGGAGAGCGAAATTGCATTAGATGTGCTCTTCTAGCGCTTCCCGGACCTGGTGCTGGACACCGCCTTGATTGAACCGAATCCGGTTGATTGGGAGAGTAGTTTCTTATACCTTCATTCAACCGATGATTTCGCCTCTCTCCAAACCCGCTCAAACTCCTGGCGGTATAAGGCCGCCATCTCTGGACTGTGGATGATCAGGGTGTTCTCGTCGTTGCGCGTTTTGGCGTTGTTGCTGAAGTTGTACGACCCGCTGATGACGATGCGGTCATCGATCAGGATCACCTTATGGTGCATGCCGCGCGGGTTGCCATCCAGGCGCACATCGATGCCGTTCTCCAGGAGATGGGTGTACTCACCGCCAATATTGCCCAATGCCTGTGATTCATCGAACACACCCCTCACGAGTACATCTTGGTCAGCACGATCCAGCATGGCCTGGGCGAGATCGTCATCGGTGAAGGAATAAGCCAGGAATAAAACACTTTCTCTGGCGCCCTGAACCAGTTCGAGCAAGCGATTAATCGTCCCATCGTCAGGCGAAAAGTACACCTCGACCTGCGTTCCATTCAGGTCTAAAACCGGGAATGGGGTATTGGCTGGCGATCCTGAACCAAACTGGCGGTCTAAGAACATCTCTTCGAATTCCACCAGGTAATTCTGCGCCAGATCCGCGGACCGAATTCGGATCAGGTTGTTATTGCTGCGGTATGCCCCATTAACGGTAAAGTTCATCGAGCCAGTGAAAACTTCGAGCCGGTCCACGATTACAAACTTGTTGTGCATTAATCCCCCACCCTGATCTGCTACGACTGGAACACCAGCTTCGATTAATTCGCTGACCTGCTCCTCGTCCTGGTTATCGCTTTCCACCACCACCCGCACGGTAGTCCCGCTGCGATGGGCCGCGATCAGAGCCGCGCGCAGGCTCCACAGGTCCAGGTCATCCATGGCGATATCCACGCTCAGCCTCGCTCGATCGATCGCCTCCGCCAAAGGGGCATCAGGTCCGCCGCGCAGGGTACTTGAATTGGGAGCACCTGGATCAGAGAAATAGACCTGGTACCAGCCTGACTGCGATCCTTCACTATCAGGTGGATCCATGCTGGGAGGACTGCCGATCTGATCTCCATCTCCTTCAAGGTTGAATGGCGTCTCGTTTTGGAGCCCGCTCAAACAGCCGCTCAAGATCAGCAAACAAATCAATCCGGGCAATACACTTTTGATCGCCATATTCGGTTTAGTACCAATGATCAGTTGAGCAAATCAGGAAATATGAATTAAGGTAATACCCACAATACGGGCGTATCCAACTCGACGGATACACCAATAGACTTGACATCGTCTTTGCGCCCCGCTTCTACAGCCATGACTATATATTCGACCACGGAGGCTAAATCTTGGGGAGAGAGAGTCACCGGTTCGAAGGGCGCGGCCGGTCCATCTACAAAATCAGGCGGATTGGAAAACATGTAAGACGAAAGTTCAAGAAGATCATCCAGAGATGTGCTGAACGCTGGGATGATGAACTGTCTTATTGCTCCCCAGAACTGATCTGCCGCACGATGTTGTGTACCGGTCCATCCCCGGTGCGCTTCTCGCTCCAGATGCACATGTCCCTTAGCAACCCAGTACGGCTTGCCTTTCTCATCGGGGGAGAGACCGGCTGCGTAGTGGATTTCCAGATTTTGAAGCCCCTCCCTTTCATCTAACAGCAATCCCTGACCGCATTGAGCACACACCCAGGCGATCTCATCTCGCTCTGCTGGGACCGGTGTTTCGCAGCGTATACAACGCAGAGGGACCAACTCTATCTTTGCGCTCAAGGCATCACCTCAATAATCGTAAGAACCGGGTTGGAATTCCAAACCAAGATCTCCGACGGGACGGCCTGCGCTGGCGGTATTCATAGATCTCTCCATGACGGAAGCGGTGATAAGAACGAACCATAAAGCGGATACCAATCCCGATCAAACCCAAACCCAGGATAAGAAGCATAAAGGAGTTATCATCTCCCCCCTGAATCCCAAACCAAAATGCAAGCGCAGAAGCGTCTACCATCAATATGGCTCCCAATGCCATTCCGCCAACCAGGACAGCTGCCCGGTATATCGTGTTCCCAGGGGCTTTTCCATATAGCACCTTCCCGGTGGTTCCATCGACCACGACCTGATATGTTCGATCCCGGAAACGGTAGCGCATCAACCATAAGGGGAAATAGACCAGGCCCATCCGTTGATGCAGGAAGCGCACGAAAACCTGACTGATGCGATCCAGGTCTGCCAGGTCATTTACACGCTGCTTAAAGTATTTTTCACTCTCAGCCCGGGCTTCGCTCCACGAACCCATGGGTTCAAAGACCATGCCGGTAGCATGTAGAGCATCCGCGTCGAAAGGATCGAGGTCATGCGTATCTAAGTCGACAAATTCAACCCCAAACTCTGCCACATCAGCTGCAGCCGCGTTCCAGCTCATTTCTTCAGATGTTTTAACTTCACGTGGCTCATAACGTGCATCATCACCACTGCCTACCTTCTTCTCCCCAAACACCCAACCAAAAACGCGACTCCAGATAGCCCAAAATGGGAGGTATGTCACAAAGGCTTCGGTGATGCGGGCATTTTTAGCTGCCCGGCTGGCAATGGCACGGTTTCCTTTGAGAAATTTTCTGACCGTCGCTTCTGCCGTTTGACGATCGACCCGAATTGGTACCTGGTACCTCAATAATCCACGCTCGCCGCGCACCAGTGAGCGCATATCGCAGTACGGGCACTTTACGACGGTCTGTCCCTCTGGGATAGGCACCATCCCCCCGCAGTTTGGACATCCAAGTCCATGTAAGGCGTCTTTCTCACTCATATCTTTGCCGCCACCCAAATCCCTAATGCGAACAGCAGCGGAGCCGCCACCACTCCCAGACCAGAACAAACAAGTAATCCGAGGCCGAATCCCTCCACATTATTGATCAACGCTCCGATAATTGGAAAGGTAGCCAGACATAAGAAGGTCAACGCGGCCAGGGAGCCAGCCAGCAGGTAAGGTGCTTCAGCTTTGGCTGGGAATATATTGGCGAAAACTTCTCCAGTGGCTCCTTCTACGATGGCTGTAAAATGTTCTCCCTGGTAAGTATATTTATAGAAATACAAAGGGATGTGAACAAGAGCCCTTTCGGAAATCTGTTCTTCCGATATACCCCGCTGTTCCAACCACCCCAAGGCAGTCTCCAGTGGCACAGTTGGAGATTGGGATTGTGTCTCCAGTGTGCCATCATATTTTCGCAAATCCCCCACCGGCAATTTGATCCGCCTGATCTCGGTCACAGAGGTTGCGGCAGCAGGATAGAGCCAGTTTTTTTCCTTTGTTTCACCAGCTTTGTATTTCAGGAACCACATCGGAAAGTAGGCGAAGGACTGCTCGATCAACTTTGATTTCTTATCCAGATCTTTGACTGTGCTGTTCCCAGCCATCCAACGTGCCAGAGATCCGCGCGCCTTCGTTTCGTCCAGCGTGGGAGCCAAATACCAATGGAAAACCACTCTGGATTTATCCAGGTAGACCGTCGATGAACAATAAGGGCAGGTGACGAAAATCTGCCCCTCATCCGGATGTAATTCTCCACCACATTGAGAGCAATGTATCTCACTGATCGAAACACTATTAGTCATAGAATAATTATAGCAATCAGTACGTAAAAAGGCTATAATTAGTCCAGTTTTTCGCCGCTCAATGTTTTCATCACGATCATCTACTCGCTAAATCTGGATGGCAGTTTGAAAACCGTTACACAGCTGCCATTGATAGCACTATGGAGGCCACCTCCCATGTCTATGGAACGGAACACCTACCCCATCGAGATCGCCGGTATATACCGAGACCTGCCTCTATTCGAAGTGCAGCCTGGTCTGCGGATCGCCGTGCTGAACATACTGGGGGATAGCGAACTGGTTCAGGCCTGTGCCAAAGCATTGGCGGATAAAATGGAAAATATCGCTTACGATGTCCTGGTCACGGCGGAGGCGAAGAGTATCCCCCTGGCGCATGCGCTGGCCGTTGAGACCTTGAAACCCTATGTTGTCCTGCGCAAAGTTTACCGCCCGTACATGGGGGATACAATCCGTGCTGAAACCCTCTCCATAACCACCGGCAAACCCCAATCCTTATACCTGGATGAGAAGGACCACCACCTACTGGCCGGAAAACGAGTGGTCTTGTTGGATGATGTGATCAGCACTGGTTCGACCCTGAAGGGTATGCAGTTGATCGTTGACCAGGTTGGCGGAACGATCGCTGGAGAAGCAGCTATCCTGACCGAAGGCGAACAATCTCGTTGGGAGCATGTTTTATCCCTGGGACACCTGCCGTTGTTCACGACTGATTAAGACTGAGTAGGATTTCAGGCAGAGGATCAGGTTTGTGTACCAACGATCACGATCGGTCGACCATCTAAATGAGTCAGAAATACGACTCGCTCCTCTTCGCCCTTCAAGCGCAGTTTTTGAATTAATTCCTCGGGTTGGAGCGGAGAACCACGCTTCTTGACCACAAGCTTACCCACACCACGCTCGCGCAAATAAGTTCTTAACCTTTTGAGGTTAAACGGCAGCCAATCTTCGATTTTCCACACCTTGGCGAAGGGTGACGGCTGTAGACTCTCAGCAGTCAAATAGGCGATGTCCGGGTCAAGTTGTGATGCGCCCAATTTTCTCCCCAGGGTAGCCACTAGGCCAGCCCGAATCACTGCTGGGTCCGGTTCGTACAGGTAGGCCAGGGGTTCGCTGATCGGCAAAGGAGTCTGGAATTCATCGTCCAGGATGCTTTTCTCCCCGGGCAGCACTGTTGCCCTCATTTGTGTGGTCTTCAGCGGGCCGAACCACAATACCCCCTCCTTGAGTTCTCCACCCAACGAGATGAACTCCAGTTCTGCATCATATGAGGCCAGCTCAGTTTTGTTCACTCCGGGAGAAACTTTTACAGCCAGAGCGGGAACAAAATCCAACCAGTTTTCGATGATGCTTAGTGGTGGCGAATAATCGTGGACAGAGAAAACGCGCTGCCCTTCGGTACGCCGGCCTGGATGAAAGTAAACACCCAACCGATCAGGTCCTCGCAGAGGAAGCGAGCTCGGCAGTTCTGTGCGTACAAAAGCGACCTCATCTGTAATTCCAATGGCGCGTGCGTTCGCCTGGGCGATCGCCAACCGTAGGGGATCAGAATCAATACCAAGCGTGGGAGCGATATCTGCCAGATTGATGGTATCCCCGCCGATCGAACAGCCCAGATCGACCAGGTGCTCGAAGGGGCGAAACCGTTCAACCCGGTATGCGGACACCTGGAACGGCGAAGCTTGCTCGAGCGCCTCCCGGGTGAAATACATGTTCTCCGCTTTAGGGAACTTCGACCTGGCTTTGATGCGCAAAATGGCAGTCTCCAAAGCGGCCTGTGCCAACTGGGAGGGATAAACCCGGCTGAGTTTTTGGTAATGGCGCAGATAATCTACTTCCCGGGGTTCAAGAAGCTGGGCTGCCTGCAGCGCCTCTTGACCGGAGGGCGTCAGCAGTTGCGCAAAGGATGCCAGGTCCATAAGACAACCCTTGTCTTCCCTAATCTATCTGCACAAAGTTGAAATTATCATCCGGCGCCATTTTCGATCATCAATTTCGCAGCCTTTCTACCGATCTCCACCGCGAAATTAGTGCCCCGGTCCCAGGGATATACCTGGCTCATGCTGGCAAAAAACAGCCCCGAGAGTGAGGTTTGGATGGGCGGGATGTTTCGAGAATGATTGACTTCTGGCACCGGCTGGGCATACTTCGTTCGAAACATCCAGCTGTTCTTGACCCAATCAGGCTTGAATTTCGGGTTGAAGCGTGTCAATACCGGCAGGAACCGCTCCAGGAGTTCATCCTTACTCAAATCGAAGTACTCATGGTCGGGATCCAAATAATCGCCGCAGTAAACGATGTGATCGCCACCAAAATGGTCGGGGGAGAGGAAATTCGTGTGTTCGACCAATGCCAGGAATGGGTAGCCTGCCGATTTGGGGATGTTATACCAATAATAACCTTCCTCGGAAAGTTGGTTGGACAAGGACATGATCAAAACTACTGCTCCCATGCTCTTCAAATTCAGCAAACTGGCCAGATAATCCTGCGGTAAGGTTGGCACCATTTTCGCCAAAATACCCGGTGAGGATGTCACCAAACACTGGTCAAAGACTTGCGATCGATCGCCAATTTCTAATTGAATTCCTCCCCCAGGTTGATTATCGATCCTGGAGATAGGAGTCTCCAGGTGGATAACAGCCCCCATTTCCCGCAAGCGATCGGCGAAGCGATCGGCAAAGGCTTGAAAACCGCCTTCGAATGTCCCCAGACGGGTTGTGCGTGCCTTAAGGCGCGCCCACATCCAGGCCATGTTCACATCCTTGTAATGGGAACCAAATTTACCGATCACCAGCGGTTCCCACATCAATTTGTAGACATGATCTCCCCCCCACTTCCGCATCCATCTATCAACTGTGGTTTTTTCCAAAGAATGCCAATTATTCGTCAGACGCAGATACACTCCCACCAATCCAAAGCGAATCTTATTCACCCCCCATCCCAAGCCAGGGAACAGCAGCGCACTAAGGTATGAGTCGAATGGGTAGAATTTCCCGGCGTGATACATTACCGTGTAAGGTCGCGGGAAGCGCACCTGATCTCCCCATCCAAGCTCAGCGATCAAATCCAGAATGTGTTGATCGGTGGTGAACCAGTGATGGTAGTACTTTTCGACCGACCATGCCCAATGTGGCTCTTTAACACCACTCGCCAACCCTCCGACATAATCATCTCGTTCGAATATTGTTACTGCCCATCCGGCTTGGATCAGATCATAAGCTGCAGCCATCCCCCCGATCCCAGCACCAACAATTGCTACGCGTTTCTTATCATCCATCATCACTGTTCCACCCTTACCCATCCACCTTCAGAACTTCTCCTTCTTTAGTGTGCGCTTCCTTCATACGCTGATCCCACTTGATGCCTGCTCGCGCCATGTAATATGCGCCAATAACCGTGATAGGCAACCACAGGGCGATATGTAGAACCAGGGTATATCCGGCCGCAACAGCTCGATCTATGCCGTAGGCACTCAACACTGCGATACCTGGTGCATCAAATGTGCCCACATACCCCGGCGCTGAGGGGATGGTCGTCGCCAGATTTACGATCCCATTCATTAACATTAAGGTAAAGAAGTTTACCGTAAAAGGGAAGGCCTGCATAACGAACCAGTATTTGCCGGTCTCCAGCAGCCAAATGACCACAGAGGTCAAGAGGATCATTAATACATCGCGCGGTGACCGTAAAGCTGCCAATCCTCCCAAGAAACTCTCAGCCACGTCAATTACCTGAGGGCGGAACCGGGCCGGTACCACATAACCGCAAAGCCACTTGACAAACCAGATGGCCCGCTCCGGGTACATGGCCGCCAATAAGAACAGCGCCAAAACACCAAGAAACACACCAGCTCCCCATAGGGCCAGCGTCTGAATGTTGCCGATAAAACCGGAGGAAACTGTCAGGCGAGCCAGCTCAGGTAAGTTAAGAAACACGAATCCTAACATGACAACACCATCGAAAACCCGCTCTACAACGATAGTTGCCAGAGAAGCAGATATGGGTACCTCTTCAAATTTCTTGAGCACAATGGCGCGCAGAACCTCTCCTGCCCGCGCCGGATAGATGTTGTTGCCCATATATCCAATGGCAGTGATCGGGAATAAAGTCGTGGTTGGGATCGATTTAACTGGTCGAAGCAAATAGTGCCAGCGCCATGCACGAGCGATCACCCCCACTAAATAGATCAACACTCCCGGAATCAACCACCAGTAATTTGCCCCTTGCACGGTTTGCCTGATATCCCCAAATTGCAGACCTCGCAAAGCAAAGTACAAGAATATCAGACTGATGCCGACTCCAGCCCAAAACTGCCAACGTCTCATGGCGCGAATTCTACCATCTCTATTCCTCTACGCAGATCAAAATCTTTTAATCTTTCAACGGTCCCCTCAAGAAAAACTAATCTGACCGGAAAAATTGCACACTGCCATGATCTGGGATCTACTTTTCGTGCTCGATCATCACCAACATACGAGCCAATGGATTTAGTCATCCGCGTTATAATCACCTTATGCTCGAAAGATCGAAACTTGAAATCAACCATCCTGCACCTGACTTCACTTTGCCTGATCTGAACGGTCAACTGCGCTCCTTGAGTGAATTCCGTGGTCAGGTTTTAATCATCAACTTCTGGTCCGCAGAATGTCCCTGGTCACAAAGAACGGACCAGGCATTAGTTAAGCATCTGCAGATGTGGGGAGACCGGGTGAAATTGCTGCCGATCGCTTCCAATGTAAATGAAGGTAAGGATCTAATTGTTCAGGAATCCTCACTACGTGGATTGCCTCTCGTTTTATATGATGAAAATCACTTGATTGCTGACCTTTATGACGCCTTAACCACGCCTCATCTGTTTGTGGTAGACACCGAGGGGATTTTGCGTTACCAGGGTGCATATAACGATGTCACCTTCCGACAGCGGGATCCAACTCAGGATTACCTGAAAATGGCCGTAGAAGCTGTCCTACAGGGTGAACTTCCTGATCCATCCCAGACGAATTCCTACGGTTGCAGTATCGTTCGAGCTCTTCCCTAGAACTCAATCTCACCTCTGGCTCTCAATTCCTGAGGCAGCAAGCTGTGATAAATGAATTCGTTAACCGGCGTGGGTACACCGTGCTCGCGACCAAGACGAACAACGGCGCCATTTTGTGATGACAATTCCGATGGTCGACCAGCGATCAGATCGCGCTGCAGCGAAGGCTGTGTCTCCCCTGGCAGGTTATCGATGAAGGATAGTATTCTTGACACGAAATCTGTGGCTAACCCGATCTGAAAAGACCTGGCTACAGCAAGAGTTTCTTCAATTGCACGCCTGAGCAGAGATCGAGTTTCTGGCAAGCTGCGTATCACACCTACGGGAGCCCGGACAACCCCACCTACTCCGCTGATAGCCGAGATGAAGGCGAATTTCTCCCACATGGCGGCATGGATATCAGCTGGAATTTCGGCTTTTACTCCTGCCTTATGGAAGACGTTAAGCAGCATTTGACTACGCTCACTTATGCGGTTGTCTAATTCACCAAAAGCCACATAAGGTTCTATGCCAACGTGGCGGATAACCCCTGGTTCAACAATTAAGCTGGAAATACGGCACAATCCACCCAAAACGTGGTCGGCGCCAAGTACATGCGCTAACTGAGTCGGAGCTTCTATCCCATTTTGTAAGGGTATTACTAATGTATTTGACCCAACCATCGGCCTCATCGCAGCTCCAACCTCAGCTACCTGCCAGGCCTTCACCGCTACCAGGATCACATCGACAACACCAGCATCTTGAGGGTCATCCGTTGACTGTACTGATCTCAACTGGAAGTCACCATTAACGCTTTCCACACGCAAGCCATGTGTCTGCATCGCTTGCAGGTGTTCACCTCTGGCGATAAAAACGACCTCCTCCCCGGATTTTGCTAAACGCCCCCCGAAATAACCACCGACACCCCCGGTTCCAAAAACGGAAATTCTCACGTATCACTCCCGATTTGAAGAACACCGATTCCTCATCCCTAAAAGAAGTTTTCAGCGCTCAGTGTTGGGATTATATCCTAACAATTGGTACTGATCTCCCAACCATAGCGAATGAACTAAAAATCGGGTAGAATCAAACCAACATATTGCGCAGGATTTAGACAAGGATTATATATGAGTGACAAAGACTCGGCACAAAATGTGATCGATTCATACCGAAAAAGGAGACAAAACACCGTGCCTTTCCTGGTCGGAGGCGCGGCTATTGTGCTGATCGCGATCGGGATCGTGGTCCTGATCCTCTGGTTAACCGGGGAATCCAGCCCTTCACTATCTTTCTTTGCCAGCCCAACACCTACTTCTACCGAAACGGCCACACCAACTGCAACCGCAACGGTAACACCTACGGGGACCAATACGCCCACAGTGACGAATACCCCAACCGCATCAACCACCCCAACTGCCTCGGGACCTTTCATATATGTGGTTGTTGAGGGTGATACACTCGACTCGATCGCCACCAATTTTAATGTGGACGTCCTGGTATTGATGGCGTTAAATAATATGACGGATAGTCTGATCCGCGTCGGCGATGAACTGCTCATCCCCAACCCCGAGTTAGCCCTCGATACACCAACTCCCATACCTACTGGATGGCGCGGTGTCATCGAGTATCGCATCGCTGTAGGAGACTCTTTAGAACTGATCGCGATTCGCTTTTTCAGTACCGTTGATGCAATTTTGGAAGAAAATGAAGATTTAGATAACGCAAATGAGATATTCGTTGGCCAAATAATCATTATTCCGGTTAATATTGCTACTCCGGTGCCAACCAATACGCCGCGACCCTCTCTCCTGACTCCAACTGCAGCCCCCTGATAATCAGTCCATCATAAACTCGACAACCCCGCAGGCGAGCACCTGCGGGGTTGTCTTTTGATGGTTACATATCTAAAATATTCTAGACTGAGAGCTGCCTGGATGAAGGACCACAGACCTTATGGTAATGAACGATTCGCTTCTTGGATGCGCAGCAGGACCTCCTCCGCTTCTTCAGGATCAGCGATGTGCACCCGGCCATCAAAATCAACATGCGTTGGGATGAGCTGGTAATCGACCAGCTCAGTCCCCTGGAAAGTGACCACCAGAATGACACCTTGTTGGTGATCGCGAGCCCAATTTTGATCGAAGACAAAATTGCCCAGCCCGTAGAACACCATCACCTCATCCATAGTTTCATTTGCCTGGACAACATGAGTATGATTCCCAACCACAAGATCTGCCCCGGCGTCTACGGCAATACGAGCCAGGCCGCGCTGCGACCAGTTCGGGTTGGGGACGTTTTCCGGACCCCAATGCGGCAAAACGATCACCACATCTGAGACTTGTTTTGCTGTTTCTATGGCCGCACGCAAATTCTCTTCATCGAGCACTGCAATGCCTGGTATTTCATGTGTGGCGAACGTATTCGGTTCAAGCTGACCAAGAGAAACAAACCCAAAGCGCACACCATTCCGCTCAAAGACAACCGGCTCCATCGCCTCCTGGAGATCCCTTCCAGCCCCTACCGGGGTGATGCCTACTCGTTCTAAATTATCGAGTGTGTCGAAGAAAGCCTGATCTCCGCAGTTGCTCAGCCCACAGTTCTTGATATGGTTTGTAGCTACGCTCATCAAATCAAAACCGGCCCTCCCTAAAGCATCAGCATTCTCGGAACCCCCTACCAAGATATAGGTTGGCACACAACCGGTACGTGGCGGGTGATCGCTGATGGTGGCGTTGAGAGTCCCCACTGCCAGATCGGCCTGATTTATTATCTCCCGCACTTCATCATAAAGGTAATCACTGTCTCCAGATTCATCAATGGCTGCCTGGACACACCGGGCTGGCACTATCACTCCAGTGAACAGCATTGTTGTGGTAGGCAGAGATGTGGATGTCGGTGTGACGGGGAACAGTGTGAGAGTTGCCGCAGGCGAAGGATCCGGGGTAGAGGTTGGTAGGGCAAGGAGATTTTCTGTATGAGTAGGTGTGTGGGAAGGTAAAGGTTCCGGTGAGTTGAGTGGAAGTTCTTGTTGTGTATTATTATCGTTTCCACCTACATCAACAGACGGTTCCGCAGATACCTGACAGGAGACAAAAAATAGGGTCAGCAAGATCGATAATGTACTGCAGCGTATCATGTGTGGATTCTGCGAGCGAAACATTACCTCTCGAGTGAAGATCGAATTTCTGCGATCACAAGCGGGTCATCTTCAGTTGAAAGCGCTTCGGTGAGCGCCTGTGTGGCATGAACATGTTCAATTTGACTAAGCGCCCAGGCAGCATGCTGGCGTACCAATGGCTCGGGGTCATTTGTCAAGGCATCTTTCAATGGTTGGATAGCAGTAACTTGCTTAGAGTTCCCCAATGCCACGGCGACATTGCGCATATATCCACGGCGCTTGGCACGTTTGACCGGGCTGCCTTCGAATTTTCGGTTGAACTCTTGAGGAGAGAGTGACAACTCTGTGATCAGATCAGGGGTTGGCACTTCTGGTCGTTCTTCGAAGACCAGATTCCTTCCTGAGCTGGCGAAGCGCTCATTCCAAGGGCATACTTGCTGGCAAATATCACACCCGAAGACCCAGTTTCCGGTTTGATCCCGCAGATCCATAGGAATAGGACCTTTCAGTTCAATTGTCAGGTACGAGATGCATCGCCTGGCATCGATCGTGCGGTCAGGCAATATGCAACTTGTGGGGCAGGCATCCAGGCAGCGCTGGCATGTGCCGCAATGATCTGGGATGAACTGCGGGTCGGGTTCCAGGTAAACCCCCAATAGTATTACCGCTAATAAAAAATATGAACCTTGTGAAGGATTGATCAGGCAAGTATTCTTTCCTATCCATCCCAGGCCGGCGCGTTGTGCCAGATCGTGTTCCATGATCGGCCCGGTGTCTGTGTACCAGCGGTTGGGAATCGATCTTCCCAGGCGATCCTCAATGAATGCAACTAATTCCTTTAATCGCTCTGGGATCACTTCATGGTAGTCATCTCCCCAGGCATAGGCAGCAATACGTCCCTGCAAATCGTTACTATCATTTCCCCCGCGTGCAGGGGGATCGGGAACGGAATGAGGCATCCCTAGAACCAGGATAGATTGACATTCGGGCAGGATTTGAAGAGGATCGGCTCTGCGCACTCGTGAACGCTCGGTCGACAGATAACTCATCTCCCCATGCCGCCCGGCTTTCAGCCATGCTTCGAACACATCAATATGGGGAGGTGAATCTGGATGAGTAACCCCAACCAGGCTAAATCCTAAACCCTTCGCGGCAGCTTTTATCTCATCTTTAAGCGCCATAAAGTATTCTAAGAGCCACAGGATAACGAAAAAGTAGCTTGCTTGGAAACCACATCATTCGGTTCTAGAACATGCAGCTGAACCCAGCCATTCACCGAATCCTGGATATCAATAGTATAAATTACTGATTGGGTTCCGGCATCAAAAGAACCGGTCAACTCCCCGGGGAGGTCAAAGATAAATCCAGGTGTATCACTGCCTGCTTCCAACCGGTATGTAACAGTTCCTGGTTCATCCAGGGTGAATGAGGCATTGAATGTAAAAGTGTGCGGGCAATCACTGGGTGAGGCGTCATCTACCTTGATTGAAGCCCCGGTTACACGTCCAGATCCTGGTGGTTGTGGAGTTATTGTCACGGATGGCCCTCCACCGACCACATCGATTTCTACATAAACCGCAAACTCAAAAATTTCATCTGCTGCGTTCTGCATTTTCCAATATCCCCGGTATTTACCCCCAGAATCCGGTGCAACTAGGTCAACAGACACCTCCACCGTATTTCCAGGAGAGACATTTGCTGTCAGGGGAACCACTGATGGCCCAGACATTTGCGCTCCGCTAAAGAATGCCAGGCCATAGCCCGGCGTCCACGTATTTGTACCAGAATTGCGCAACTGCCAAACTTTGGTAAAAACTGTTCCTGGATCGAAATCAGTACCATCCGGTACAGTGACATCTGACCAGAATTCCGCCTGATCGACGCCGCCAGTGATAGCGGTTGGGGTTTGAGTAGCAGTCGTCCCTGGTGGGAGGGAGGTTAGGGAACCGGCGATCGAGGTGGGCGTATCCGGTGGCAGAGTGTTAAGTGGTGGCGAAGAGGGCGTGAATGTCGCCTGAGGTTTTGCAAGTTCTGTCAGCTGTGCCTGAGCAGTCTGTGCGGCTGCGGTCAGCACAGCCTCCGGTTGAGGTGTTGGACTCCCCTCTTCTCCCGCTGAAGAACAGGCAACTATCACAAAAGCAAGACCAATTAGCATACCCGGAATTCTATATGTGACCTTCATTGAATACCTTCATTTCTCTCGTTCGATTCGAGCGGATCCCCAGACAACCAGATCATTAAGCGGTGATCCGTCCGCGAGCACATTGAGGACGAATTGAACATTTCTCCCTTTATAAGAGGAAAGATCGATATCGGGATGGATAAGACCACCATCGCAGACTTTCTTCCACTCCTCTATTTGCTGCAGGTTCTCCCCTTCTTTGATCCCGAATTGGAAAATAACCTGCCCGCCATCACATTCCCCAGTAAATCCCAACTTTGCCTTGAAGTGGTCTCTTTCCTTAATTGTGTAAGCCGGAAATGTGCCGGAAATTTTGCCATCATCTGTCTGTTTGGGCCCAACAACCAGAGCTACCCCGGATCGTTTTCCGTTTTCGAGCACAAAATCATCCTTCAGCTTAGCAACCCCATTTGGGTCATCATCCGAGCCCCCAAATGGCACCTCTGCCTCGCTGCCCCCTCCACTTCCGATCCAGGTTGCCGATTTAGCTTGGATATTGAAATCATAGGTTATCCCGCTGGGCGGTTCTACGATGATCTTGACCCAAAAATCTTTATCTCTGTCCTCGCCCAAGCCAAATTTTTCACCAGCTGCATTGCGCAGCTTCCAATACCCTTGGTACGTCCCTGGTTCATCTGGGGCTTTCAACGAAACAGAAACGTCAACCATCTCTCCTGGGGCTACCGTACCTGATGTAAGCACCCCAGAGGCTGGCCCACCCAGCGAGTCCCCGCGGTCAAAAACAATAGCATAATTTGGATTCCAGCTGCAGGTTCCTGTATTGCTTAATCGCCAGGTCTTGGTAAATTCCTCGCCTGGAGACAGGACTGAATTGTCGGGATAAGTTACATCTTTATCAAAACCGGCCTGGTCACACACCCCTTGAGATGGAGATGGAGTACCCGTATTCCCCACTGGAGTTGATGGAGTAGCCCCGGGCGGTGAAGCAGTGGTTGTGCCGGGTGGAATCGGAGTTGAAGTAGACTGCAATCCCGTTGCTAAAAGGGTTAACTGCACCTGTATAGTTTGGGCAGCGTAGGTTTTCACCAAATCTAGACCGGAAGGGGTTGGAGAGCCCTGGCGCGGGAAATTACAGGCAATTGTGAGCGAAAGTAAAACAAAGATCAGGGTACCAAGCCGGAGAAGGCGATTATTGTGCACAGTTGATTCTCTTACACGCAGATGGTCGCTCGAGAAGAGGTCTCATCCTCATAGAATTAAGCTACTATACTTTCCCTGTGCGTCCGTGTCAAGAATAAGACCAGGTTGTGAAGATTAACTGAACAGCAGGTGTTATCCGCGGAACTGCAGAATAAACCCGCTGGATTCG
>PVMS01085587.1_pt1 | contig 15900 bp, 14 predicted proteins | sample 1853461 | NCBI WGS metagenome assembly PVMS01 (sample SAMN08582032, study PRJNA380276) | Marine sediment metagenome, whole genome shotgun sequencing project. | isolation source: ocean sediment barecode stripped | collected 2017 | reverse complement strand
TCACCGCTCGAGGCGGGTCTTGGCTGGACGATTGCGTGGGATCCGGAAGATCGCGACTTCATCGGCCGAGAGCAACTCACTGAAATGCGCTCGAATCCCGGTCGGCGAAAATTTGCCGGGCTTCTCCTGGAGAGCAAAGGTGTCTTGAGAAATCATCAGCGCGTCATTGTCGAGGGCAAAGACGACGGCGAAATTACGAGTGGCGGTTTCTCGCCGACACTGGAAAGGTCGATTGCGATGGCACGCATTCCCGCAGGCGATTACGAACATGCGCAGGTCGAAGTTCGAAATCGTTTACTGGATGTACGTGTCGTGAATATTCCATTCGTTCGCAACGGAAAAATACGTATCGATCTTTGATCAAAGAAATATCAGAGTTTGTGCAAGGGGAGTAGAATCATGAATGAATTGCCAGGCGATCTTAAATACACGAAAGAACATGAATGGCTGCGACAGGAAGAAGATGGTAGCGTCACGATAGGCATCACCGATCATGCGCAGTCTGCCCTCGGCGACCTGGTCTATGTCGAACTGCCCGAAGTCGGTCAGGATGTCGAGACTGGCGGCGAGATGGCGGTGGTTGAATCAGTGAAGGCTGCGTCCGATGTTTATGCGCCGATTGGCGGCACAGTCATCAAGATCAATGACGATCTTTCCGAAGACCCCGAGAAGATTAATGTCGACCCTTATGGCCATGGTTGGATCGTTCGATTGCAGCCTTCCGGCGATGCCGGCGAAACGATGGACCCGGACGCCTACCAGTCGTTTATTGACGAATTAGACGAATAATTATTTCCTAAGAAAGATTTTACTATGCCATTTATTCCACACACCGATGCTGATGTTCAGGAAATGCTGGTCGCGATTGGCGCTGGCAGCATTGACGAACTGTTCGACGAAATTCCACCCGAGCTGCTGATCAAGGATCTCGATGGCGTCCCTGCCGCGTTGAGTGAAATGGAGATATCGCGACTCATGCGCGCGCGTGCAGCAGAGGATCGGGGTGTACTCTGTTTTATCGGCGCTGGAGCGTATGAGCACCATATTCCGACTGCTGTCTGGGATATTGCGACACGCGGCGAATTTTACAGCGCGTACACACCGTACCAGGCCGAAGCGAGTCAGGGCACGCTGCAAACCATTTATGAATACCAGACGATGATCACGAGTCTGACAGGTCTGGATGTCAGCAACGCATCGCTCTACGATGGTGCGTCCGGCCTGGCGGAAGCGGCCCTTATGGCGGTGCGTGCAAATCGGAAGTCGAAATCAAAACGCGTATTGCTCGCATCCGGTGTCAATGCGACCTATCGCAAAGTTGCAGAAGCGATCGCGGGAAGCCAGGGCCTGACATTCGAAACTTTGCCGTTGGATGCTGCAAGTGGCATCACAGACTTATCCGAGATTAATAATGAGGGCGAGCCACCGGTTGCGGTCGTCATTCAACAACCCACTTTTTTCGGAACACTGGAACAGGTTGATGACCTGACCGATTGGGCGCATGCACAAGATGCATTGGTGATAGCCATCGTCAACCCGACCTCACTTGCTGTTCTCAAAGCGCCCGGTAATTGGGGCGCGCAGGGCGCGGATATCGCTTGCGGCGAAGGTCAGCCACTCGGTGTGCCGTTGTCATCCGGTGGACCGTACTTCGGCATCATGGCCTGTAAGAAAAAGATCGTCAGGCAAATGCCGGGGCGCATTGTCGGGCGCACGACCGATCTCGACGACCAGCCCGGATTTACACTGACGCTGCAGGCGCGGGAGCAGCACATCAGGCGTTCGAAGGCCACATCAAATATCTGTACTAATCAAGGACTTATGGTTACGGCAGCGACCATCCATATGTCCCTGCTCGGGCATCTCGGCCTACGACGCGTCGCGCTGACGTCCGTTAATCAGACTGCCAAACTCGCCGGCATGCTCAGTGCCATTGGCGGGGTCGAGCAGGCTTTTTCGGCGCCACATTTTCATGAGGTCGTGCTGCGGCTCGACAGACCCGTCGGACCGGTGCTCGAAGCCCTTGCGGCGGACAATATTTTGGGCGGTCTCGACTTATCGAAAGATTATCCGGAACTTGGAAACACCTTACTGGTTTGCGCAACAGAGACCAAGACGGATGCGGACCTCGAATTATATGCAGCGGCGCTTGAAAATGCGTTGCACGACTCGCGGGCGAAATCTGCGTAGCCAGGGAACCAGTACAGATGCACAGCATTACTTACGAAGGAACAACCTACCAGACATATGGTGAATTGCCATCGGTCGGTAGTCGTGCGCCGGATGTGTCGCTCGTCAATACTGATCTTCAGGACGTGTCGCTCGCAAATTTCATGGGCATGCGAAAAGTATTCAACATTTTCCCCAGCATCGACACGCCGGTTTGTGCGAAGTCAGTCATCGTCTTCAACAAACTCGCACAGAATCATGATGACGTTGCGATGCTGATGGTCTCCTACGACCTGCCGTTTGCGCATGCACGTTTCCATGCCGAACATTCTTTGGAAAACGTTATTGGGCTGTCCGCTATCAGGCATGCAGGATTCGGCGAAAACTACGGTGTGCAGATTATTGAAGGACCCCTTGCCGGCATGTTTTCAAGGGCGGTGGTCGTGCTCGATGAAAACAACACGCTCGTGCACCGCGAGCAAATCGGAGACATTGGCGATGAGCCGGATTACATCGCCGCATACCAGGCGCTTGGCTTAACAATAGATCCACTTGATCTCGAGACTTAGGTGGATTAGCGACAAGGAATACCGATGAGCGAACCACTGATCTTTGACATCTCGAAACCGGGCCGGCGCGCGTTCGCGCAGGCGCCGCTCGATATGGCTGAGGGTAATATTCCTGCTGCATACCTGCGTGACGATGTGCCGACGCTGCCGGAGGTTTCCGAGTTACAGGTAGTCCGTCATTTCACGAGGCTGTCACAGCAAAACTTCTCGATCGATACGCAATTCTATCCCCTCGGGTCCTGCACGATGAAGTACAACCCGCGCGCGTGCAACGCGCTGGCGCTGTTACCGGGTTTTGCGGGGCGCCATCCCCTCGGACCGGTTAGCCATGGCCAGGGCTTTCTTGCTTGCATGTATGAATTGCAGGAAATGCTGAAGTCAGTAACCGGCATGAAGGCCGTGTCGCTAACCCCGATGGCTGGTGCGCAGGGAGAACTTGCCGGTGTTGCCATGATTCGTGCCTATCACATCGCGCGCGGTGATGAGAATCGTAATGAGATCATCGTACCGGATGCAGCGCACGGCACAAATCCGGCAACGGCGACAATGTGCGGCTGCATCGTCCGGGAAATTCCAACCGATGCGGATGGTGATGTCGACCTCGCGGCGCTGCGGGACGCAGTTGGTCCCAATACTGCCGGCATCATGCTGACAAATCCGTCTACGCTTGGTGTTTTCGAGCGCAAGATCATGGAGATGCAGAAAATCGTTCACGATGCCGGGGGATTGCTTTATTACGATGGCGCAAACCTCAATGCGATTCTCGGCAAAGTCCGCCCCGGTGACATGGGTTTTGATGTCATTCATCTAAACCTGCACAAGACTTTTTCGACACCGCATGGTGGCGGTGGACCGGGCTCCGGCGCGGTGGGTGTTGGCGAACGCCTGCTACCTTTCCTGCCGGTTCCAATCGTCGATAAAGGCGAAAAGGATGGTTCTGCGTACTACGACTGGCTAAGTGAAGACGATTTACCGCAAAGTATCGGGCGCCTGTCCGGATTCATGGGTAACGCCGGCGTTTTGTTGCGAGCGTATGTGTATATGCGCATGGTCGGAAAGGACGGCATGAAACGCATCGCGGAATACGCAACGTTGAACGCGAATTACCTGATGGTTCGTCTAAAGGAAGCTGGTTTCGAAGCGGCGTTCCCCAATCGGCGCGCCAGCCACGAATTCATCCTGACGTTGAAGAACGAAGCGAAAACCTTGCACGTCAACACCATGGATTTTGCCAAAGCATTGCTTGATAAGGGCTTTCACGCCCCAACGACCTACTTCCCGTTGCTCGTGCCCGAATGCCTGCTGATCGAGCCAACCGAAACCGAGGACCGGGAGGCGCTGGACGGCTTTATTGACGCGATGATCGCCATTGCGGAGGAGGCAAAATTGGATCCGGAGCGTGTTAAGGGCGCCCCCTACAGCACGCCGGTGCGCCGGCTGGATGACGTCAAAGCCGCCCGCCAGCTCGATCTGGCATGGAAACCTTCAACCTGAGTGCGAATTTGAGGCCTGCGGCACCCTAATCCGACCGCGTTATGCGGCATAATCATCTGTTCCCGGCTGTCGCATCAAAACTCCGATGGAACCGCAGCGGCAGCAATCAGTCGGAGTTCTGGGTGCTGCAAATCCGGACGCAGCCCTGAAATTAGACGGAAGAATGAATTGATCAAGAAAATATCTGGCGCAACCTTAATGCTTGTACTCACGTTCGCATCTTTGGTGCAGGCGGAGGAGCCAGCGTGGGTTGGAACGCTGGAAAGAATATCGACCGGTGTCGTCTCGATCCGCGTCGACAGCACCCGGGCATTCGATACCGGTTGGAACTCATCGAGCCAGGCCACGGGCTTTGTCGTGGACGCAGAGCGTGGCCTGATCCTGACTAATCGGCACGTCGTCACACCGGGGCCGGTCGTTGCCGAGGCAATTTTCCTGAATAACGAGGAAGTCAGGCTGACACCGATATACCGCGATCCGGTTCATGATTTTGGCTTCTTCCGGTATGACCCCGACGATCTCGTGTACATCGAGCCGGCAGAGCTGCCGCTGGTACCGGGCGCCGCGGGCATCGGCCGGGAAATTCGCGTGGTTGGCAACGACGCCGGTGAAAAACTATCGATCCTTGCTGGCACCATTGCACGGCTGGATCGTGCGGCGCCAGACTACGGCCGCGGCAAGTACAACGACTTCAACACTTTCTATTATCAGGCAGCCTCTGGCACCTCCGGCGGATCATCGGGTTCTCCCGTTATCAATATCGACGGTGAAGTGGTTGCGCTGAATGCCGGCGGCAATGACAACGCTGCCAGCAGCTTCTTCCTGCCGCTGGATCGAATCGACAGGGCATTACGACTGATTCAGAAAAACGACGTAGTTACTCGTGGCACATTGCAAACCGTATTTGAACGAAGCACTTACGATGAGTTACGCCGCCTCGGACTGACCACGGAAACGGAGGAACTCGTTCGCTCGGTGAGCCCCGATCAAACTGGCATGCTGACCGTACGACAGGTCATTCCGGAATCTCCGGCGGCCGGAAAAATCGAGCCGGGAGACATTCTGGTTCGCGTCAACGGTGAACTCATCACTGAATTTGTCCCGCTTGCGTCTACGCTTGATGGCATGGTTGGCGAGACCATTACGATCGAGATCGAGCGTGGCGGCCGCAAAATCATGCATAAACTGCAGGTTACTGACTTGCATGAAATATCGCCCGACGAGTTTCTCGAGTTCGGCGACGCAATTGTCAACAATTTGTCCTATCAGCAGGCCCGCCACTACAACCACTCGATCAGCTCTGTCTATGTCGCGAATCCCGGCTATGTCTTGTCACGAGCGGCGATCCCGCGAGGAGCAGTGATCACCGAGGTAGGCGGGGAGACCGTCAACAGCATTGCTGACTTACGTGTCCAGCTCGCTGAATTGGCCGATGGTGATCGCACGTCATTCCGATTCAACACAATTGAAGACCCACGCAACAGTATCGTTCGATCTGTGGAAATGGATCGCACCTGGTTTCCGGCACGACATTGCGTACGCGATGATGAAAGCGGAGTCTGGCCGTGTGAGGAGCTCAGTGCAGGTCCCGAATCATCGCCGCCCGAGTCTGGCAGCACCCAGTTCACACGAAACGGTGATCCGCGCGTCAACGCAATTGCACCGTCGCTCGTCATGGTTACGTTTGACCTGCCGTATACAGTGTCTGGCGTTGCTGAGCGGCATTACTACGGCACCGGGCTCATCGTAGATGCCGAGCGCGGCTACGTGGTCGTCGACAGAAATACGGTTCCGGTTGCGATGGGAGATGTCACGATCACTTTTGCCGGGTCTCTGCAGGTCAGCGGCAAGGTCGAATACGTTCATCCACTGCACAATCTCGCAATGGTTACCTATGATCCGGAGCTGATTGGCGACACGCCTGTCAAGTCCGCAACATTCTCGACCGACGAGTTGGTAGCCGGAGACGAAGTCTGGGTCATCGGATTGATGGGAAACCACCAGCTGGTGCATCAGGCCAGCACCGTGTCTTCCGTCGAGTCTATTAACCTGCCGTTGTCACGAACGATGCGTTTCCGCGATACGAACCTGGAGACGATTGCGCTGGTCAATGCGCCGTCGGATATTGACGGTGTGCTCGTGAATGAAAAGGGCGAAGTTGCGGCCAAATGGGCCAGCTTCGCTTACCAGACCGGCGGTGACTCGGGACAGTTCAATCGGGGTATCACCAGCGAGCTGGTTGATGAGTTTGTAGAAGTTGTCCGTTCCGGAAAGCCCGTTTATTCGCTGGAACTGGAACTCGGCTATATGCCATTGTTCGCAGCCCGCAAGCTGGGGCTTGACGAAAGCTGGCTCGAGAAACTTGAAAAGCATAACCCGGCCAAGCGCCGTGCACTGAATATTTCGCGGCTTGTTGCCGGTGCTCCTGCTGCAAAAGTGTTAAAGAACGGCGACATGATCCTGGCAGTCGACAATGAAATCGTTACGACGTTTCGTGAACTCGAAGGTGCCGTGCAGAAGCCTCAGGTCGAGGTCACGGTGTGGCGGGACGGCGAGGCGCTGGATCTTGAAATTGAGACCGTCGCACTGGACGGAGTCGGCATCGAGTGGGCAGTATCATGGGCAGGTGCATTGCTTCAGGACCCTCACCGTGCAATGGCTGCACAACGGGGCATCGAGGCCACCGGTGTCTACGTAGCATTTTTCAATTACGGTTCGCCGGCAACTCGCTACGGTCTTTGGGCCGGCCGCCGAATTGTAGCCGTTGACGATACGGACACACCGGACTTGCGGTCATTTGTTGACGCTGTGTCTGGCAAGGAGGATCAAACCTCCGTTCGCTTGAAGACGGTTACCTGGAACGGCGCAGTGCAAGTTATCACGTTGAAGCTGGATACCCAGTATTGGCCCGCCTATGAAATCCGCAAAACTGCAAACGGCTGGCGGCGTACGGAAATCGGTTAAGAATTTCAGGTTTCCTACGGGCATCAACGGCGTTCGCCTCACGCTCGCAATCACTATCCTGGTTCTTACAGGTGCCGCATCTGGGCAGGCGCTGTATAAGTACCAGGATGAAAACGGTGACTGGATTTATACTGACCGTCCACCGACAGAAGAGCAGACAGTCGAAAGTCGGGATCTGCCGACCGGTGCCAAGCCGCCAACGGTAAGCCGTACCACCCGCCTCTTAGATCGCGAAATTCAATTCATTGCGCGCAACGACTATCACGCGCCCGTCGAAGTGGTGCTCGCGCTCGACGAACTCACGAATGTTCAATATCCATCGGCCGACCAGGTAATGCGATGGATTGTCGATCCACAGAGCGAGTTCAAACTGATGACGCTGCATGCAGTGGGGGATGGCCAGGAGCCGACTGCAGAATTCCGTTTTATCGCCTTACTCGGTGATCCCCGGAGCCATCACAATCCCCAACGGCCATATCGCGCGCCCTTTGCCGTCGCCAGTGACTACCCCATTAGCCAGGCGTTTCCGCACAGCGTGACGCATAACACGCCGGACAGCCGCTATGCCGTGGATATCGCAATGCCGATCGGCACTGATATACATGCTGCGCGGGGCGGTATCGTATTTGAGGTAGCCAGCACTAATTTCCGCGGCGGTGTTGATCGGGAGCGTGACGTAGCAACGGCAAACATCGTCCGCATCCTGCATGATGACGGCACGCATGCCGTCTATGCGCACCTGAACCTGAATTCAATCCGCGTACAGCCCGGCGACGAAGTCGAGCGCGGTGAGTACATTGCGGATTCTGGGAATACCGGGTTTTCCAGTGGCCCGCATCTTCATTTTGTCGTGCTGCGAAACGTTGGTATGCGGATAGAATCTGTCCCGGTCACGTTCGAAGGTCCGAACACGGCCGAGATCCAGCCGACGGCCGGCAATGCACTCACCGCGTATTGATCCGAAGAAAAAACGACCTCACCTCCTTACGAAGTCCCCACATATAACCAAATGTTGGTTACAAAAAGATCCAACTAAACGGTTTGCAACGTTTTCCTCACAGGGTGCATCTAATAGTCAAGTACATTGGCAAAACACGGTTAATAACATCACCGTAAATTGGTTGGCTACCGATGTAAGTGGAAAGTACCTGGCGTCGAAAAAAGAGAGGGAATCATGAAAGAGTCGAAATTGTTTAGGAGTCTTTTGACCGCGATCATTGTCGTTATATTGAGCGCACCAACAATCGCATCTGCGGATGCCAAGACTGGTCTCAAGGGCGTATCGGTAAAGGTTTCGTACGCGGATCTGAACCTGGAAAAGCAAGGGGGCGCAAAAGCTTTGTACCGGCGCCTGCAACAAGCATCAAAGCAAGCGTGCGACGTCCGCGGACTGAACGTCGAAGGATCATTAAAGCAAACAAGCGAGGCGCGACAGTGCTACCGCGACGCGCTGTCGGCAGCTGTCGAAAAGATCGATAATGATTTGATGACACAAATCCACAACAGCTGAATCAATTTAACGGGCATCGTAAGGTGGGTGTTGATGAGTCTTGTAGTTTCGACTCGCTGGCACCCACCTATTTTTTGTAACCCTTTTTCTACGCGAACAGCTTCCTGAAAACCTGCACGAAGTACTTCATGTCCTCGGGTGTGGACATGCTGACGCGTGACCAGGTCGTGAACGGCGGGAATAATCGTCCCGTCATGATGCCTTCCTTCAACATCAGTTCCTGAACCACGGCATTTTCGACACCGGTTTCGATGAATGTGAAGTTGGTATTGGACTTGGCGTAACGTACACCCAAGTCCTCGCACATCTCTTCCACGATAGCCAAAGCTTCCTTGTTTTTGCGCCGTGAGAAGTTCTGGAATTCCATGTCCTGGTAGCTGGCGTAAGCCGCAGCCAGTCCCAGCACTGTTTCCTCGCCGGTCTTGCGCATTTTCATCTCGTTGATCAGGTCGGGATGTGCGAACGCGAAGCCAACGCGCATTCCCGCGAGGCCGTGAATCTTCGATGCGGTTCTGGATACAATAATGTTGTTGTGACCTTGGGCAACCAGCCCGACCATCGATTCATAGTCCGGATTGTCCACGTACTCGTGATATGCCTCATCCACAAATACCAGTCGGTCTTCCGCTTGCTCCAGCACGAACTCTTTCATCGCATTCTTTTCGATGACTGTCGGGATCGGATTGTTCGGATTGACGATGTACATCATATTGGTATCACTGCGAACAGCCTTCCGCATGCCATCGAGATCGGCGTTCAGCCCTTCGGCGACGCGGACCCGAATAATTTCGACACCGGCGTTCTCGGCATACACCAGGAGCGATTGAAAGGTCGGATCTGCACAAACGACTGATCCTTGCTGCAGACCCACTAACATGCCGGCGACTTTCAGAATCTCACTCGAGCCCGTGCCGGTCATGACGTGATCGGGCGAAATATTGTTGATGTTCGCGACGACCTTGATCAGTTTCGCTGGATCGGCTGCGTAACGATTTGTCAGGTGGATGTTTTCGGCGATTGCCTGCAGCGCAACTCTCGACGGCCCATACGGATTTTCGTTCGAACTCATCCGAATTGGTTGATCCGGTTTGGCAATTTCGGCACCTAAAGCAGCGCTTATCAAATTGAACGCCGATGAACCCATCGTCGCCGGAATAACTGGCGCGAGCCCGGCACCGACAATTGCCCCGCCGCCCAGCAATATCTGCCGTCTTGTTAGATTACCCATGTGCTAAATCTCCTTGCCTTCGTTTTCGTGAGCGGAGCGGTTTGGACCGTTCCGGACAATTTGATTGCTACTCCTCAGGAGCCTCTCCTTCCTCTCCTGCGCTGTCGCAAATACATCGTAGTTTTCTGGACCTGATGGTGACGAGATCGACATTGTCACCGATAAAGTACTCTTTCCGTGACTCTATGTCCTGATCATCTGCGCGTTGCCAGATTTCCGGATACTCCAGCGATTGCGTTTCATTGTTCGCGTCCCTGAACCTGACCAGCACCGTGTAACTACCGCTCGATGCACCACAATCCGGGTTGCCAAGCGTCGAATTGACCACTGCAACGGTATTCTTCTGGAAATATTCAAAGAAGATCGACGACTTGCATTTTTGCCCCGCCGCAGGCGTCGTGCTGATTGTCATCTTGTAGCGGATTTCGAGATGCTTCTTGGATTCTTGTTCTTCCTGAGCCGAAACAGCCTGTGTATTGCCGATTCCAACTGCGAGTACGAGAAGGAACTGGAACGCACGCATGGTCTTGCTCATTCTGCTTCTGTCCCCCGCTGGCTGGGCCGTAGTGTATCCGGTTGTCCTCGGCAATTCACGACCAAGGACCTGCCTGGTCAAGGTTCTCTTGTTGATTTCTTCTCGTTCAGAGCGGTCTTGTACAGTTTTCCCAGCGACCGGCCGCGCGCGCGGCGCTCTGCGATGCTTTCGCGGTTGTGAGCATCCTCGCGCATCAGTTTTCGCCAGCGATTGACACGGGCTTCGTCAATATCGCCGTCATTGACAGCCTGCCGTACGGCACAGCCCGGTTCAGACTCATGGACGCAATTCGTAAACTTGCAGTCTTTCGCCAACGCCGAGATCTCTGCAAAGACATCATCAATGCCCGATTGTACGTCGGTGAGTTGAAGTTCACGCATTCCGGGCGTATCGAGCAGCCACGCGTTCCCAGGTAGCCGAAACAGTGAGCGTGAGGTCGTCGTGTGTCGGCCCTTATCGTCACCGGCACGGATGTCCTGAGTCTCGATCTGATCTTGTCCGAGGAGCGTATTCGTAATCGTCGACTTGCCAACACCCGAAGATCCGAGGAGTGCAATGGTCTGCCCTTTACCAAGCCAGGCTTCCAGGCAACGCAGACCTTCTTTATTCAGCGCGTTTACAGTTTCCACGACCACGTCAGGCGCGAGCTTTGCGGCCGCGTGAACGAAACTCTGCGGATCCTCCGCGAGATCTGACTTCGTCAGCACAATGACTGACATGACACCGGCCTCGCGCGCAAGCGCGAGGTAGCGCTCGATGCGAGCTACATTGAAATCCTGGTTACAGGATGAAACGACAAACAAGGTGTCGATGTTTGCCGCAATGAGTTGCACTCGCCTGTCAGTGCCCGGTGCACGGCGTTGGAAAAGACTTTTCCGCTCCAGCTGTTGCACGGCACGACCACTTTCGCAGTCGAACAACAACCAGTCACCGACCGTTGCAATGAAGTCCTGGCTGACCATGCTTGCATCAATGTGCGTATCGATCTCAGGAGCTGTAACGTGCAACCCCGATTTCTGCACGTTCATGACGCGCACCGGCACAGTTGACGGCGGCAAGTCGTCAGGCAACTGACTGTGAAAAAACTGATCCCAGCCGAAGTCAGCCAGTTCTAACGACGCCATTGATCTATTGTGCTGTTACGGATCGTCTTGCTCATCGTCGACAGTTAACGGATTCAGATAACCCCTTTCGGTCACGCCTGCCTTCCGCATCGCAATTCCGGTGAGGCACTCCTGCACGAGTCGATTCGAGTTGAGTACAGTCGTGTATCCTGGATCGACTAGTGGATTCAATTCCACCAGGTCGAAACCGACTAGATTGTTTTCGGAGCACAGGGTGCGGACAAGCGGAAACACCTCTCGCGTTGTCAAACCACCGGACTCCGGCGTGCCGGTGCCAGGCATATAGGCGGGATCGAGAACGTCAATGTCGAACGAAATATAAAGATATTCGGGACCATCGTTCGCCTCATCGAGTACGCGCTCCATTACCGCGTCCCAACCGTGTCGTTCGATCTCGGCCATGGTGTGATAGCGCATATTATTCTCACGCATCCAGTTGAAGCCATCTTCTCCCGGCCAGTAGCCACGAAGTCCGACCTGGATATAATTTTTGCCGAGCACATGGCCATCATCGATCAGGCGACGAATCGGTTGCGCGTGAGAAATCAGATGTCCGTTGATGTTGTCCCCGGCATCAAAATGCGCATCAAAATGAATGACGCCAACATTTTCCTTGCCATAAACATCTGCCACACCGGCAACGTTCGGATATTCGAGCGAATGATCGCCGCCGATCACGATCGGAATGGCGCCTGTCTCCGCAATTTCACGCACCATTTTCCGCACTGGCGGCATGCTGCGTTCAACGCTGAACAAATCGATCGGTGCATCGCCATAGTCCACGGCAACCAGTTCTTTTTTCCACGCTACACCAACGTGCATGTGTGGCAGGCTGCTCCCACGTCCAACACCGATGCTCGCGCGCAGTGCAGGTGGTCCTTGAGCGGCGCCACGCATCCTGACGCCCATATCAATCGGTGCGCCCATAATCGCAACATCGACTTCGGCCGCTTTGAGATCTTCCTGCGTAAATGCCAGCGGCAGCGCAAAAAAGCTCAATACGCCCGGACGACGAAGTCGGCCAATCGGCACAAGTCCGGGTTCCCGCTCGGCATCGTCAGCAGTGTCCCGTAACTGACTCCACGGGTCGAGGCTCGGGTCGTTCGGATCGAGTTGAATGATTGCTTCAGCCGGATCGACCGGAGCGGCTTCCGCATCATCCTGGGCCACACAAACGACTGGCAGAGTACTCAGAGCAAAGAGAGTGGCAACCAAGATATTTGTTTTCATAACAGATTCTCAAAACGACTGGAATTAACATCATAGTCGAAAACCAGGATCGATATTATTGGTAGGAGCCCGCCCCAGCGGGCGAAGAGAGTTATTATTGTTGCTCCGCTTTTGTCGCACACTCGATGCACATCACGGCTGTCGGATCAAACTCAAGTCGCTTGCGGTTAATCATTTCCTCACACGATTGACAAAGACCGTAGTCACCGTCGTCGATACGCTCAAGGGCAGCGGAAATTTTTCGCAACATCAATTCGCGACGTCGCCCGGATGCTTGCGACATAGCCTGCGCCTGCAGCGCATCCATGCGCGATAGTCGCCCGACGCGTGCCTGATCCAGTTCAACAATCTGCGATGAACTCTCGCTGGCCGCAGCAACTGACTCAAGTTCTTCGCGAAGCTCAAGAAGTTTTGCACGCATGTCGGTAATGAAAGAATCGGACATTAGCGGAAGAAGGTAGCGGATTTATTATTCATGTTTGCCATCAGATTAAGCGCCACAATAGCAGTTGAACCGAGGATAGATGAAGTTTGTACCCAGCAAGTCTGTACGATTCTTTATACTGGTCCCGAATTTCCACAAGGAGTATTTGTCGCATGGCTGGAGTCGAAGGGCGCGTAGCGCTGGTCACGGGCGGGGGCCGAGGAATAGGGCGCGCAGCCGCAGAACTATTGGCATCACGTGGCGCGCAAGTGATGTGCGTCTCTCGCAGCAAGCAGGAGTTGGAAGAAGTCGGGCTCGAGTATTCAGTGGCAGACCTGGGAACTCCAGACGGCTGTGCGCAGGCGATCACGGAGGCTGAGCAACGGCTGGGTCCGATTGAGATCCTTGTATGTAACCATGGTATCGGTTCAGCCCACGAGCGGGTCGTCTGGGAACAGGATCCGGAGCTTTGGAGTGAGACGATGCGCGTCAATCTTGATGGGCCATTTCATCTCTCGAGGCTAGTTCTGAAGGGAATGATCGAGCGCCAATACGGGCGCCTGGTTTACACCAGTTCTACCGCAGGCCTGGTTGCCGAACCCGCCGGCAGTGCATACAACAGCTCCAAACACGGGCTGCTGGGTTTAATGCGCTCGGTCGCGGTAGACGGCGGGCCTTACGGCATTACATCGAACGCTGTATTGCCCGGCTGGGTACGGACGGAGATGGCCGAAAATTCGGCTCGACAAGAAGCGAAGGATCGCGGTATCACTACCGATCAGGTGTGGGAGGAGCGGGCGGCTTTGTATCCTCCGGGCCGCGTTGCCAAACCTCAGGAAGTAGCCGAGATGATTGCATTTCTCGCATCCGAGGAATCCAGCGGTGTCAGTGGAGAGGCGATCAAGGTTGCGCTCGGCAGCGTGTGGTAGTGCGATCAGGTTTGCCTGTAGCAGTTCATCGATAGCACGTATGTCCTATCTATATGGCCATCGGAGAATCCCTTTGAACGTCCGCTTTTCCCGAAAGCGACCGTTCGGAACGGCAGAAATTGGTTGAAATTAAGGTCCGCTAACGGCAAGAAGCGGACCATTTCATAGGTGCCTAGAAAAACCTTCTAAAAACCACACCAATAAATACCCAAAGGCAAAGCGGGATCATCAGCGAAACGCCGCCTACATAATATGCGGCAATATTAGCGGTATCGAATAGTGCGAGAACCCACAGTGTTCCGCCCGAGACAGCGAAGGTCCACGCTACCCAATGCCAAACCCATTGTATTTGAACAGCTTGGTCTCGTGACATTCGAAGCTGTTGCCGGGCCGCCAATAACATATTCAACGACCCTATGGTGATCGCCAATATCGTTGCTGCATACCAAGCTTTTGCATCAGTAGTGAATAGACTGATTGATCGAGGAGCTAGTGAGAAAATTATCGCAAGCGCAGAAGTCGTGACCAACGCCTGAACGAAATGCCGATCCGACTCCGAGAATCGCCCATCTGTTTTGGACAAGGCAAGGAAAACCGCGATAAATCCCAATAGCGCCGCAGCGATTTCCGCCACCAAATTTAACTGATCAAACGCCTCCAAGAGATTGCCCCCAATTTTTGTTTTTCCTGGTAGTTGGCCCTGTTCGTTTATTTGTCTTGCAAGCGGCGATGGCTTCGGCTCGTCAGCGGCCCTTCTGGGCAATACTAACCCAATGTCCGCTTCCGGGGGCAGAGCGGACATTCGATCCGACTGAAATTGCCTGATTTTAGGGATCGCTAACGGCCAGTAGCGGACGTATTGCGCCAAGAGTGCTTGTTTACAGGTATCTTCCCGCACTCTCCCTGAATATTTTCAGGAACTATATCGGCATTCCGTTAATGCAGTATTGGACCTGCCGATCACTATTCGCCCAATCGGACTTTGGTCGCATTCGCCATGTAGATGCCGTTAAAGAGCAATTGGAATGTGCTGTGCGACTGACCGCGGAACAGGATTTCAGGGGTAAACATGTGTAAGTCCCCGTCACCGACTTTGGCGCTGGCAATTGCAGTGCCGCCATACAACTTGTCCTGTCCCCATGCCCAACCGGACCTGAGCGCGTCATCATCATCAAACCAGCCGATCTGTGTCACTCCTTCTTTGTCTGCGTTGGGCCGGAGGCGCAGGACCGGACTGGTGCGCTGAAAGGCGATGTCCGTGCGCTCATTCAGGCCATAAGCGAGCGGATTCGACGTGTCGACTCGGATCTGCAGGATGGAGCCGGGCGCGAAAAACTCGTCCGGTTCCAACGGCACACCCGCGCCGTTGACCAGATGATTGGAAACGGGAAGTCCCAGATTTTCTGCCAGGATCGTCGAGGTTCCAATGGTCAGTACGGTGTTTCCGTCACGCAGATAATCTGCCAAATGCGGAACGGTCTTCTCGTTCGTTACGTATCCCAGATGATTGCGATACTCCTTTGGAACCGACTTGGCTTCCGGTTGCTCGTCACGCTCATCACGCTCGTCCGGTTCGACGTCTTCTGCCGGGATGGCATCTGTTACGAAGACCAGCGCGTCGAACTTGTCGTCCAACCCGCCGTTGTCCAGTTCCTGTGGATATACACGTTTGTAGGGAAACTCGAACTGCTCAAACAGCCACCGCGTCCAGCCAGATGACATGG
>PVMS01169303.1_pt1 | contig 15901 bp, 13 predicted proteins | sample 1853461 | NCBI WGS metagenome assembly PVMS01 (sample SAMN08582032, study PRJNA380276) | Marine sediment metagenome, whole genome shotgun sequencing project. | isolation source: ocean sediment barecode stripped | collected 2017 | reverse complement strand
TCCCGCGTATTTCGATATTCAAGCAGCGCACCCGGGTGTACGGAGTGCACCGTCTCAAATTTGAATATATTTCCCATCATTTATCCCCCGCTGACTGAATTCGCATATCTTAATTATTGCGAAGGATGCTGTTCAATATAAGTGCCAGACTGGGTAAATTTATAGAAAATAATGGTCTATTTGACCCTTTATTGGTCGTTTTGTATAATAAATCGATGCATATTAAAAAAAGCGATCGCCAAATTATCAGCGCATTAAAGCAAGACGGACGCATTCCCATCAGTGATCTGGCACGAAAACTGGGCATTGCCAGAACCACTGCCCAGAAACGCCTCAATCAGCTTGAGGCAAGTGGCGTTATTCAGGGTTATACGGTCAAGCTTTCAGACAACAGCGTGAGCGGGGTTTTTGAGGCCTATGTTAACCTGGTGGTCGATCCCCATGCCAACGCGAGTGTTACCCACGCCCTCGAGAAAATCCCCGAAGTGGAGGCGCTGTTTACGGTCAGTGGAAAAATTGATTTCGTGGCGATCATCCGCGTGGCATCACCTGTTGAACTGGATGCAATCCTCGATAAAATCTGCGATTTGACGGGCGTCAGGGAGACGCGTTCAGCGCTGGTGCTGGCGAGTAAATTTGACCGTCGCTAGCGACCCACCTTGGGATTAATCGGATTAGTTGATAGTGTAAACCGATAATTACATCTAGCGAACGGATAAGTCGGATTACGCTACGCTAATCCGATCTCCATTTCGCTTTTATTGGCCACCTCACCCTGCGATAGGAAACGGAATTACCCACAGACCCCAGGTACTGATTGACTTTACTTAAGCCCCTCATCACAATCTCAGCCTGGTAACAATTTCAGTATAAAAAAGCATGCGAATCGGTATTCTACAGACGGGGGATGTTCCCGAAGAACTCCAGGATCAACACGGGAATTACAACAATATGTTTGTAAGGTTGCTGGGGGAAAATGATGTTGAATTTGAATTCCAGGTGTTTCGAGTAGTCGACGGCCAGATACCGGACGATGTCAATCTTTGCGATGGCTGGTTAATCACTGGTTCCAGATTTGCGGCTTACGGGCCACAGCCATGGATTCCGCCGCTCAAGGATTTTATACAACAAATTGTAGCTGCCGGCCTGCCGCTGGTGGGCATTTGCTTTGGCCACCAGATAATTGCCGAGGCGCTGGGTGGCCGGGTGGAAAAATCAGAAAAAGGCTGGGGGCTGGGGCTCGATACCTATACCCTGACAGCCGATTCACCTCTGGGTGAACCAGATAAAATTACCCTGAATGTCTTTCACCAGGACCAGATCGTTGAACTGCCGCCGAACGCTAAGATTTTTGCAAGTTCAGATTTTTGCCCGTTTGCAGGGTTGTATATCAGAGATCAGATAATGACCATACAGGCCCATCCCGAGTTTCAAAATGAATTCAACCGCCAGTTACTCAGCGTGCGTAAATCGACCGTGATTTCTGAGCCGCTGGCAAATGAAGCGATCAAAAAACTGGACAATCAGGATGCACAGTCAGATTCTGATCGCTTTGGCGCTAGCGTGGTCGCTTTTTTCATGTCACACCGGCAGGTCAGGCAGGATTAATTTGCTGCGTGGTATAGCGCAAAACTTGCACGCTATTCGACCAGTATTCTTCATGCAGACCTGCCTTTAGCTTCAGGCGCCGTAAATATTCCACGGGCCCGGGCAGGGATTGCCATACCGAGGGCAGAAAAGTCCCCTGATAAGCGCCCTGCTTTAAAATCAGACCATCAATACCCGGCCTGATTTTTGTCAAAAGATCGTCTTCTGAAGTAAACAGTATGGGTTCAGCTGAGCTGAGAATCGAAATACTGAGCTCCACATACTTGAATTCCTTTGTTGTAAGCGGCGCAAAACGAGGATCGCTAAATGCGGCCCGATTAGCATTTTCTACGACATCTTTTAAAAGAGGCTGCGTCGCTTCAAGGTGGCCAATACAGCCTCGCAACTGATCATCCAGAGTCAGCGTCACGAACGAAGCACCCGGCTTACGCAGGCTGTCGGGCAAGCCATACAAATCAACCACGGGATCATAACCCCCAGGCAAACCCTGCTTTATGGAATCCCTGGCCAGTTTCAGTAATAGCTGACCATCACTCTGGTTGACTATTTCAGGTAAAGGCGTACGCACCATAGCCCACCACGCGTTGTCTGTCGCCCCCGGTGTCCCCGGAATTACACCGCGCCACTGTTTTTACCTGTAAGCCCTTCTCCTTCGCCACGAGTAGCAGGCCATTGATCGGAATGCGCCCGCAGGCATCGCCATGGCCAATACCGCCGGGCTGTAAGGATTCTATATTTGCTGTAGTGCTTCGATCCATCAGTTCGGCCGTGTCGTAATTATGAAAATGGCTCAGGTCAGAACTGACAACAATTAGTGTTTCCGGTCCGCCCCAGCACTGATTAATCACCCTTTCCACTTCAACCGGATCAGCGTCGCCCACCAGAATGGGCAGCAATGTGAATTCGCCCAGTATGCGCTGCAAAAATGGCAGCTGCACCTCAAGCGAATGTTCTTCGTTAAAAGCTGCATCCAGCAATTGAACTGGATAGGTGCCATCGGTTAAAACCTGTCGACCCGATCGATCTATCGGTATTGTACCCAGTGGCGTTTCGAACCGATCAGTCGTAGTCGTCGCCAGGCCCCGAAAAGGTATACGGTGGGCTGGCCCGAAAATCACCACACGGGTGATATCTCTTGCATAGGGCATCAACTGTGCGTAGGCCGCTGCAGCAATCTTCCCGGAATAGGTGTAACCGGCATGAGGAGCAATCAAGGCTTTAATTCTCATGCCTGCCGGGTAATCTATTTGCATTTCTTTCTGCGCCCGGACTAACAGCTGGTCGACTTTATTCGCCAGCGTACTTTTCCCTGCAGGATAAAAAAGCCCTGCAACGGCAGCAGGCTGGATGGCTTGTCCAACTTGATTTTTCATATTTTAAGACCATTTAAATACATGTGTAAAGTAGGGTTATTTCATCGAATTTCAAGCTTGAACTGCGCCACGTTAAGCTCAGGGTCTTGAAAATCGACCGTTGGAAGGTGGTACCCTATTAACAGGATTTTATTTTAGGGTAAAACCCTAATGAACGTTATGAAAATGACAATTTGCATGTTTCTTTGGCAACGCAATATATGACTTCTAAAACTGGAACAGCACGCCCCATTTTGCTTACCCATAAAGGTAAGGAACCGATACTCGTCACAGCAATCCATGCGGGACATGGTTTACGCCAGGAACTGCTTGAAATCATACAGCTCGACGAAGCCTCTCGTTTGCGCGAAGAAGACCCGTTCACCGATACCTGGATATGCATTGCTGACAATTACATACTGCCACAGCGCTCCCGGTTTGAGATTGATCTAAATAGAGCGCGCGATAAGGCCGTATACCTGTCATCCGAGGACGCGTGGGGGCTGTCAGTATGGAAATCAGCTCCCGATGCGCAGATGATCGAGCATTCACTTGGTGAATATGATGCCTTCTATCTGCAATTAGCCAGTTTTCTTGATCAAATGCAGGCCGATTATGGTCACTTCGTGGTATATGACCTGCACGCCTATAACCATCGACGTAAAGGCCCCGGTGCACCACCGGATGACTCGCAGCAGAATCCGGAAATTAATGTTGGAACCGGCACCATGGACAGAAGCTATTGGGCACCGGTGGTCGATAGCTTTATATGCCAGTTAAGGGAATTTGACTTTCTTGGACGGCAACTGGAAGTGCGTGAAAACGTTAAATTTATGGGTGGGTATTTTCCACGCTGGATACATAAACATTACCCCGAATCAGCTTGCGTAATATCCATAGAGGTAAAAAAGTTTTTCATGGACGAATGGAGCGGCATGGGCGACCCGGTAAAAATTCAGGCGCTCAGGCAGGCGCTGTCCAGCACCCTGCCAGCGGTAAAAAATGCTTTGGAGGCCGTGTGAAAAAACAAACTGATCATCGTGAGATCTCGAAAAGTTTACTGGCAGAAATCAAACATGGTTTGACAGCGAATGAGCTCATACGGTATCAACTACCCGAAGGCGGTCGTTTACATATTGATCGGCAACTTCCCTTTCTGATTGTACATCGACGTTACGTTGAGCGTAGCGACATAGGCACCCGGCGCTTATTACTAGGTGAGGCCGCTTACCTGCAAACAACCTCCTCCCCCCGGTTGCAAGCATCTGTAAAAGCACTGGTACACATGATTGCTCATACCCAGGCCCAACACTACGGCGCCTTTCTGGTTATTGAATTGTGGTCAAAAGACAGGCCGAAACAGGAAACCAGTGATGCGCAAACCGGTCCCGGGTTTAAAATCATTGCGCCGGAACACCTGGCGCCCTATGAGACGCTTGAAACACTGGAACAGGCACTGTCAAATATCACCTTGCGCGGCGTACCTGCACGGGTGGCCACCAGCTATCATAATCAGCCGGCACCCCCCGGTCTTCCTCCATTGTTCAATGCGGCCGAAATCACCACGCACCCGATTATATTTTTTGGACTGGAGGTCGAGGCGGTTTATCGACAATCGCAAACGGATGCCTTGCTTTACTTCGCACTAAAAAAATTGCATCACGGAATGGCAGTGGCTTTCAAAAAAACATTCTTTACTTTTTCCCACAATCGCACCACTTTCAAACCGGAGCATTTTCACGTACTAGGCCGTAGAACCATGACCGATGCTGTGTGGGAGGTTGACCGGAAACTCGCCAAGGTGAGCGATAACTTTGATCTGTTACTACACGTCACGCCGATCAATGCCCATCGTGAATGGCAGGTATTCGAAAATAATCATTACCAGAGTACGCCCGAATTTCATTATCGTCCGCGAACGGCTGATCCCGCGATACTCAAGCGTAAACTTTATCGGGCTCCTATTGAGCAGATAGAGGATCCCTCACTGGCGAATATGTTTGCCAGCAAGCGTGACGAACTGGATAAACAGATTTCCCTGTTGGCTGCACGCGGGCAGCCTGATTTCCTGTATGGGAGTATGCAGCTTTACGGCTCGGTGGAGGAATGGTTAATGCAACTCGCGCATACCATACTCTCTTTCCCGCTAGACCAGGGTAAGCAGGATGATACTCTTCAGATCAACGCAGAACAGCTTGCTGACTATGCGCGTGCGGAAGTCGACTATTACCGACAGATTGCACCTGATCTCGATTGCAGAGTGGAAGTGCGCGATGATATAGCGGGAATACTGGTATCGCACGGCCACTTCCTGATAAGTTCTGATGCTGTAATCAGCAATAAAAGGCTCAATGCCACCCTGAACCATGAAATCGGCACCCATGTTCTGACTCACTATAACGGCCGGCAGCAGCCATTTCAGCAACTACATGCAGGTATGGCGGGATATGAAGAACTACAGGAAGGTCTGGCTGTACTCTCAGAATATCTGGTGGGAGAATTAAATCCTGTCCGCTTACGATTACTCGCCGGACGGGTGGTTGCCACACACAGCGTGACCAGTGGCAGCGATTTCCAGGAAACATTTAAGCTGCTAAATCAAGACCATCACTTCTCCCCTTATACCGCGTTTGAAATCACATTACGTGTTCACCGTGGCGGAGGCTTTACCAAAGATATGGTCTATTTACGCGGATTCTCACACCTGCTGGATTACATAAAAACACATGACAAAATTGATATTTTATACACGGGAAAAGTGTCTCTGGAATTCCTGCCCCTGATTGAAGAATTGAGCTGGCGCGAGGTCATTAAACCCGCGACACTCAAGCCACGCTATCTGCAACATGAGGCGTATAAAAAGCGCCTGAAGAAGTTAATTGAGGAGCCCACTATTGAAAGAATACTAGGAGATCTATAGCCATGAAAATAGGATTTGCCGTTAATGATCTAACAACAGAAACATTTGAATATACCACCACTACGCTCGCCTATGCCGCAAGTAAAATGGGCCACGAAGCATGGTTTATCAGTATTGGCGACTTCGCCTATGATCCGGATGAAAATATTCACGCCCATGCTTCCCGGGCGGCTGACGATAATTATGCTAATAGTGCCGAATTTATAAAAGCTGTCCAAAGCAAACATGCCATATCTGAATACATAAATATCAGCCATCTTGATGTATTACTGTTACGCAACAACCCTGCGGATGATGCGCTGACACGCCCCTGGGCCCGCCAGGCCGGACTGAATTTTGGTCGCTTTGCCGCAAAATGTGGCGTCCTGGTATTGAATGATCCGGAGGGTTTAAGCAACGCCAGCAATAAATTGTATCTACAACAATTTCCAAAGTCTGTTCGCCCTCGGTGCCTGATAACCCGGGACCGCGAACAGATTGAAGAATTCGCCAGAACGGAGGGCGGCACCATTGTCATTAAGCCACTGTTTGGTTCAGGCGGCAGGAATGTGTTTTTACTACGCCCTGAAGATGCTCCCAATGCACACCAGATGATTGAAACGGTCGCCAGAGACGGATATGTTATCGCTCAGGAATATTTGCCGGAGGCAACTAAAGGCGATACCCGTTTATTCCTGATAAATGGGCAGCCTCTGCAACGCGATGGCAGGATAGCCGCAATACGTCGTGTCCGCACTGGAAGTGATTCCGATATGCGCAGCAATATCACCGCAGGTGCCGGACCGGCCCAGGCGACCGTCGACGATAAAATGCTGGCAATCGTTGATGCGGTTGCCCCCCGGTTAAAGCATGATGGTATGTTTCTGGTGGGACTGGATATTGTTGGAAGCAAATTGATGGAGATAAATGTATTTAGCCCCGGAGGCATAGACAGCGCTGAACATTTCGAACAGGTAGATTTCAGCCAGGCCATCATTCAGGATATCGAGCGCAAGGTTAATATGAAACGCAATAGCCAGTTCATGATGCGTAATCGAGAACTGGCTGTTCTTTAAAAACTACAATATCCGCCGTCTGACTGCCTAAAAATGTTGCAAGTGGATGCACGACAATAGAAATACAGCCAGGTAAGAACATGTGATTCAGCGGGGCCTGTCCGGCACCATTAATTCACCTCTTTTTGAGTTGGATCAAAGCACTTCATGAGCCAACTTACTATACTTTATTAGTGGATAATTAAAGCCTACGAGAGGTGAAATATGAAATCTTCTGAAATCTGGATTGTCGTCGTTGATAGCGCTCGGATGCGTATATTTTCAGCAGACGCTCCTTTAGGATCGCTCACTGAAGTGGGCAATCTGGTTCACGGTGAAGGCCGGCTACGTATTCAGGACCTAATCAGCGATGACGGCGGACGCGCTTTCGACAGCAAGGGCAACGGACGTCACGGAATGGAATCAAAAACAGATGCGAAAACACAGGAACAGGTCAATTTTGCTTTAGAAATTAGCCACTACCTCGAACAAGGATATAAAAGCTCCGGTTTTATCAGACTATTTCTGGTCGCTTCTCCGGCGATGATGGGGCTATTGCGAGACCGCCTGGATAAAAATATTCAACAGGTTTTGATTGGTACCTTAGATAAGAATCTCGTTCAACTCGCACCCGCAGAGATTCGATCACATTTGCCCGAGAAATTGTGGATGCTGAATCAGTGACACTGCATTGAAGTAGTCGCAGCTATAAATAATTTACGATCTTAATGTGTCAAGATTAAGGAGGCGCCCACAGAGGGCAGACAGCTTGAATTTTCGTTTTTCATACCTATTTTAAACTTAGTATTATTAATGTAATTATATGGAACTTCGAGAATCAGATACCACGCTGTTTCCCACAGATTTCTGGCACAAACTTGATGACGGACGTATACAGTGCGATATCTGTCCCCGATACTGTAAGCTGCGTGAGGGGCAGCGCGGCTTATGCTTTGTTCGTGCCCGACATAACGATCAGGTGGTGCTCACCACATATGGCCGCTCCAGCGGTTTCTGCATTGATCCAATCGAGAAAAAACCACTAAACCATTTTCTGCCCGGTACGCCTACCCTATCCTTTGGGACGGCTGGCTGCAATCTGGCCTGTAAATTCTGCCAGAACTGGGATATGAGCAAATCGAGAGAAATGGATATCCTGGCAGACAGTGCCTCGCCTGAACGAATCGCGAATGTCGCACAGAAAACCGGTGCCCGCAGTGTCGCCTTAACTTACAACGACCCGGTCATATTTCTCGAATACGCGATCGACACTGCCAAAGCCTGCCACGCACACGATATCAAGACCGTAGCGGTTTCCGCTGGTTATATAGCCGAAGGTGCGCGTGAGGCCTTTTTTGAACACATCGACGCGGCGAATATTGATCTGAAATCATTTACCGAAGATTTTTACTGGAAACTTACCGGCGGCCACCTGGATGATGTTCTGGAAACGCTCAAGTATCTTAAACACCAGACCGATGTCTGGTTTGAACTGACTACCCTCATCATTCCCGGAAAAAATGACAGCAAGGCCGAGATTCATGAAATGACAAACTGGGTAGTAAATGAATTAGGCACGGACGTGCCGATGCACTTCACCGCATTTCACCCTGATTTTAAAATGACGGACATCGGCCCGACACCCGCCGACACCCTCATGCGCGCTCGAGATATAGCGATGCGAGGCGGTGTGGAATATGTTTATGTGGGAAATGTTACGGACAAAAATAGCAATAGCACTTGGTGCCCGAATTGCAGGCATCTGCTTATCGAGCGCCGCTCCTACCAGTTGGGAGCATGGGGTATCACACCAGAAGGTACGTGCGAAAAATGTGCGCACCCGATTCCGGGTGTATTCGAAGCAAAAAGCGGTAACTGGGGGGCCCAGAGAATGCCGGTTAGAATGAGCAACTAAGTTAGGTGCTTTACACGTTGCCTGCCCTTATAAGCTTTTATTCGAGTAGTCAGTCCTCTGAAAATACTGACTGTTGATGCTGCATAATAGCCAGATAATCACGGTACAACGCTACTAAAAATCCGACCCAAATTACGCAGCCCAACATAACGATCCAGTTTAAATCAACCATAACGGGCATAATCTCCGCCGATTGAGCCAGTGCAATGATAATCAGCGCGCCGAAGATCTTGAACGTACGATAACCGAACATATCTATCCAGCTCTTTACCTGATACATCACATCGGGATCGACAGGTATATACAGCAATTCCTTCGACGCACGATTGATCGAGTAAGAAAGGCCACGGTCACTAATTTTCATAATGGAGGCTGACCAGAGGCCGGGATTCAGAATAAAGCCAAAGGTCGAAAAGAACATCATGACCGGCTGAACGAGCAGGCCTGCAAGTACACCAAACCTCCGTAGCAGTATAGGCGTTATTAACAGATTCACAGTAATCGCAAAGGCGCTGAGTATACTGAAAAAGAATGAAAGGGCTTCAGTACGAGCCTCTCTCTCCGTATACCTATCTTCAACGATGTGCATGAACTGGAACTCAATCATCGGGGATACCAGTTGCACCATAAGTAACACCGCAGCAATCAGCATTAAATAACGACTTTTGATTAAATATCGCCATCCCCGCTTTTTTGCAGACGTCCTGGACTGGATCGAAGTGTTTTCAAAAATATTCTGTCGGTCCAGCCACCATGTCAGGAGTAAAATAAACAAAACAATTGCTGCTCCTACCAGCAATAGATCTCTGGTTTGCAGCGGTGTCGATTTAATCAACAGGCCGGCGGTAGCACTACCCACTGCGCCACCAATTAGGCCACCGGTCCCGACCAGGCCATACCACTTTTTACCCTCCTGGGTGCCATAGACGCTGTTGGCCAGGCTCCAAAACTGCTCCACCATTACGACGCCGAATAAATCGACAAATATATAAAATGCTATCGCGATTACCGGGGTGGATCCGTTCAAACCCAGCCAGAACAGAACCAGAATAGTAATAAACACAGCTGCTGTTCCCAGCACCAGCTGGAAACGCTCGAATCGATCAAGTAGGCGTTCATAAATTACAATCGAAACAAACAGAACAATGGCTGAGCCGACCCAAAGATAGGGCAGATAATCAGCACCGATTGCATCCAGGATCAATGAGCGACTCGCGGGCTTTAGCTGATATAGCGCCATGATGATCAGAAAAAAATTGGCGAACATCACTGCCGATCTTACGGCCGGTTTTTGTAACCAGATCTGCTGATTTAACGAGTTATTTTCGTGTGTGATTGTACCCATTGCATCTTGATCAGATATTGTTAATAATGCGCCATCGACAGAACGCCGATAAGTCTATATGAAAAAACGAATCCCTTTCCTGTTTTATCTGCTAACACTCTTTTCAACATCTCTATTCGCGCAAAATCTCTATCCTGTTCTTGACGAAAGTGTAGATGCGCAATTGCAAATCCAGTTACAGGCGTCACTGAACAATCTCGGACTGAATAAACCCGCCACTGACAAAAAACTCGCGCTGGCATTGGTAGATATTACCCATCCGCAAAACCCAAAGGTCGCTGCCATAAATGGCAACGAAATGATGTACGCTGCCAGCCTGCCAAAAATCGCCATTTTACTGGGCGCCTTTGAGCGCATCGAGAGTGGCGCGATGGAACTGGATAAGGAAAACCGCGACCTGATGACGCAAATGATTCGAAACTCTTCAAATCAGGCAGCGACAACCATGCTGCGCAAAGTAGGCAAAGAGCATCTGGCTGAATTGTTGCAATCCCCTCGCTATAAACTGTATGACCGGGATCGCAATGGCGGTCTATGGGTAGGCAAGGAATACGGTAAGTCTCCAGCGTGGAGACGCGATCCGCTGCATAATTTATCTCACGGTGCGACAGCCATGCAGGTAGCACGATTTTATTATTTCCTTGAAACCAACCGACTGGTCTCCGCAAAACTCACCGTGGACATGAAAGAAATATTGAGTAAACCGGCCATTAACCACAAATTCGTCAAAGGTCTGAAAAAAGCCCACCCCAACTCTAAAATCTACCGCAAATCGGGTTCATGGCGGCAATTCCATGCAGACAGTGCCATTGTCGAGCGCGACGGCCGCCGTTATATCGCGGTCGGTCTGGCGGAAAACCAGGCCGGTGGTCAGTGGCTGAGCCAACTGATAGTCGAAATGGACAAGCTCATTTTTTCCGGGCAGAAACTGACGGATGCCGCTTCTGTATCAAGCGATGCAGGCGCGTAGCCAGGGTTTGATGATCGACGGCAGCATTATGCTTTAGCACGTTGGACGTAACAACAACCATATAAAACAAGCCGTCCCCAGCGCCCGCCGGCGATTCAATAATCGCTACTGAATTCAGCAAATTTGTAACATTACCGCGATATTTCAAGCAGACGAACTCAGCTTCCGGTTTGCAGCGATACAGGGAACCAGACTTAAAATAGACTGCAGCCTCATGCAGCGCCGGTGACGAAGCATAACGAATGCGACGCTGGGTCAAATAAAGCAGGCGCTTAATTTCACGACTGGAAAAATCGTCAATAACCTGGCCGCGCTCAAGAAGAAACAAAAAGCGTAACAACTCACGGGGAGTAGCCGTGCTGCCTCCCCCAGACACACGCTTTTTACCCCCTGAAGTAAAAAAACCACCCTGCCTGAATTTAAGCGTATCAAGACCACCCCCCCGGACACCATTGTCCAGGCCACTACGTAATATCCTGCTCAGTACTCCACCAGTATTCTCAAAAAAAGCGCGCTGCTCCTGTTCTGGAACAGGGTAATCCTGGCCGAATTCTTCCATTAGCATCAGCTGTTTAATCACCATTGAGGCGGCCGCATTGGAACTGGCTGATAGCATCCAGTCCAGATAGGTCCACAAACTGGCACGGTCACCCTTACGCAGTTTACGCTTTTGTATTTTATTTTCATCAGCTAGCCAGAACGGCACTACATGATGGTCGGACTCAATGAACTCATCAGCGATCACTTGTGTATTCCTCAGTATTCTTTCACGCGCAGGAATTTCATCGGGATAAATAGTTGCCAAAGTCTGAAACACGCCCATCACCACTGCCAATTTACCAACACTGCCCGGATTGAATGCCTGCTCAGCACGGTGTTCTGCGTAGACGGGGTGATTTCGATCAGTCAGATCCAGTACCGCAATTCCGTATGAAGGTGCCCGTAACAATTCTTTTATTTGATCGCTGAACGCTCTATCCACAGGCGGAATCTGCAGCCCGCCAGCATCCATCAGGCGCGGCTGTACCCGGGTCATATCCAGTAGACCACCGGGCGGTAACTGGCGCGCCTTCGCCTTACCCTGTTGCCCCAGACGGTAGCCCTCCAGCCGCTGTACGCCGGTATAGTCTGTTCCATCAAGTGGATAGGCGCCGGCAATTTGCCAGGTAGCCACCAACAGAAGCAGGAAGATAATTCGCAGGTTCATCGCTCTGGTGTAGTGCCACATACTAATTCTCCCCTGGGGTTGCGTTCATATCGACTATGATACGCCTGGTTTTATCCAGGCTACGGTCAAGCTGGTTCAGGTAGTGGTTTTTTTTAACACGCCTGTTTTTCAGATAGGGCCGAACCTGAAAAAGCACCAGCTGTCCGTTTTCGAAACCGAATTCCACATCTGCAGCGGTCGGCATGCCGGCATCATCCAGTTGCGGAAAATTTACTGACAACTCATGGGCAAATTTGATCAACTGATTTATCTCACCACGGCTGAGCACCTTACCATCGGCATCGAGCTGCTTTTTCACCAGGCCACCATCCACGTTCAGCACCCTCTTTTTTGAGGCCGTTGCATCTGCCAGCAACCGTATATCATTGCTAACGGGATCAATCAACAGCTCTTCCGCCGACTGCCCTTGCACGGCACCCCCGATACCTTCATTAACCGCCACGGTCAGCATGTTTTGCTTACCTGTTTGCGTATCCAGCGTCAGCATCACTCCAGATTTGTCTACCGGCACACTTTTCATCAATAATACTGAAGGGTAAACGTGTTCCGGATCACTCATGCGTTTCTGTCGCCACGCAAAGGCCCGTTCAGAGAACGGCGATGCCCATACTTGCCGGATGGCCAGAAGCACATTTTCAAACCCGGTCACGTTCGGAACGGTCAGGTTCAGCCCGGCGCCCGTGAATCCAGGCAAATCCTCGACATTGGTATCGCTACGAACAAACACCGCATACGTACCCTCTTCGCCAAATATTTCCGTCAAACGCCTAGACAATTGTTGGCGAAATTCCTTGCCCGGCTCCGCATTCAAAATCCATTCGCGCAATTGTTCTAGAAAAAGCCTGTTCGCCTCTACCCCTTGTGGTGGACTCAAGCTGCTAATCCGACTGTATTCGGATTGCATCCACTCAAACACCGTCAGGCTTCCCCCCGGGTACGGCTGGTTTAATAACTCTCGAAATACACCAAATGGAACAAGCAGGCCGGAAGTCACTGCTTGTGGGAAATGGTATTTCAACTCCCCGAGATTGGCCGCCTTTGGCCCGGTGATTCGCCCGGCAAACCTGGCTCGCAGATTGGCCAGCGACAATAACCCGTCCTGCTGCAGATCCAGCTTTCCCATGTCTGGACTTATCGTTCCCTCAGGTAATGCGATCTGTCGACTAAAGTATTCGTGCCATTTCTTGCTGTCCGCTTCGAGCTTAACGATTCCGCCCGGACTTACCGCCAATACCACTATACGATTCTTCATCGGCTCGAGCAGTGGTTGAAGAGCCTGCGAAATAACCACATTGGGAATACCAAGATTACCGGCAAGCAGTTGCACATGGGACAACGCGTTGCCCTCACCCATGGTTAATATTCCGGCCACCGGCGGTAATTCAGCTGTGGTTACAGGTAACAACACAATACTGCCTGCCTCGAGCTGAATTCTCCCATTTTCCGGTAGGCGAAGTACTCCTCTCGCCAACCCTGGGTTAAGCGACCTCAAGCCGGCACCAATTGACTTTCCAAACAGCTGATGGTCCACCCCAGATAGCTGATTAGCTTCTTTTAACAAGCCGTCCAGAACCAGACCGAAGGCCAGTAAAGGACTGCTTCGCAGGCGATCAGGAATATAACGTCCTGCCAGAGGTTCTATCCCGGATAATTTCCCGATGGACTCTTCAAAATGAAAACTCAACCAATGAGCAGCCCAGCCTGGCAGGCGATTCAAATAGCGTAATTCGTCTCGGTATAGATCGAGAGAAACACGCGGCTTTGATAACAACTCCAGCGCCCCGCCAGCCGCCATCCATTCCCTTTCAGAAATCAAACCACTCCCGTATATAGCCTCGCTTATTGATCCGAGCCATTCCAGCTTTCGGGCTCCGCTAGCCAAAAGTGCCTGATCAATTATACGGTTTGCAGTCAAGAAAACTTCCTGTTCCAATTGCAGGCTAAGCTCGAGCGTCGCCAGTCGGGAATAATCAGTTTGGAAACGCGGGTAACTTTGACGTAAGTGGCGCAGCAATATACCTGCCTGCTCAAGGCGTGATTCATCATTATCACTACTGGTAAATATATTCGCTCCTTCGCGCAACGCCGATCGCAATTCACCTTCATTCAGCATTTGCGCATAATGCGAAATTCGTTTAGCTATATCGCCTGACGCATATACCTGCTCAATTAATTGAGCCAGTTTTTCGTAATCATCGAGCAATGAGTCCAGTCCCTGGGTCTGAGCATGCTCACGCACCCGGCGGGCATCCAGCAAATCGAGTTGATTATGAATTTTGCTGCGAATCGGCAAAAAAACGCTATCCGAATCAGCGATTAGGCCAGCCTGGTTTCGCACTGCCGTAACCTCTACTGATGAACGTTGTCGGGGCAATAATCGGTAGGCCTCTCGCAGCAACAAAAAATCCTGGTTATCCTTATTTACGGCCTGAGACAGGCTATTTATGAATTCCTCCGCCGCCCTGGTCTCGTCTTCCTCCTGGAGGGCGCCACGGTAGAATCGAGCACCACGAAATATCCAGCCGTCGTCAAAGTCGATTAGAAATCGCTCTATTAGAATCTGCCCTAGATCCACCCGCCAGTGCGCCGTGTTATAAAATTCGATTACATCCATAGCAGCGAATACATTGGCAACCTGGTAACCCGCGATGCGCAGTCCTTTCGCGGGCACGCTCAGTTGACCATGCTGCACACCACCACCGTGCGCAGAACAGGCAAAAGGCCTGGGAGGCAAAATTTCACCGTCTTCGCAGAACCACTTGATTCCACTGAAGGGCCCACGTGGCGCCTCCTTCATCGCCTCGATCAGAGATCTAAATTGGGTAGTATTCGCCCAGACAGTCCGTGGTAACGGCATCAATATCCCGCTCACCAGAAGGCTCGCGAGAACAACCCATGCAACCCAATATTGTCTGAACATCACACTATTGTACCTTGCCGATTTATATTTATTTGGAACCCTGGTGACGAATTAAATTCACTTTCGAATTAAAGTGCCGGCTGTTTTACGTCCAGTTCCCAGTGATTTAACACCCGATAAACAGGGCGCCGATCAGGCCGCGACTCAATAAGGCAAAACGAATTTACAGGCCACTCGATGGGCGCGACCCTCTCCGGAGAATACGACTTCCTGATATGTCGATACAGCGTGAGGTGGGGGCAATACAGGCGCATTTCTGAATTGAATGCGGGGTGTTCAGGGCAGCTTTCCCTGAGCGCTGATTCCAGTTTTTCCTGCAGTTTAACGAGATTCCTGTCCGGATACTGACAACCCAACCAGACCACCTGCGCACGCTTGAACTGCCCGGTAGTATCCAGGCTCATGGTAAAAGACTCTGCCACAAGTTTGGAGGCCGCATGCCCAAGCCTGGCCTGCTGCTCGGCGGAAGTCGGCCCCAGGAACACCAGCGTCATATGCCAGTTCTCCGGGGGTGTGGTTTTGGGTTTTAAATGACGATAGGGTGCCGATTCGATCAGCCGGCGAATTGATTCTTCCGGCCACAAAGCAAAAAACAGGCGTCGATTATTA
>PVMS01024062.1_pt1 | contig 15903 bp, 11 predicted proteins | sample 1853461 | NCBI WGS metagenome assembly PVMS01 (sample SAMN08582032, study PRJNA380276) | Marine sediment metagenome, whole genome shotgun sequencing project. | isolation source: ocean sediment barecode stripped | collected 2017 | reverse complement strand
GGCAAGACTATGCCACGGTTTATGATGGGGCTTTCAAAGGTGTCGAGGAATTACAGGTTTTACAGGTGAAGGATTATGCTATGTCCGCACGCCATATCTATATGGTCGCCCTAAATCTTAATCGCCTGAGCCTGTCGGGACGAGTTTCTAAACGCAATGCAGGAACGGGGAATTGGCGTGGCTGTGCATTACATCCCTCTACATCTGCAACCCTATTTTGTTGAAACCTACAACCTCACGCCAGGTCAATTTCCAGTAGCAACAGATTATTCGCAACGCATCCTGACCCTCCCCCTCTACCCCAAAATGTCGATAGATGACGTGGAGCGGGTTATCGATACGGTATTGAAATTGATTCAATCGAATCGTCGTTGACCTGACGATACTGAAATAGTTGTCGTTATACCGGCCCACAAAAGATTCTTTAACCCAGATCGATATAATGTTAACAACTTCTTTCATTGGCGAGGACCCCTAAAAAACTTATAACCAGTCCTCAAGATCAAACTGGGCGATGCAAATCGGGCTACGCAAATCCATAAATAAATCCGCCTTGTCAAACTTCACATCAAATTTTTCCAGGATTTCATACTCCAGTCCGGCCTCATCCACTCTCACCCGATCGTCTTCCAATCTTTTCTCGCTGGAATACTCCAGAACCAAAACAAAAGCCCCTGCTATAAATTTCAGAAGATAACGTTTCTGCCCACCATTTACCTCACGAAACTCTGAAACCTGCTCTTCCATAATTAACCCACCTTTTAATAAATAAATTAAGGGTGTCTTTATTTCGCCTGATCCCCAGCCTTCAACAGTTGTCCGAAAGTCAGCTGGTCACGCAAAATAAAAAACAAGCCCGCAACAAAAATAACCACAAAATTTAAGGTCCACGAAACCATGCCAAAACCAACTGCCACCACTTCAGACTCATTACCCATCTCATGCAAGGCAATCAGAACCCCGGCGTTAAACGATCCTAGAAAAGCCGGGGTCGGCAAAGCCACAATAATAATCGTGACCACCACCATTAGAATCAATAGGGACGTTAAAGATTTATCTTGTAAATTATAGGCCCAGTACAAAGGATAAAACGCAAATATATTGGCGGCATTCTCCAAAATAGAATACCCGGTAACTTTCAATAAAGACATGGGATTCCTGATGGATTGCAGTCCCAGGCTGAAATTATCGATCATCAGCTCCGTTTTGCCCTGCCATTTCCCCATTCGTTTGCCAATAAACTTCTTTAAAACGTCCTTATGAAACACAGTGCAGTAAATAAATATTCCCAGGACCAGTAAAAGTCCACCGGTGACCTGGCCAAAGCCTTTGGCCATTGCCTCAACAGAAAGACCTGAATATTGAATTTGCGCACTGAACACTTCCGCGTGAAAAAGTAAAATCCAGGTGAATAATAATAACAGGATCACCAGGTCAAACAGGCGCTCAATCAGGATACTGGCCAGGATTCCTGAAACTGGCAGATCCAGCTTTTTTCCCAGTAGCCAGGCACGCAGGATTTCCCCCGGCCTTCCAGGGAGGATATTGCCCATGGCACCGACCATGATTGGAGAAAATAATTGTGCGACAGGGATCTTCGCTAAAGGCAATAATAAAATCTGCCAGCGAAAAGCATGGACCACATAGCTGGAAAGTATGATTAAAAGTGAAGGAATTAAATAGACATAGTCGATGGCGGCAAAGGAGGCCAGCACCTCATTCACAGAAACATTGCGGATAGTATAATATAAAGCAGAAAAAGCGATTATCAGGCCTAAAGCCAGTTGCCGAATTTTATTCAATGAATAGACCTTGATGAGATTTTGTACGGGCACGGTGCCGTGCCCACGATTGCTGGATTGCCACGCGACGCACACAATGACGACTAAAGTGTACCTCTCCAGGTTCAGTTCCAAGCTAGTAATACCCGGTCATTATAAAAGCAAAAGCCTCCATAATTCGAGCTTTAACTTTTGTTTAGCTTTAAGGGCACCTCTAAAAATTGTTATTGGCCATGAGCGGCCCTTATGAAATAAGGGCCAGCGAGTTGCCGGAAGTGAAAATATTGAATTATTAGAGGTCCCCCTTAAATATTAGTAAAAATTTGTATTTTGCCATCTCCTTTGTTTCTGATATTGTGTAAGGTAGAAGGATGCAGGATATAGAAGGACGCGAGGGAGGTCTACCAGGGGAACCCTTGCCGTCTCGATAAACCCCCTGATCGAAAAGGAGGTGGTCCTTTGTCTAATCACAGTATAATAGGAGCCACTGGAAGGATTTAATAATCCAAGGTTTCCAGCGGTTCCCGATTCATTATGAGGGCTCCACTGAAAGGTGGAGTCCTTTTTTTATGGCCTTCAGCCTATCGAAGACAGCAATGAACGACCCTGCTGCAAGCAGACGGGGTATCCCAGAGGAATTTTCATTTAAAAGCCGTGGCAAGCCACGGGGAATTAACCCCACTGGTGGGATTTAAACTTTAGTCACGTCAATAGGACAATTTCCCGGATCAATAAATTCCGAAATAAAAAAGTTCCTGCCAGTTGAGAATCTCTTCATAATAGTTGACAATATACTACAGTCATTCATTTTCACTTTGGTTGTGCCAGCGGAGGACCTTTCACACCCCCTCCCCCGCAAGTAATATCATCAGGGCATCTCTAAAAATTATTATTGGCCATGAGCTGGCCCTTATGTAATAAGGACCAGCGAGTTGCCCGGAGTGAAGCGGAGTAGCCTCCGCAGGCAATTGGATCCTGAGTAAAGGGCTTGATGATCTAAATTACTCAAGCGAACTATGATTAATTTCCTCCCACGGAAGTGGGTGAATTATTAGAGATCCACTTTAAACTATCTGCCGTTCATGAAACTCACCTTCCATATGCCAGCAAAGCAAACACTAGGCGTTTTGTTTGTGGGACTGATCATAGCCGGATTCAGCTTTCAAGCTACCTGGGATCGCCAACAAAACAACTGGGCCAAGGAGCTTGAGCAGGAAGTTCTGGAAGACACCCTTATCCTGACTGGACAATTGGAAGTCAATCGACGCGAATTGCTTGGCATCATTTCCTTTTATAAGTCATCTCTATTTGTCAGCAGAGAGGAATTCCGAGCGTATGTTAACCCCATCCTGAAGCACCATAGCTATATCCAGGCACTGGAATGGATTCCCCGTGTCCCGGATACAGAAAAAAAAGTTTACGAAGAAAGTCTGCGCATGGAAGGGTTAAGCAACAACCGCTTTGTCGAATACACCGACAGTGGTCAGCAAATCGCGGTCCAGCGTCGGCCGGAATATTTCCCAGTGTATTATGTAGAGCCCGCCCTCGGCAACCAGTCCGCACTCGCTGTGGACCTGGGATCAAGCCAATATTATCGGACACTGCTCAATCGTTCCCGTGACAGCGGAGAAATAGTTTCCACTGGGAAAATAGATATACTCAAAGACGGCGAGAAACTGGACGGAATTTATTTTTTCGCTCCATTATTTAGCGGCAAAAAAGATCCGGACACTGTAGCAGACAGAAAACTGTCTCTTAAAGGATATGTCCTGGGTGTCTACCGAATCAGAGACATGATCACCGAGATGGTCAGCCAATATCTATCCAAAGGAATGAACCTTATCATTTTCGATGGCGATTCAATGGATCAAGATAATATTTTATACGGTGAATCCCTGCAATCCCCGGAATTGGAAGTCAAGTCTATCATTAATGTCACTGGCAAACGCTGGCTTCTCGTTTGGCAGACCAACAATGAGTTTCTTAATGGTCCAAAAACCATGGTCGCGTTTTGGGTCGCCGGCAGTTTCCTTGCAATCGCAATCTTCATCGCAATTATTTTCGAGATACTGGTTTCCCGCACCCGCCAGGTCGAGCATCAGGTTCAGGTGCGCACCGAAGAACTGACCGAGGAAATTGAAGCTCGACGCAAGGCGGAAAAAAACCTGCAATCCGCCAAGGAGGAGGCCGACCTCGCCAATCGCGCGAAAAGCGAGTTCCTCGCCAACATGAGTCATGAGATTCGTACCCCCATGAACGCGATTCTTGGCTATTCGCAAATTCTTGATCGGCAGAAAGACCTGGACCCCAAACAACATAAAAACATACGCAGTATCCTGAGTAATGGCGACCATCTGCTGAATCTCATCAACGATATTCTCGACATTTCAAAAATCGAAGCGGGAAAAATGGAACTGTCCGAGACAAATTTTGATTTGGGCGATCTGCTAAAAAGTGTATCGGCTATGATCGAACCACGTTGCGAAGAAAAAGCCCTCGACTGGAAAGTGGAAGGCCCAGATTCTTCTGACTTGTGGGTTCATGGCGATGACATCAAAATCAAACAGGTTTTAATCAACCTTTTAGGCAACGCCTTGAAATTCACTGAATCCGGCCGTATCACACTAAAAATCACAGCAAAAAAGGACAACCATTACCACTTTGAGGTCCAGGACACTGGTCCAGGGATCCCCATCGAAGCCCAGGAAAGTATATTTAATCCCTTTCAACAAGGTCCTTCTACCAATCCGAAAGGAGGTACCGGCCTGGGGCTCACTATCGCCAGGAAACAGGTGGAACTCATGGGAGGTGAACTGTCTTTGGAATCCGCACCCAGTCAAGGAGCCCGGTTTTTCTTTACCTTGCCTCTTGCACCGGCAAGCGACAAATTCGAGCCGACAACGGAGTGTCCCGCGCTAATTTTAAAATTAGCGCCAGGGTGCTCAGTGAAAGCTCTGGTTGCCGATGACAACGAAATGAACCGTGACCTGTTGCAACAAATCCTGGAAGATGCAGGCATACAAGTTCTGGTCGCAAGCAACGGGAAGGAGGCTGTAGATCTCGCCTTGCAGCATGATCCCGATATTATTTTTCTCGACATGAGAATGCCTATCCTGGATGGCATCGGTGCATTAATGACCCTGAAAAATAAGTCACCCAATCATTCCTCGAAAATGATTGCGATCACTGCATCGGTATTTGAGCATCAACGTGCCCGAATCGAAAGTGCGGGATTCGATGATTTCATTTCCAAACCTTTCCAAATCGATACCCTATTTAACTGCCTCAAAAGCCTGCCACAGATCGATCTGATTCAAGAAAAACAACCCCCTGGAATACTCAGAAAACAATCATCACCAGTCAACCTTTCCATGATTTCCATCTCCGCCGATTTATTAAAGAATTTAAAGCATGCGGCCCGACTGCATAATTTGACCGAATTGAAAGTTTGTCTGGAAAAACTGGACGCAGGCAGTCCAAATGACCAAAGGCTTTCGCAAACCCTCAAGCCTCTGGTCGCACAATACGATATGGAAAAAATTATGAAGATCCTTGAGCAAATCGCAAATGACTGATTTGCAACTGCATCCGCAAGAGACAACCGTGTTGATTGTCGATGACACTCCGGCCAATATCGATGTGCTGTCGCAGATTCTTGAAGAAGAAGGTTACACCATTTCCGTCGCCACCAATGGTCAGGCGGCATTGGAACTTGCGCCTATGTCACACCCGGATCTGATTCTTCTGGATGTCATGATGCCCGGCATCGATGGGTTTGAAACCTGTAGACAGCTCAAGGCCAATGAGGAAACCGCATCTATCCCGGTAATTTTTATTACCGCTAAATCTGAAACCAAGGATGTTATTCAGGGCTTTTCATTGGGGGGAGTCGATTATATCAGCAAGCCTTTTCGCCATGAAGAAGTCTGTGCCCGCATCCGCAATCATTTGCAGATGCAAAACCTGCTTCGCCAATTAGAGATACAAAATAAGGAGTTGTTGGAGCTAAACAAATTGAAGAACCAATTCCTTGGCATCGCCGCTCATGACTTGCGTGGCCCGTTGACATCGATCAAAGGCTTCTCCCGTTTTCTCATTGATGACAGCGACAAACTCCCCAAAGAAACACGACTCGATTTTACGGAGAATATCCACTTGGCCTCCAAGGTAATGCTGAACCTGATTGGCAATCTCCTCGATGTATCGGTGATTGAAAGCGGTGCCTTGCAGTTGGATCTACAGTTAGCATCGTTTAAGGATCTGATTTTACAACAGGCTCGTCTGCATCAATTTTCCGCAGGCAAGAAAAATATAGCTCTCAATTTTGAGTTGGACGATATACCACACTGCACTTTCGACCCCAACCGTATTGGCCAGGTCCTGGATAATCTGATCAGCAACGCCATCAAATTTTCACCACCCGGCACAACTGTTTTACTTCAATTGGAACAGAACGACGATTTCACCGTATTCAGCATTCAGGATGAAGGCCCGGGAATCACTCTCGAAGATCAGGAAAAATTATTTCATCAATTTCAAAAATTGAGCGCCCGACCAACAGCAGGAGAATCCAGTCACGGCCTGGGGCTGTCGATCGCTAAAATCATGGTCGAGGCTCACCATGGAAAATTGGAATTTTTCAGCAAGGTCGGTGAGGGGGCTACTTTCAGATTATCTTTACCGCGATCTACTCAGGAATAAAAATTGGAGACCGCCGGACAAGGTCCGGTGTTTATATCGGCCAGGCCGGATAGGTTCCGGCGGATAAATGCAGTTAGTTTTTGTTCAGAAAAAATATACATATTGCTTTTAATGGCACCTCTAAAATTTCGGTTTTACTACGAGCCAGCCCTGATTTAACAAGGGTTGGCGAGGGTAAACGCAGCAAAACATCAATTATTAGAGGTCCTCTTTAAAATACTAAAACCCCCTAGCCCCTTTCTCTGAAAGGGGCGCCGGACGTGCTGTCCGTCGGGGCTAAAGTAGATCGTCGGCAAACACAGCCAGCTTTATTAAATCAAGCGTCACGATAGCCATGCCACCTCTATATGTTTACTTCATCAAATCATTGCGGATGTATTTAACAACATCCCAAATTTCACTATCCTTCATGTTTTTTCCGTGCGCTATCATGCCGGTTCCAGGAGAACCTTTCTTGATGACGTAGAACATTTGTCCCGCTGAAATATTTTTCATGGTAGCCGCACAAGTGAAATCTCTGGGACTTGGTTTAAGTGCTTTACCAAGTTTTCCCTTGCCGTCACCTTTATCACCGTGACACATTTTACAGGCCATCGGCTTAGTGGTTTTGGTAAATATCTTTTTACCATTTTCCGCATTTGCGCTACCAGTCTTATCCATTTTGACAAAATTCCCTGGCGCCGCTTTGGTTTTTCTCGGTTGCGGACAAGACGCTCCAGCATAAGCGCTACCTACCATGAATAAGGTAAAAATAGTTAGCATCGACAATGTAATTAGTTTTTTCATTGAACCCTCCTTTTCGATAGCGTTATCGCTCCACTGCAATATTTAATATTGTCTTGTATAAATTTAAAAAACTCCCGTCCTTGACAAATACATAGCCTCTCCAAGGAGGCCCCCTCCGCCCCCTACGGGAGGAGCATGAGGCGGAGGGGTTAACGCTACCGGGAGGACAGCTCGAAATTTGCTTTGGTATCCCCGCCACCGGCAACAGTGATCTCTTGCGTCACTTGGCCAAGGTAGGGATGCCATGCGGTTACTTTATATTTACCAGCGGGAATTTGATCTAACTTGAAAGTCCCGTCCTGAGCACTAATGGCGTAATAAGGATTCCAAACAATTCTTGCATCTGCTTCCATGTAGTTATGTTGATCGCATTGCAGGAAAAAATGCTTGTCCTTTTTCTGTTTTAAACGTTTTAAATTTTTGGTGACATCCGCCACATCGCCTTGAGATGGAAGTGGCTTATTGAACAAGGTTTTCTGCTCGCCCCAGCCACAGAATAGCCATGCGGGTTATGCAGAACACCGTCATCATGATTGGTCACTGACACCAAACCTTTTTTCATCCCTTTGGGAGTTTTTCGGACAACCAGAACCTTCGGAAAAATGTCACAGTTCTTAAAGTCAAAGTTGAGCGTCTCCTGAGACCAGGCTTTACCTTTGGTGATATTCTCGATATAAATCACCGTATCCCTTAGTTTCCCGTCGGTGACGGACACCTTGACACGCGGACGAATGTTACCCTCTTTGGTATCAGGATGCTTTGAGCAAAAATCTGCATTTTTGCCTTTATTTAAATCTTCCATAATGGACGCAGGGACATCTCCTTTAAAGTTGATCGTCCCAACGATGGTTCCACCGTTATCAACAGCGCCTTCTACATACTTCGCTTTTTTGGCGAAGGCGGGATTCACCCCTGCTGTCATTGCTACTGTGAGTGCCAATACTGCTGTCATTGTCGTTTTCATAACTAGTCCCTTTCTTTTTGGTTCTCCCGAACCGTTTTTCTATGGGTAGCGTTGTTCTATCTAATTAGGTAAGGTCCCCTTCAGAAGAATAAAGCTCTGGAAACGCCTGACGAATTTTTGCCCTCACCATTCGCTTTGAGACACCGCTTCTGCCATTCAAAGGCGTTTTCGGATTGAACTGTAGATCTATAAACTTTTTCCAATGTTGTTGGTGGTGCTTCTCACTGCTCACTGTTCTTTTCAACCTGCCTTTTGCATCGAAAATTCGTACGTCATAAAACATCGCAGTACCCTTTTCCTTTCTTGGAATCGCTTTAGATAATTTAACTAACGGCATCGGCGTTTCCATTTGGTTGAATTCCTTATATTCCCCTTGTGTCCTTCTACCCTTGCCCTGATAAATAGCAAGGCCGGTGCCGAAACCTGAAATTATCGAAAAAATTCACATAACTTACTATTTTATAACGATTTATAGATTTTAAAAGAAATGGAGGAGTCTAACGATAACCATCGATAGTCCCAAATATGGACGGTCTTACCGTCTCATATTGGGATTATAGTCCTGATTTGGGATTTTTAATTTTGCAGAAAATGCTAATACGGAGGCAACTAAATGATCTATTTCAATCCAAACTTTTCGACCATTCGGTAAAAAGTACTGCGACTGATACCCAAAGCCTTGGCGGCTTTAGGAATACTCCCGGCTATCTTTAAGGCTTCAGCGATGGTTCTTTTTTCCACTTCTTTCCAAGGCTGAATGCCCGTGGCACTCGAAACTTCGGTTGGCGTTACCTTGGTCGGAGGAACAGATGAATCCATTTCGCCCTTTTGCATGAGTTGCTCTTTCAACTCCATAGGCAGAGATTGTTTTTCGATGCTATTCGACTCGGTAATAATCATCGCATGGTAAATGACATTTTCCAATTGCCTGATATTTCCTGGCCAGGAATAGGACCGCAAACAGTCGATGGCAGAACCACTAAACGAATTAATGTCCTTCTTCAATTCAGGTCCATATTTGCGAAGGAAATGGTCGCATAGCGGCACAATGTCTTCCTTACGTTCGCGTAAAGGCGGGATTGTTATGGGAAACACTGCCAAACGATAATATAGATCTTCGCGAAAGGTTTTATTCTCAACTTCCTGTAATAGATCTTTATTGGTGGCACAAATGACGCGCGCATCGACATTGATTTTTCGGTTTTCGCCGATGCGCTCGAAGTTCTTTTCCTGTAAAAATCGGAGAAATTTGGTCTGCGTGGCAGGACTCATTTCCGCCACCTCATCCAGAAACAGGGTTCCACCATGGGCCAACTCCAGCTTACCGACTCGTGAATCCACAGCGCCTGTGAACGCCCCTTTTTTGTAACCAAACAATTCGCTTTCCTGCAAGGTTTCCGGGATAGCCCCACAATTGATATCGACAAACAGGCCTTTGCCATAGGAAGAACCATAATGAATAGCTCGCGCCAATAACTCCTTGCCCGTGCCCGTTTCTCCTTGTATGAGAACGCTGGCGCGGCTGTCCATCACCTTTTCAACTTTTTCCATCAGGCGTTTCATCGGTTCACTATTGCCGATGATGCCGGTGGCTCCGAATACCCCCTTCAACTCACCTTCCAGGTGGCGCACCTTTTGTTTCAACGCAACTTGATCCAGCGCTTTCTCTAGACTGGAATAAACTCTGGCTTCCTCAAAGGGCTTGACGATATAGTCGTAGGCACCCAGTTGCAAAACTTCCACGGCGCTTTCTGCGTCATTCATACTGGTGACCATGATGACAGGGATTTCATCATTCCGCTCTTTAATCCTTTTCAGGGTTTCGACCCCATCCAATCCCGGCATCATTTTATCGAGAAAAATAATCGCCGGATCTTCGTCCAGATGGTTGAGGCAAAGCTCGCCACTGGAAAAGGTTTTCACTACCACCCCTTTTCTTTCCAGCAGGGCTTTCATAAAACTCAGCAGGATCGAATCGTCATCCACTGCAAATACCAGTTCGCCAGCCATGGGGCTCCCGTTTCATGATTGAAAAATTTTATATGTACCGTCATTGCTCCAACCATTCTAACTCAAGCGAGGAACCACTACCAGAGGAGCCTGAGCGCCGATCTGTGCTATCAGAGCGCTATGAATCAGGGCCGGCGAGTTGCAGGAATAGAAAATATCGGATTATTAGAAATCTCTCCTAATTTTCAAGCTGGATTTTTACATAAGAATGCGGGATGATTCAGCATATAAAAATTTCATTCATCCCCTTAGATGCAATTGCAATTATGAATAGTTTAAATAAAAAAGTATTGCCAGTCACCCTGCTGTCCGGTTTTCTCGGTTCAGGAAAAACCACCTTGCTCAACGCAATTCTGAAAGAAAACCTCGGTAAACGCATCGCCGTCATCGAAAATGAATTCGGCGATATTCCCATCGACCACGATCTTATCATTGGGGCGGATGACGATATATTTGAAATGAGAAACGGCTGCATCTGTTGTTCGGTGCGAACGGATTTGATCGACACCTTGAATCGCTTGATGGAGCGCCACGATAAATTCGATTATATCCTCATCGAAAGTACGGGACTGGCGTCACCTGGGCCTGTAGCACAAGCGTTTCTGGTGGAGGAAGCGATTGTTAATTCCATCAAACTCGATGGAGTTGTGACTCTGGTCGATAGCAAACATATTTGGAATCATCTCGATGACATCGAGGTCGCCTGGGAACAGATTGCTTTTTCCAATGTCATCCTGCTCAACAAAATCGATCTGGTCAGCCAGGAAGAACTGGACCGGCTGGAAAACAGAATTCGCGAGATCAACCCGGTTGCCGCGCTTCATAAAACTCAAAACGCGATGATCGATTTGAACCAAATTCTAAACATCGGTGGCTTTGATCTCGAACGAGCAATGGAATCGGCCTGGGAGCTTCAGACATCGAGTCGAGCTGGACACCACCATGAAAGCGAGATTGGCTCGGTGAGCATCAGCCTGCCTGGCACCATCGATCCGCATCGACTGAATCTGTGGCTGCAAATGTTATTGATCACTGAAGGCATGGACGTATTTCGTGCCAAGGGCGTTTTAAGCGTTAAAGGAGATGATCGCCGCCATATTTTTCAATGCGTCTATATGATGTTCGATAGCGGCCTCGGTAAGCCCTGGGGCAACGATCCTCGCCAGAATGAAATGGTCTTCATTGGCCGTAACCTCGATCGCGAACGTCTGCAGCAAGGCATTCGATCCTGTGCCGATTCGTGATTAATTCGGTCTGCTATTTTTCCTCATTTTTCTAGTTAATCCCGAATGATGTGCCAGATTCGTTTATAATGCTGGTTTTTCCTATTTCCTTTGCTTAAGTTTTTTCATGTCTCTCAATCGTCGCATAGTCATTATGTTGCTTTTCATTCTTGGCGTAGCCGTCACCTTTTGGCTGGTGTCGCGGTATCCTGCGCTGGGAAACAAAGCCGCCATGTCCGGGATGGATGCCTTCAATGATCCGATGACTCACGAAGCGCATTTTGCGGTGGATAAAAAAGCACCCCTGCATGAAAAAGTATTTTACACATCACTCAACTGGTACGAAACCAACTGGCGCGGCATGGTCTTTGGCCTGCTATTGGCGGGAGCATTTTTAACCCTGTTGAGCTACCTGCCACGAAAAACATCTGGAAATCGATTCCTTGGCAGTATTCAGGGCATGTTCGTCGGCACACCACTGGGGGTCTGTGTCAACTGTGTCGCACCAATCGTTAAGGGCATGTATGAAGCCGGAAGCCGGATGGAAACCGCCCTCGCGGTCATGTTCAGCTCGCCGACCCTGAACATCATCGTCTTGACCATGTTGTTCAGCATTTTTCCTTTTTACATGGCCGTCATGAAAATTGCCGCCACGTTTGTTTTGGTGTTGGTGATCGTGCCTTTCATTTCAGAAAAAGATCGTAAGCCAGTCGACCCAGAAGCCTGCGCCATCCCCACGACAGATGTATGTGAGTTAGCTCCCGGAACGGAATCCTGGCAGGGATCAATTGTCGGCACGGCAAAGGACTACTGGAAAAACTTCAGTTACCTTTTTATTCGCACAGTCCCACTGATGTTGCTAGCAGGACTTCTTGGCGCCTTCATGAGCCATGTCTGGAGCTTTGAAAAGTTAATCGGCGTGCCGGTCAACTTTATCAACCTCAGCCTGATCTCCTTCATGGGAACATTCATGCCGCTCCCAATCGTCTTTGACATCATGCTGGCACAAGCCTTGATGATGTCAGGCATGGCATCGGGATTTGTCATGACCATGCTGTTCACACTGGGGACCTTCAGTATTTACTCGGCTAGTATCATCACGCAGACTTTCTCCTTGCGACTCGCCATAAAGTTATACGCCATCGTATTTTTTATGGGTATTGGCCTCGGCTACCTGGCAAATTATTATGCGGAAGCTCAGTACACAAACTGGCTGGCGCAGTACGACAAGTTGGCTATCGAAGAATCTGCTGGAAATTTTCAGAAAATTAAAACCACAACAACAACCACCCAGCCTCAACAAGCAATGGTCTTGCATCCGACCAAGGGCTTGCACTGGGAAATAGTTCAGGATAGCGATGGAATCCGTATCACATCTTCGCCACATGTCAGTCGAAAACAAAATGGAGACCTGCCATTTACTAAAATACTGGGGCCTGAATTGGGTCTTGAGTATTCCAACGTGCTCACTTCAAAAGTATTTTTTGATCCGCTTTTTTTCGGTCGCGGAATCGCTGGCGGCGATTTCAATAACGACGGTTGGACCGATCTTGCCGTTGCTACCGGTAATGGATTCGAGCTCTACCAGAATATTGATGGCAAGGAATTTCGTAAACTCGTTCCTGCTATCGAAAGATTGACTGGCCTGCAAACTGTCAGCGTCGCGCTGGTGGACATGAATAACGATGGTCGCCTGGATGTATTTTTCACCACCTTTAAAGATGGGAATTATATTTGGCTCAACCCGGAAAACCAGGCCAAGCCAGGGCATCTGCTAGAGGTACCCAATAACGGTTCCTTGCTCACCAGTGCATTAGGGTTTGCGGATATCAATCGGGATGCCTCGCTCGACATTGTCCAGGGAAATTACTTTCTCGGCGTATTGACCCGCAAGCCTATCGATAAAGCTGTCAATCAGGTGCTGATCAATAAGGGGCTGAAGTTCCAATCAATGCTCATGACAAAAGACGCCGGTCAAACGCATTCCGTTTTGCTTTCTGACATCAATAACGATATGCAACCGGACTTATTGATAGGCAACGATTACCTGGTCTCGGATACCTACTATTACGGCGACGATGACGGCAATTTTAATAAGATAAACAAAAGCCAGGGCATCATTCCCATAACCACAGAAAACACCATGAGCATCGACACCGGTGATTTCAACAACGATTTGATCCCAGATATCTATCTGGCGAATATTGGTTTTAGTAAAGGCATTGATGTCGTGTCGAATATCTTCGGCGATTTCATGCAAGAAGCGGGACAAAAATTTTGTTCCTCCACCAACACGGTTCTGCCATTGGGCGAATGTCGCGAATTGTTAAAATTAGTCACTCTGCTCAATCCAGAAAAGCAGGATATCTCCGAACGTTGTCTGGCTCTGGAACAAAAGGATGAAGTCACCGAATGCATGGTCATGCGCCTCGCCCTGTTCGCCGCGAAAAATAAAGACGCATCGTTATGCCAGCGCATCAATGAACGCCATCCGATGGCATTGACATATTGTCAGGAGTTCTTCCAGGCCAAACACCTGCCATTCAATAGGGAAGAAGAAATTCCAATGCGATCCTTTTCCAATATCTTATTGCAAGGAAAATCAGATTCTACTTTCACCGATCGATCCAAGGCTTCTGGCACCACCACTGCCGAGTGGAGCTGGAACGCTCGTTTTGCCGATTTTGATAATGATGAATGGCAAGACCTGTTTGTGGTGAACGGTGTTTTAATCACCCAGGAATTCGCCAGCAATAACTTTTTTCACAACCAAAAGGGAGAAGGTTTTAACTCTGCCGAGAAATCTTTCGGGCTGGAAGATTTCGACCACAGTTCAGCTTATACCCTCATCGACATTGAAAACGATGGCGATCTGGATATCATAGCCAATACACTTTATGGCCCCTTCAAGATTTATCTCAATAATGAAAACAAGCGCAACAGCATCGTTTTCAATCTAAGAGATGATCGAGGTAACCACTATTGTATTGGCTGCAAAGTAATTATTCATTATGGAGAGTCTGGCGAACGCCATCAAATGCGGGAGATAAAAGCCAGTGGCGGGTTTCACTCATTCGATTCACCGGTTGCTCATTTTGGTCTGGATGCTTTTGAAGCTGTGAAACGAGTTGAAGTGCATTGGTCCACCGGCGAAAAAACGACTTTAAGCCGTGACTTCTCTGCCAACAATAGCTACACAATTTATCGCCAGGCAAGTGGAGATCAATAATCCCATTCCATCCTGATCCCTAAACGAGACGTAGAGTCCGCGCCAATATCACTCTCTATCTTGATATTCGGGGTCACATCGATCTGCACTGTGGCGGCACTGGTGCCCGTTTGCACCCCCTGCTTAACGCCCACATAAACCCCCTCGGCGACGTAGCGTCCTGCCTCGACCCCGGGTCCTGTATCTTCATCATCGTTGTTGAATTTCAGAGTATCCAGCCCCAAGGAATCACGCAAATTGTCCACCAGACCCGGCCCAGCGCCAACCCCAGTAAATGTCGCCGCCGATGCGGCCAGTTCCAAAGCTTCTACGGAAGTGATCGCGCCAGCGCTTTTGCCAAATAAAATGCGCGACAAAATTTCATCCTGTGGCAATTCCGGATCGGACCACAGGGAAATTTTTGGCATCGAAACCGGCCCCGTTACCAGGACAGCCATTTTGGCATCATCGGCAGGTTTGGCATCAGCGATGAAATCCAACGTTGGTTCATGACCCGGCACACCATCCAGACTGACTATGCCACGGCTGAAATTAAATTGCCGATTGAGGATATTCAGTGTTCCCCTATGCATTGTTAAATCACCATCAATATTGGGTTCTAGGTGGGTCCCGGTGACTTCTAATTTGCCTCCCAAAGCCGCATCCAGTCCGCGTCCGCGAACGTATACCCTGCCGGGAAAATCAATTTCCAAGTTAAGGCCTATTTTCATAGCAGGCTCTTCTTTGTTGGATTTCTTTCTGGCTGTTCCTTCCTCAGGTAAATTCTCTTCAGATTTTTCTTCCTCGACTTCAAGCACCACAACGCTTGGCGGTAGATTTTCTGGAATATAAATATCCACTTGTTCGATAATTATTTTTCCCTGCAACATTGAATTCTTCAAGGGACCGATTAACTCGATGTTGCTACTTGCGGAAGCAATGATGGAATCAGTGGCAGTCAACTGCGCCTTATTCATGACAAGTTTGATATCCATATCAAAATCATCTTCCAGGATATTTACCAAACCGTTTACGCTAATCGTGCCCTCCTTCGGTGTATTAGCGTGCAACTTTTCAATATGTATTTGTTTTGGATCAGCCTTCACTAATAATTCAATATTTTTTAGTCGCGTCCCAGTATTGAAGTTTTCATACTCCCCTTCCTTTAAAGCAACGACAATATTGAATTTCGGTTCGGCCAGGGTTCCGGAAATTTTTCCCGACAAATCC